>Ga0070717_10000243_pt1 | contig 37415 bp, 29 predicted proteins | sample LARL113metaG_FD_71366 | JGI IMG/M metagenome (GOLD analysis project Ga0070717, IMG submission 71366) | Corn, switchgrass and miscanthus rhizosphere microbial communities from Kellogg Biological Station, Michigan, USA - LAR L11-3 metaG | ecosystem: Host-associated > Plants > Roots > Rhizosphere ...
AAAAGCGGCTTTCGCCCCTTCTGATAACTCAGGCTCCGTGAGGGCCTGCGCGGCAATCGCCACCTCAGAATGGGAAAGGTCCTGACCAGTTTGGAGGCGCCGGGTGAGTTCCTCGATGGGCAACATGGGTCGGACAGGGAAACCTTAAACCCCACGGCGAGAAAGCCAAAACTCGACATGCTCGCACCAATCTGGAACCAACGGGTTTGTGAGCCTCCGCAATCTATTCCTTTCCTTCGCCTTTGTTGCCCTGTTCCCCTTGGGCCTCGGCGCCGACGACGAAACCGCTCCCGTCGCGACGTCGAGCGCGGCAGAAACCGCGTCCGCACCTGCGTCCAATCCGACGCCTCCACTCACTACCAGTCCCGTGGCGGGACCGGCCGCTCCTGGACCCATCGCGGCCGCGACGCCGACCTCAGGGCCGATCGCGGAATTGAGCACGCGCGACGCGATCGTGCTCGGCCTGGTCGAGGGGATCACGGAATTCCTCCCCATTTCTTCCACCGGGCATTTGATCGTGGCGACTCACGCGCTCGGACTGGAGGCCAACCAGCCGCTCCTCGACGCCGCCGGCCAACCACTGTGGTACAAGAAACCGTCGAAAAAACATCCCGACGGAATCCCGCTCACGGTCAAACTCGCGGCCGACACCTACACCGTGGTGATCCAAGTGGGTGCCATTGCCGCTGTAGTGCTTTTATACTACGGCCAATTGATCGGTATTTTTCGCGGCCTGATCGGCCAAAACGCCTCCGGCCTTCGCCTCCTGCGGAACATCATCATCGCCTTCCTCCCCTGTGCTGTAATTGGTTTGTTGGTACACGACTGGATCGACGAAAAACTCTTCTCCGTCGGCGCTGTCGTGGTCGCGCTGATCAGCGGCGCCGTCCTCATGATCGCGGCAGAGCGGTGGCGGCGGGACCAGGTCAGCAAAAATCCGCGGATGGAGCCGGCCGATCTCAGTCCGAAGCAGGCCCTCGGCATCGGCGTGATGCAGTGCTTCGCCCTTTGGCCTGGCATGAGCCGATCCATGGTCACGATGGTCGGCGGCTATTTTTCCGGACTCAGTCCGGCAAAATCAGCCGAATTCAGTTTTCTCGTTGGGCTCCCCACCCTCGCCGGCGCGGCCTTCTTGAAGTCGGTGAGCACCGGTCCTGCGCTGATCGCGGTGTTCGGGTGGTCGCATGTGCTGCTCGGTGGCATCGTCGCGGCTGTTTCTGCCGCCATCGCGGTAAAGTTTCTCGTCCACTACCTCACGCGTCACGGACTCGAGGTCTTCGCCATCTACCGCATCCTCCTGGGAATCTTTCTAGCGTTGTGGTCTTATCTCTCCTTGCACTAAGATTTTCCTCCGGGCTGTAACGCGCTTGACGCAGGTAAATGCAGCCCTTTACTCCGTCACCTTTCACAGGTGTCACTTGGGCGTAACTTCCGAGCCGCCCCTTCTCCTTTAAACCGCACTCACAATGGCTAATCCGAAACGCAAACAGTCCAAACGCCGTAGCGCTAACCGCCGCGCCGCCAACGCTTTCAAGGCTCCTCAAGTAGCTAAAGATCCGACCGATGGCAGCGCTTTCCGCCCTCACCGGGTGAATCCGAAAAACGGCCTGTATCGTGGCCGCCAGGTGCTGAACGTCGAGGTCTAAGGCCTCGGAAGTTCCGGTCACCCTCCACGTGCTGGTCTCCAGCAATGGCACAGGCGGACGAATTGCGGTCGATGCCATGGGCAGCGACCTCGGTCCGCCTGAAATAGTCGAAGCGGTGAAACTCGCCTTGAGCGAGTTTCCTGAGCTCAATCCCGTAACTCTCGTCGGCGACGAGGCGATCCTACGACCGCTCGTTGCACGCGTCGGCTTGGAAAATCATCCCAAGCTCGCCTTCCTTCATGCCTCTGAAGTCGTCACGATGGACGACAAGCCGTTGATGGCGATCAAGCGGAAGAAGGATGCCTCGATGTTTCGTGCCATCGAGTTGGTCAAATCCGGGGAAGCCGGAGCCGCCATCAGCTGCGGCAACACCGGCAGCTTGGTCGCAGCGGGCACATTGAAGCTGCGCACCCTCGATGGCGTGGACCGGGCCGCGCTCGCTCCGGTTATTCCTCGGGCAAACGGCCATTTTATCTTGATTGATGCGGGAGCGAATCCCGAGGCGAAGCCCGACCATCTCGTGCACAACGCCGTTCTCGGCAGTCATTATTGTCGGATGGAGTTGGGCGTGGCTCAACCGCGCGTCGGTCTTTTGACCATCGGGACCGAAGAGGGCAAAGGAAACACCCTGATCGCGGATACGCACGATGCGTTGAAGCGTATCCACGGAATCATTAATTATATCGGACCAGTCGAAGGTTTTCAGGTCTTCAAAGACGAAGTCGACGTGGTGGTCTGCGATGGTTTCGTCGGCAATATTTGTCTGAAAAGTTGGGAGTCGCTTTCCAAATTTTTCCGCGACGAGTTGAAGGCTCAGATGAGTGCGAACCTCATGCGCAAAGCCGGTGGCGCCCTGGCCAAAGGGGCCTTTGATGCTCTGCGCAATCGGATCAAACCAGAACGTTATGGTGGCGCTCCGCTTCTCGGATTACGCGGCACCGTTTTAAAAGCTCACGGATCGGCCAATCGGCAGGCGCTGAAAAATGCGTTTCACGACGCGAGCGAGATGCTCAAAACCGACCTGAATCATCACATCGAGGCCGACATCGCCCGGGCCAACGATGCCATTCGCCAGGTTGTGGTGTGACCCGCGGGTCCACCGCCCTGCGCTTCTCCGCCCGCCGTTATGGCCTCACCGACGATTGCAATTTTAGGCACCGGTTCCTACGCGCCGGAAAAAATTCTGACCAACGCCGAGCTCGCGATGCGAGTCGATACCTCGGATGAGTGGATTTCCAGCCGCACCGGGATCAAAGAGCGCCGCATCGCGGCGGCCAATGAAGCCACCTCCGATCTCGCGACGCGCGCCGCCCACGCCGCGCTGACCGACGCCGGACTGAGTCCTTCCGACATCGGTTTGGTCATCGTGGCCACGATCACTCCGGATGTGCCGATGCCCGCTTGTGCCACCATCGTGCAGCATAAACTCGGCATCACGGCCCACGCCGCCTGCTTCGATCTCAATGCCGCATGTTCCGGTTTCCTCTATGGTTTGGACACCGCGTGGGCCATGCTCTCGTCCGGTCGCTACCGTTACGCCCTGGTGATCGGCGCGGAAAAAATGTCGTCCTTCCTCGACTGGACTGATCGCACCACCTGCGTCCTCTTTGGCGATGCCGCCGGCGCAGTCGTCCTGGGCCCGGCTCGCGGCGATGGCGCGCGGATCATCGGGACCAAACTTTATTCCGAAGGAGGCATGCAGGACCTCTTGTCCATCCCAGGCGGCGGATGCGTTTCTCCGGCCACACTGGACACCGTTTCCGGAAAACATCATTTCGTGAAAATGAAGGGCCGAGAAATTTTCAAAGTCGCGGTCCGTGAGATGGAGGACGCGATCGAGGAAATTCTGGAACAACACGCACTCACGGTCGATCAAATCGCTTGTGTGATTCCACATCAGGCCAACCTTCGGATCATCGAAGCCATCTCCAAAAGCCTGCGCCTTCCCCTCGATCGTTTTTTCATCAATGTCGACCGCTACGGTAACACCTCCGCAGCTTCCGTCCCGCTCGCTCTCGACGAAGCTCGTCGCGCTGGACGGGTGCGGCACGGCGACATCACGCTCTTTGTCGCCTTTGGGGCGGGCTTGACCTACGGTGCCTCGCTGGTTCGCTGGTAATCTCTTTTCCATGATGTCTCTCCTCGCGTTTCGTCGGTTTGTCTTCGCGTTTGCCAGTCTCGCGCTCGTCCTGTTCACCTCTCATCGCCTGGCTGCGGACGTCGTGTGGAATCCTCAGACGGGTTGGCGGATCGAGGGCGGCGTTCTCGCCGGTCTCAGCGGTCCCGAAGGACGCAATGCGGTCGACCTGATGAACAAGGCCCGCGCCGCGGAAGAAAACGGCAGCACGCGCAGCGCGATCAAGACCTACGGCAAAGTAGCCAAAAAGTATCCGAATTCTGCTTACGCTCCGGAAGCGCTTTACCGCTCGGCCAAACTGCGCCTGACCTTGAAGCAGTACACCAAGGCTTTTGACGATTTCCAGGGTGTGGTGGGACGTTATCCCAACACCGCGCGTTTCAACGAGATCATCGGCGAACAATACCGCATTGCCAGCGCACTGCTCGACGGAGCGCGTGGCCGGATCTTTTTCGGAATTTTCCCGGGTTTCCGGAATCGGGAAAAAGCGCTCGAGGAATTTGAGGTTATTTTGCTCAACGCTCCCTACAGCGAATACGCGCCGCTCGCGTTGATGAACATTGCCCGCGGTCATCAACGCCTGAAGAACACCGAGGAAGCGATCGATGCGCTGGACCGCATGATCAACAATTATCCGCAGAGTCTGCTCGCCCCCGACGCTTACCTGCGCTTGGCCGAAACCCATGCTTCGCTGGTCGACGGACCTTACTACGACCAGGAGTCCACCCGCGACGCCATCACCTACTTCGAAGACTTCATGATCCTGTATCCGAACGACAACAACGTCGCCAAAGCGGATAAGGGCCTGGCCAACATGAAAAAAGTTTTGGCCGAGAGCAAAATGAAGATGGCGGACTTTTATTTCTTCCGCCGCGATAACTACAAGGCCGCCCGAGTATTCTACAACGAGGCGATCACGGTGTATCCTGATTCTGAAGTCGCAGCCAAGGCTCGTCAGCGGTTGAACGAAGTTGAAGCCGCCGCGGCCAAAGCCGAAAAGCCGGGCACCAAGGGCAAGAAACACTTCCTTTTCTTCTAAGCCCAGGCACTGTCGGAGCCATGCGTTCCGTGAAATTTTTCTGGTGGCTGGCAGCCAGCTTGTGGGTGGCATCTCTGTCGGGTTGCGCCAACTACCAGCTCGGTACGGGAGGAAAACTGACTTTCCACTCGATCTACGTCGAGCCGATGAAGGACACCGCAAACGTCCCTCAAGCCACCGCCCTGTTCAGCACGCAATTGCGCGACGCCCTATTGCGGGATGGTCGGATCGTGCTCGCAAGCTCGCCTGAGACGGCCGATACCACCCTCCAAGTTGACCTCCGTCGCTACGGTCGCCGCGTCGCCACAGCTCGGCGGGACGACACAGGGCTGGCGCGCAGTTTCGACATCGAAATCGAAGCGGTCTGCACCTTGCGGGATAACCGCTCCGGAACGGCGCTGTTCGAAAAACGCCCGGTGAACGCGACGCGTGAGATTTTCACCAGCGACGCTCCCACTGAATACGCGCCCAACGGCCAGCCCATCTTCGTCAGCCGCCAACTCCAAGCCGAATATCAAACGCTCCCTCTGCTTGCCTCGGCGCTCGCCGACCGCGTTGCTCACACCGTGTTGGACGTCTGGTGAAGGATTGAGTCGGGTTTGGCCTAGTTTCCGTTCTCGTTCGATCCCTTCGACTCTCGTCTGATCGGACCGAGTGAAGAGCGAATCTCTCGGCAGCGCACCGTCTGACCCAGGGAGACGAGGCTGAGCCGCACTTGTTTCTCCCGCAATTACGCTCGTTTCCGGCGAAGCTGCTTGCCGAAACGGGAGAACGCACCTTCGTCTCAGACTGGCATGCACGCTCCCATTTTGGCTCCGTCCATTCTCGCGGGTGATCACGCAAATCTCGCGAGCAGCGCCGCGGTCGTCGAACAGCTCGGCCTCAGCTGGATCCACCTCGACATCATGGACGGCCATTTCGTGCCTAACCTCAGTTTCGGTCCACAAACCGTCGCGGCCTTGCGCAAACATTCGAAGCTTTTCTTCGACGTTCACCTCATGCTGGACGAGCCGCACCGCTACATCGAGGCCTTCGCTAAAGCCGGAGCCAACGAAATCAGTATCCACATTGAACCGACATACGACCAACTCGGCACGCTCCGTCGCATCCGCGAACTCGGATGCAAGCCTGGCCTGGTCCTGAATCCCGGCACCCCCGCGCGCGCGGTTGAGCACCTGCTCGGCGAGGTAGAGATCGTTCTCGTGATGACGGTTCAACCCGGTTTCGGTGGACAGGCTTTCCGCCGCGACATGCTACCGAAGATTGCCGAGATCTCCGCCTGGCGCCGCCAGCGCGCTCTCAATTTCCGCCTTGAGGTCGATGGCGGTATCGACCTGGAGACTGCCGCGGAATGCCGTAAGGAAGGCGCGGATACCTTTGTCGCCGGCACATCGTTTTTCAACGCCCCAGATCGCGCCGCTTACGCTGCGGCGATCGCGGCGCTGTGAGTGTATTCAGGTCCGACTACTGGGGATAAGGTAGAGCAAGGCGTCCCTGCCGAGCCGTATTCCAGGCGGCTTACTCTACCTTTGAAACTGCACACCGGCCTTGCCCTACCTTCCAAGCCGCTTCGCCACGTTTTTCAGGGGCGCTTAAGAGTAAGAGAACGAGAACGAACCGATCCGCCGTCAACCATCAAGCCCCTCGCCTATCTTACTTGCCGCGCCAAAGCTTCCGCTCTCGCGTACTGCTCGCGGAAGGCGTTGCCGAGTTCTCGGGCGAGTTCGATCTGCTCCACTTTGTTCTTCGCGCCGAGGCGTTGTTTTACTCGGGTGGATACTTCGTCGTAGCTCACCCGAGACATATCCTGCAACGCGGCGAGCGCTTCGGGCGGCTGGCCTGCCTCGCTCACGGTTTTCCAGGCGTGAACCAGCTCTCGGTGCGCATCTAGGCACATCACGCGCACCACGAAAGCAGTCTCGCTGAAGAGGCCTCCGGTCCAAGACGAATGGTAGACCAGTCGATCGGAGATGTCGTCGAACGGAGCGTCGTCCGGGTCGGTGAGGTACGGTTTAAATTCTGCCTGGCGGTAAAAGTCTTTCCGCACGGGCAAGCGTCTGAGCGCAAATCGTTGCGGCCCACCCGGCGTGCCGGGTCGGAAATTCCAGAGCTTCTGTCCATCCATGGAGAGAACGTATTCAATAAATGCTACCGCCACTTCTCGGTGGGGCGCGCCGCGTAAGAGCGCGACAGGATCGACCGAGCTGACCGATCCGCCACGAGGCGCGACATAACTCAGTCGATTCGAATCACCGCGGCGCAGCACCGCCTCGGCTTGCTGGCGTCCATAAAAATCGATGCACAGCCCCACCGCGGAATCTCCTTGGGAAACGTCGATCGGCGGCTTCTGCGAGGTATCGGTGAAATAGCGCGCATTCGCCCCGATGAGTTGCAGCAACTTCAGTCCTTCGAGCCACCCCTCCCTCACCGCCTTGGCTTCGAGCGCGTGCGCGTCTCCCTTGGGTTCGCTTTCCTGCAGCGCGCGGAGGCGGCGTTGCATCTGCTGCTGTATTATATTTTCAAATACTTTGGCGATCGAACTGCTCTTGGTCGGATTGGCCAGCGCGATTTCGCCTCGGAGCTGCGGGTTCTTCAGGTCGGTCCATTGCCGCGGCGCTTCCTGCACGCCCAGGCGACGCAATGAATCTTTATTGTAAAGCAATCCGTAGCTGCTGAGCACGGTTCCGATCCAGAGGCCTTTTTTGTCCCAATACTCCTCGCCGGCAAAATCGTGGGGAATCACCTCGTCGGTGAACCACTCGGGATGGAGCTTCAACAACCCGCTATCGACCAGCCTCCCGGCCTGCGCCTGCCGAATAAAATCATAGGTGCCACCGCCAAAAAACAAATCGATCCCGCAGCCAACCTGAGACTCGAGGAAAGCCGCGCGGGCTTCCTTGATCAGGGCGGGCGCATCGGACGACAACTTGCCGTTTTGAAACCCCGCCTGCACGTCCAGGTTCCAGTCCCGTTTCAAGGTCTGCGTCCAGTAGCGTTGAAACGAGGAAATGTATTCTCCCTCGAGAAAACGCGTGATCTCGCTCGTCCCTCCGATCACCCGCCAGTCAATGGTCACGGTTCGCCCAGTCTTGGCTCGGTACCAGGTTTTGAAACCCTGACCGAATTCGGAGCGGAGCGCCTCGTTGTGTGGCGTGATCAGGACCAGCGTGTCGTCCGTCGCCTGGGTCTCCCGCTGCTCCGGCCGAAGCAGGAAGGGCAGGGCTAGCACCGCTCCGAGTGCAACCAGAATCAGGATACGGGCTCGCATGGCAAATTGTCGTCAGCTGTCTCGGCGCGCGTGAGGCGCACCGCAGCGGTCAATCGACCAGGACCACCACGTCTTCTGCATCGGCGCTCGCATACAATTCCCGGTCGCCCGAAGTGCCCAAAAACTTCGGATTTAATTCCAAAATATTCAACGAGGGGCTCGTGGTGCCCTTCGGCACAAAATCGTACTGGGCCAGTTCTCCGAGGTAGGTGGCCTCGCCGATCCGACCTTGAACACAGTTCAGCTCACGTCGTTCGGTCGAGAGTTTCCAGCCCTCCGGCCGAATCGACAACGTGACCGGAGATTGGAGCGTAGGCGGCTTTTCCGGATTGCCCAAAATCCCTTCGAAGCGGCCAACCGCAGTCTCGACCCCCACCCGCTGGCCTTCGCGAGAAACCACCGTGCCGGCGATAAAGTCGGTTTCCCCGATAAAATGAGCGACCGTCTTGCAGTGCGGCCGCCGGTAAACGTCACGGGGCGATCCGACTTGGAGAACACGACCCGCTTCCAGAATTGCCATCCGGTCCGAGATCGAAAGCGCCTCTTTCTGGTCATGCGTCACATAGACGGTCGTGAGGTGGTACTCTTTGCAGACCCGCCGGATTTCCGTCCGCATTTCCAAACGGAGCTTGGCGTCCAAATTGGAGAGAGGCTCGTCAAGCAAAAGGCAGCGGGGCCGAATAACGAGGGCCCGAGCGAGCGCAACCCGTTGCTGTTGACCTCCGGATAACTGATTGGGCCGGCGCTCGGCGTAGGTTTCCATCCGCACTGAAGCGAGCGCCTCGGCGACGCGAGTCTTGATCTCCGCGCGCGCCACTCGCCGTTCCTCGAGTCCAAAAGCGACGTTCTCCGCCACCGTCATGTGCGGCCAAAGGGCGTAACTTTGAAACATCATCCCGGTGTTTCGTTTGTGCGGCTCCAGTCGGGAGACATCGTCGTCTCCGAACCAAACCTTGCCTTCGTCCGGAATATAAAACCCAGCCAGCGTCCGAAGTAAGGTGGTTTTTCCACACCCGCTGGGACCGAGCAGGAAGAACAATTCACCTCGCTCGATGGTCAAACTCAGGTCGCGCAACGCCACGGTCTGACCAAACCGTTTCGTAAGGTTCTGCACTCGAATCGATATCATGGGCCGTGGGCGCAGCGGCGGAGGCAAGATTTCGAGCAACCGCAAGTCAAAGGAATAAACCCCGATTCCCAGAGGAACCCTATTGCGTTCCGAATACTCCTTTTCATAACGCCATACCCTACGTCATGCCTACGACCAAAGTTTCTCCCGCCCACGCTGACCTTGAATCGGTGCTTGTGTCCGAGACGGCGATCAAGCGGCGGCTGAAAAATCTCGGCGCGGACATTGCGGCGGCGTACGGCGACGAAGAAATCACGGTGGTGGCGATCATCAATGGCGCGATCCTCTTCACCGCCGACCTCCTGCGCATGATTCCGAATCCGATCCGCCTGGATTGTATCCGAATTTCAAGTTACCGCAACGACACGCGCTCGCATGGGAAACCACAGCTATTGCACAGCCTGCAGCTCGACATCACCAACCGCCACGTGCTGCTGATCGATGACATTTTGGATACAGGCAAGACGCTCTCCGTCGTGGTCCAAATCATCAAGAAACTGAACCCGGCGAGCGTCCGCACCTGCGTGCTGCTCGACAAGCAGGGACGCCGGGAAGTCGAATTCGCCGCCGATTTCGTGGGCTTCGAAATCCCCGATCGCTTTGTGGTCGGCTACGGCTTGGACTTCGCGGAGCGTTACCGGAATCTTCCCTGTATTGGAATTCTGAAGCCACACCTTCAAAACCCTCCCGAGTGGGCCTGAGGCCGGCGGAGGTGGCGGTCTGGATCTCGATTGAATTGAAATCGGTGTTTTGGGCGCGTGGGCCAGTCAGGAGGTGCGCGAGGCTCTCGTTTTAAAGTTCAGTTTCCACCTGAGTCCTACTTCAGTCCGCCGGGCCAGAAGCGTGTCACCGCTTCTTCCAAGGAGATCTCCGGTTCGTGGGTCTTCAGCTCGCCGTAGAATCGCAGAAAAGGAATCATGTGAAACGAGGCGGTGAGGACCTCGCGCAAGTAGAGACGCGCGATCGGTCCTGCTGTATCCAAATATCCACTCTCGTGAAAGCGTCGCGCCGTTTCGCTGACATCGTAGCGCGCGCAACGATGCTCCACGCGCCACTCCCCGCCCCTCAATTTCTCCATCACGGTGAACTGCGCGGCGGGCGTTCCATCGAGCGGTAGCCCGACCGCGCCCACCGTCACGACGCGGCGGTCGCCCCAGAGGCGTACACTGGCAAAGTGGTTGTGGCCTCGGATCAACCAGCGTTCTTTCGTGTTCGCAAACATCGGTTCGATTGCCGCGTCGGAGGTGTAGGGAAACACCAGGTCGTTGTCGTTTCGCGCCGACGCGTGAACGAAGAACAGGTCCTCGCAACCGGGAAGTTTTAGCGTGGCCGGAAGGCGGGCCAATTCCTGCCGCTTGGCTTCACCGAGCTGGTTGGCGGCGAAGCGCACCGGACCAAACTGAAGCGTGCTCCACTCCGGGCGAGCGCGCTCTGTATCCAAATCGAAAACATAGCGCTCGTGATTCCCGCGAAGCACGGGGCAGCGCAGCGCCTTGACTCGCTCCCAACAGGCCGCCGAGTCGGGTGAACCGACCACGATATCGCCCAGGATCACGAGCTGGTCGACCTGGAGCCGTGCCACATCAGCTAGGGCAGCTTCGAGAGCAGGAAGGTTTCCGTGAATGTCCGCGAGAATCGCGATGCGCATCCTGACGAGAGCTGCCGTATCCAAGGCTCAGATCAATGCGCATTTTTCTCGAACGGAGAGAACGCAGCCGTTGCGGAGTGATTCGGCACGGAAGCCGTGCCGCTACGGGCGGCGTGGGCCCGGGGGCGCTCGTTCCTGTCCGCGTAGCTCAGCGGCGTCGAAACGCGGGGCCGCCGCTTTTCGCGCGTTTGGGATAGGTCTTGGATTTGGCCGTAGCGGCGGCTTTTCGAAAATCTCCGCTCTTCAGCGAATTGATCTGGTCGCGGAGCAACGCCGCTCGCTCGAATTCCAGCCGAGCCGCCGCCGTTTGCATGTCGTCCTCCAACTCCGCGATGACCGCGGCGACGTCGTCGGCCGATTCCGCGACCGCCTCTTCCTCTTGATTACCGCTGCCATCGTAGACGTGCAGGCTGGCCTGAGCGAATCGCTTCACCGAACGCGGCGTGATTCCATGCTCCTTGTTATAGGCGATCTGCTTTTCTCGACGGTAGGTAGTGATTTCGATCGTACGCCGGATGGACTCAGTATTTTGATCGGCGTAGAAAATCACGCGCCCGTCCTCGTGGCGCGCCGCGCGCCCCGCGGTCTGAATCAGACTGGTTTCACTGCGGAGAAAGCCTTCCTTGTCCGCATCCAGAATGGCGACCAGCGCGACTTCGGGCAGGTCCAAACCTTCGCGCAGGAGATTGATCCCGACCAGCACGTCAAAATTTCCCAGTCGCAGGTTTCTTAAAATTTCCACGCGCTCGATCGCATCAATATCAGAGTGAAGGTACTCCACCCGAATCTTCGCCTCCCGCAGGTAGCTGGTGAGATCTTCCGAGAGGCGCTTGGTCAAGGTGGTGACCAGGATGCGCTCTTTTTTTTCCACCGCACGTCGCACTTCGGCGATGAGGTCTTCGACTTGACCCTTGGTGGAGCGCACCGTGATCAGCGGGTCGAGCAACCCAGTTGGCCGGATCAGCTGCTCCGCGATGACCGAGGAGAGGTTCAACTCGTAAGGCGCGGGCGTGGCCGAGACGTAGAGGGTTTGGCCAGTGACGCGCAAAAACTCTTCAAAGGACTGAGGACGATTGTCCAAGGCCGAGGGCAGGCGAAACCCGAAGTCGACCAGAATCTGTTTTCGCGCCCGGTCCCCGTTGTACATCCCACCGATTTGCGGCACCGTGGCATGGCTCTCGTCGATGAAGAGAAGGAAATCTTTCGGAAAGAAATCCAAAAGACAAAACGGCCGTTCTCCCGGACGGCGCCCCGAGAGGTGCAACGAGTAGTTCTCGATCCCATTGCAGAATCCCATCTCCTGCAGCATCTCGAGGTCGTAGTTGGTGCGCATCTTGATCCGCTGGGCCTCGAGGTACAGGCCCTTGCCCTCGAAATAAGCCACGCGATCTTCCAACTCCCGTTTGATTCCCTGGATCGCGGCGTCGAGTTTACCGCGGGAAGTAACGTATTGATTCGCCGGGTACAGGTCGAACTGGTCAAGCGGACGGATGACCGCGCCGGTCAACGGATCGAATTCGCTGATCGCCTCAATCTCATCGCCAAACAGCTCAACGCGCAACCCTTGTTCCAAGTAAGCGGGCATGATGTCGACCACGTCGCCGCGCACCCGGAATCGGCCACGCTTCAACTCGTAGTCGTTTCTCTCATACAAGTTGTCCACCAGACGCTCCAGGAGCTGGCCCCGCCCGAGCGGCGAACCGCGGCGCAGGGAGATCTTCAAATCGGTGAAATCCTCGGGCGATCCCAAGCCGTAGATGCAGGACACGCTCGCCACCACGATCACGTCGCGCCGCGAGACCAGGGAACTGGCGGTGGCGATGCGCATCCGTTCGATCTCCTCATTGATCGAGGAATCCTTCTCGATGTAGGTGTCGCTCGAGGCGACGTACGCTTCCGGCTGGTAGTAGTCGTAATAACTGACGAAGTACTCGACCGCGTTCTCCGGGAAAAAGTTTTTGAATTCTGAATACAACTGCGCCGCCAGGGTTTTGTTGTGCGAGATGATCAAGGTCGGCCGCTCGCACTGCGCGATCACGTTGGCCATGGTGAACGTCTTGCCCGAGCCCGTCACCCCCAGCAGCGTCTGGTGTTTGTGCCCGGCCCGAACCGACGCGACCAGCTTCTCGATCGCCTGAGGTTGGTCGCCGGTGGGTTGGTACTCAGCATTAAGTTTGAAGAGCATGCGGAACCCCCATCATGCCAGATCCGCCAGATGGGGCAAATGCTGGAAGAAATTTTCGGAGGAAACGAAGCGCACTTCGTTGTAGCCGGGGGCGCCGACCCCGGGGATCGAATGCTTCGGTGCAAACGAAAGACCGGGGTCGGCGCCCCCGGCTACAACGTCTTCGGTCTTCAAGTTTTCCGCGTCTAGGTCGACTCTACGCCCCGATCACCCGGAGCAAACGATTCCATCGCGGCGACCAGAAGCGCGCCAAGCGGCCGGCCGGGGTGACATTCTGATCGCGGGCCAAGACTAAGCCGGGACCGGCAAAACACATTTCAATCAGGGGATCGCGACCGACCAAATAACGCCAAAAGCGCTCCGTCCGAACCAAGGCACAATCCACGTTGGGCGTGAAACCGATGGCCGCGAGCGGAGAAATACGACGTATTGGCCGCGGCCCTACGTCGCGCGCCACCAGCTGCTCGACGTGAAGTCCGTCGCGCGCGGTCACGATCAGTCGACACGGCCCGACGAACTCCACGTAGCGGAATTGAAAGGTGACCCAAGACTGGCGATGAAAAAGTCTCCAACGCGAGCGAATGACCAAGGGCTCCGTTCCTTGGTGAATGACCCCGGCAAGGAACTTCGGGCGGAGAATGAGCGCGCTGCCCTCGGAGATCTGAACCACGGCAAAGACCATTTTCGGCCGCCCCGCGCGCGCCAGCACGATGCGGTGCTCGGCACCGGCGTGGCGGTTGTGGAGCTCCACCACACTGAAAAGTCCAGAGAGCAGACTGGTGAGGGGCAACCGCCAGTTTAGCAGCGTCCGGGTCCGCCGACTCACCGCAGAGTCGGACTCGGCCAAATACTTTTGCCTTACGGTCAAGACCTCGCCCGGCCAGAGCGAAACCGGGATCGAACCGTCGTTCGCGTTCACCTGCGGGAGCTCCTGAAGATCAGGGGCAAAACAGATGGTTTTCCCGCGGGTCACGAGCGGAGCAATGCCGAAGTAGAGCACGATGCGAATGAACCAGGGACCGACAAAATAAAAGAACACCCCGATCGCCACCCACCAGCGCGCGCGGTACCACGCCGTAGTGGCGTAGTGGATAACGGGCGACGGCGCTTTTCGAATGGAGGCGATTTCCCGGTCCAAGGGATCGATTTGCAGCTCCAGTCCCTCGCGTTGCCACGCAGCTTGGGTGAGCTGGCGTTGGACCTGTAGCTTCTGTTGGCGGGCTTCGGCTTGGACCGCGCGCATATGTTCAATTTGCGCCTCGTTCGAGCGTTGTTGTTCGGAATTTCCAAACCAACGTTCCCACCGGCTTCGCAAGGATGTGAGGCCCTCGATGATCCGACCGGCGTGGGCGATGCGATCGTCGTAGGTGCTGAGATCCTGGCGGAGTGCCTCGATCCGATGCTCAACCTGACTTCGTTCCTCGCCCAAGGCCGACCGGCGTTGCGTGAGGGTTTCAAGACGCTGAGCCCGCTGTGTATTCAGATTGGTACTATCATGGAGGAAGAGCCAGGTGGCGTAGGCGGCCAGAGACAGGACGACGATGAGCAGAGCCGTTGCGGCCTTGCGCAAAAACCAATCGGCGATTCGGAAGATAAACGAGAACACGAGGCAAAAAGTCTAAAAGGGAGAAGGTCCAGGGAGGCAAAAGTGAAACAGACCAAGCGGTTGCCACGATTGAGGCGATAGATAGATGTGTCGAAACCCGTTTCAGACCAGGTAAGAAGTATCAAGTAACAAGTACCAAGTTATAAAAACAAAGCGCCTGCGGTGCCTGGCTAAGCAATTAAACCAACCAGAGAACGATTTCGATCCACAAATCGGGGGTCAGCGCTCCCGGTTACAATTGAATCGATCTTCCAAACCAGAGAACGAGTAAGAGAAAGATCAATACAACCGCGCCACACGCACACTCTCTTGATCCTTGTTACTCGTCCCTCGTTACTTTCCCCAACCACATGTCCAAGGTCATCATCTCCAGCCTCTATAACTCCGACGTGTTCATCATGGCCTGTCGGCAATTCGACCAGGCGGCGGACGCGATCAGCCTGCCGGAAGCGATTCGCGATCGAACGAAGTACCCGCGACGCTGCCTCGCCGTGGCCTTGCCAATCAAGCGCGACGACGGAACGGTGACGGTGTTCGAGGGCTACCGGGTGCAGCACAACCTCTCGACTGGTCCATCGAAGGGAGGAATTCGTTTCCATGAAAGCGTCACCATTGGCGAAGTGGCCGCGCTCGCGATGTGGATGAGCTGGAAATGTTCGCTGGTCGGCTTGCCCTACGGCGGAGCGAAGGGTGGCGTGATCGTCAATCCCCGGGATCTTTCTTTGGCTGAGCTTGAGCGGCTCTCGCGCCGCTACATGCAGGAGATGATTAATTTCGTCGGTCCGCAAATCGACGTTCCCGCGCCGGATGTGGGGACGAACGAGCAGATCATGGGTTGGATGATGGATACGTATTCCAACCATGTCGGGCACATCGAGCCAGCCGTCGTGACCGGAAAACCGCTCGCCCTTGGAGGATCGCAAGGTCGCCGCGAAGCGACCGGCGCGGGCGTGGCGTATTTGGTAAAGGCCTACTTGGAAGATTTAAAAATCGGGGTGAATCAGGCCACCGTCGCGATTCAAGGCTTTGGCAATGTCGGCAGCGAGACCGCACTGGCCTTGAGCCACTACGGCGCAAAAATCGTCGCCATTTCCGACTACACCGGCGGGGTGTACAATGCCGCCGGCATCAACCTTCAAAAAGCAGTTGAGTACCTGAAATACGCGAAAGTGCTGAAAGACTTCGATGGCGGAGAACCGATTTCGAACGAGCAACTGCTCGAGCTCAAAGTCACGGTTCTGGTTCCCGCCGCACTGGAACGGGTTATCACCAAGGATAACGCGGCGAAACTGCAGTGCCGGATTCTCGCCGAAGCGGCCAACGGGCCGACGACCAACGAAGCGGACAAAATCATCGAAAGCCGCGGCGACATTGAAGTCATTCCGGACGTACTCTGTAATTCCGGCGGAGTCGTGGTGTCCTACTTCGAATGGCTGCAAAACCTGCAGCATTATTATTGGACGCGAGACGAGGTGCTTCAAAAACTCTTCACCGTTCTCGATCGAGCGAAGACGAGTGTGGACGCGCAGAAGCGGAAGTTCGCCTTCAGCCGGAGGCTCGCCGCCCTCACCCTCGGCATCGGACGAGTCGCCGAGGCCAAGCAAAGCCGCGGGCTTTTCCCCTGAGCATGATGGATCGAGCGAGCGCGGGCGTGCTTCCCCGCTCGCGCGGTAGGACTCGATTTTTGTTCAGTCCATTATTCTCGGACACCTGTCCTTTTGTGGATTGACAGCGACTGCAGAGGAAGGCCGTATCGCGCTGTTCCCCCCGCGTGAACCCGGCCTGTCGTGCCCCCACGCCCTGTCCCGCAAGCCACACCTCCTCCATGATTCGTCCACTTGTCATTGGTCGCGCCCGCATTCCTCAATCGCTGGGCTTTTTCAACTGGTTCAAAACCGTTCTTCTGGCGGCGCTCACCCTCGCGTTGACCACCTCTCTCTCCTTCGCCCAAGCCGCCCAGACCGGAACCATCACCGGCCGGGTGTTCAACGCGAGTCGGGGTACTTATCTCAATAACGCTCGAGTCACGTTGGACGGCACCGACCGGACGGTATTCACCAATGAATACGGCGAATACGTGTTGACCGACGTTCCGGCTGGAGAGGCCAAGGTGCGCGCTTTCTACTCGGGTTTCGAACCCACCGTGACGACCGTCACGGTCACGGCCGGCCAAACCGTGACACAGGACCTGCGTTTTGGTTCGGCGGAGACAGATTCGGATTTGGTGAAGCTGGAAACGTTCACCGTCGCCGCCGGGCGGGAGACCGATACGGCGTCAATCGCGGTGAACGAGCAACGTTTCGCCGCCAATATCAAAACCGTGGTCGAAACGTCGGCCTTCGGTGACATCGCGGAGGGCAACGCGGGCGAGTTCCTCAAGTACCTTCCCGGGGTGACCGTCGATTACGTGGCGGCCGACGTCCGGACCGTGAGTGTGCGTGGTTTCGGTTCCGCCTTCACCTCGGTTTACCTCGATGGCTTCCGCATGGCCAGCGCCGCCTCCGGTTCCTCGATTCGGGCTTTCGAATTCGAACAGGTCTCGATCAACAATGCCGCGCGTGTCGAAGTGATCAAATCGCCCACGCCCGATTTCCCGGTGGATGCACTCGGCGGCTCGGTCAACTTGATCAGCAAAAATGCCTTTGAGCGCGAAGGTTCGGCCTTCAACTACCGTCTCTACCTCAACGCAAACAGCGAGGACGTGAATGCGGTGAAAAAGAGCTCCGGTCCGCGCAACCAAGATTCCTTCAAGGTCCTGCCGGGCGCCGATTTCGACTACACCATCCCGGTGAGCAAAAACCTCGGTTTCGTCATCACGGGTCTGACTTCGAATCAGTTCAACGAGCAGCACCGCACCCAAAACCAGTGGAATTTTGCTCAAGGTTCGGGGGCGACGCAGGGCAGCGCGACCCCAGGCGCGCCCTACATGCAGCAGTATCAGATGCAGGATGGCCCGAAAAATTCCTTCCGCGATTCACTCAGCTTCAAGGCCGACTGGAAGATCGGTCCAGGCCAGTCGCTCTGGGCCATGTATCAGGTAAATTATTACTCCTCCTTTTTCGGCAACCGCAATCTCACCTGGGACGTCGGCACAGCCGGCACTTCAAACCCCGCAGGAGGAGCAGCTTTGAGCTATGGACCTGATTTCACCACCGGAGCGGCCGGTCGTGGATCGGTTCGGCATGGAACGTCATTCCGCGACAAATACGGCTTGGCCAACGCAGGTGCGGTGAAATACCGGTTTAAAAATCACGACTGGGAAATCGATGCCGGTCTGGGTGACTCCTCCTCTCGCAGTTGGTATCGGGACAGCGGCAACGGTCATTTCCAGGAAGTCCGCACCACCCTCCAAGGCGTTTCCAAGGTGACCTACACCGGCGTGGAAGCGCCCCGCCCCCAGGGCATCAACGCTCTGGCGGCCGACGGTTCGTCGATCGATCCGTATAATCTCTCCAACTACCGGATCAACACCGCTCGTATTCAGCCAGTGGATGCAAAGGACAAATTCTTAACCGCTCACCTCAACGTCCGGCGGGAATTGCCGTTCCTTCCTTTCGCCGCCGCGCTCAAAGTCGGCGGTGAGACGCGTCAGCAGGACCGCGATATTCGCCGCACGGACAAGACCTGGACCTTTGTCGGAGCGGACGGCGTGGCCAACACCGCGGACGACAACGCCGGCCCGTACCTCGACACGAACTACGGCGCGTATCCGTATTGGGGATTCCCGCACGTTTCCTGGCCCGACCCGTATGCGCTCTGGTCCGAGTTCCAAGCCCACCCAAATTACTTCAGCCTCACAACCGCGCAGGCTTTGGCCGCGGAACGCTTTCGTATCCAGAATTCGCAGAAGTTGAAAGAAACGGTCAACTCCGCCTATGTCATGACCGACGCTCATTTCCTCAGAAACCGGCTCAACCTCATCGCCGGCGTTCGGCTCGAGCAAACCGACGACAAGGGCGACGGAGCGCTCACCCCGACGATCGGCGGCACGTTGGCCGACGTCCAGGCTAACTGGAAAGAACGCGGACTGCACGTGAGCAAGAGTTACGATGGCTATTATCCCAGCGTTCACGCGACCTACAATCTCACGGAAAACCTGCTCCTCCGCGCCTCTTACGCCCGCACCTTGGGTCGGCCGGACTTCGCTCAAATTCTTCCCCTCGTCCAGGTCAACAACACCGATACCGATACGGACAATGGTCTGGGCGTGCTTCCCGCTCGGACGATTAAGTTCAACAACACCGCGCTCCGTCCGTATCAGGCCAATAACTACGATGTCTCGCTCGAGTACTACTTCCGCAATGGCGGCGTGATCAGCATCGGTGGGTTCTATAAAGACGTGAAAGACTTCTTCGGCACCTTCAATCGGGTGGCCACCGCTCAGGATATCGCGGATCTGGACCTTTCGCCCGATTATATTGGGTACCAGGTCACGACCACGATCAACACCCAGGGCACGGCGACGATTCAGGGGGGTGAGTTCAACCTCCGCCAACCCTTGACCATGATTCCGGGCTGGGGCCGTTATTTTGTGTTCTTGTTCAACGCGACCAAGCTCCACCTCGAAGGACCGAACTCCGCGGACTTCTCCGGCTTCATCAAAAACTCGGCCAACGCCGGCATCAGCTTTGAAAAGAAGCCGATCGCCGTGCGCTTGAACGTCAACTACCGCGGCCGACAGATCAACTCTTACCAGACTGCGGCCGCGTACCAGGTGGGAAATACCACTCCCGTGGGTGGCACCTTCGAGGAAGACTACGCCCCGCGCTTCAACGTCGATGCAAACGTGGAATACAAGTTCAGCAAGCGTCTCGGATTCTTCACCAATGTTCGAAACCTCTTCAATCAGTACCAGCAGCTGGAGCGTTATAATAGCGCCACGCCGAACTACGCGAAGATGTACCGCCGGGAGAAATTCGGCGCTCAGCTGACCGTGGGCGTCAAGGGCACCTTCTAAGCCGTCCCTCCCTCTCGATCAGATCGAGCCAGCGATTTCCGGATCGCTGGCTTTTTTGCGTGTGTCGTGCGGCTCGCGCCGCCGAACTTCTTTGTATTGAAGGATTGGTGACAAAGACAATCGCGACATCCAACGGCCCTCCGGACTCGTCGTCATTGGGCGTGAGTTTCTGTCCTCCTGCCCGCCCTTGAAACCAATCCAACTTTTTTATCGAAGTTTCCGCCCCGCCATAAAGGCGTTGATCTTGTCCAGCGTTTCCCGAGCGGCCCGATGCTGAGGATCCAGCTCCAAGGCGCGACGCAAGCTCGCCACCGCGTCGTCGAGACGATCGGTCTGAGCATAGAGCACCCCCAAGTTGGAGAGCAGGTCAGCAGTCGGAGGACCACGGCGGAGAAGGGCTTCAAAGTGTTCGATCGCCTCATTCAAATGTCCGGTTTGCGCATAGGCACTGGCCAAGTTATAACGCGCCTGCGCCAGACCGGAATCCAATCGCACCGCCTCTTTGAGTTGTTCGATTCCTTCCGGCACGCGGTTGCTGGTCAGAAAAGAAACGCCCAGGTTACTATGAAGCCGCGCGGAAGCGGGTGCGATCTGCAGCGCCACCTCGAGGTAAGCGATGGCCTCGGAGGTCCGGCCCATGCGTCGCAACAACGTGCTGTAATTATTCAGCGCTTCGACATCTTTGGGATTCGCGCTCAGAGCCGCCAAAAAATGTCGCTCCGCTTCTTCGTTGCGATCGAGCGTGGCCAACGCATTGGCTAAATCATAATGGTAGGCGCCGTTGAGCGGCTCCAGCGCAGACGCTTTCTCCAGGAAAACCACCGCGCGTTCGGGCTCGTTTGCATCCAACAGAGCGTTTCCGTAAGCGACCTGGTAGGCGGCGCCATTCGGGACCAAACGGAGCGCGGTCTCGATCGCCTCGATCCCTTCTTTCGGCTGACCGAGGCGGATCAAGGCTTGTCCGAGGTTGCTCTGCGCACTGGCGTAAGCGGGATTCAACGCGAGAGCCCGCCGGAGAAGGGAAACCGCTTCCTCGGTCCGACCCACCTCGAAATAAATTGCTCCCAGCTGATCGAGAGCCCGAACGTTGTCCGGCACCTTGCGCACCGTGTCCTCCCAAATGGCTTGCTTGGTTTGATAGAGCTCGTTGCGCGCGTGAGTCACGGTCGCAAGGACGACGCTCAAGAGCGGAAATAAAACCAGAGCGACTCTGGGTTTCAGCCCATACGCGCCGATCACGCCGGCCGCAATCAGGGCCGCCAGGGGCAAATAGAAACGGTGCTCGGCGATGGTTTGGGTGGCGATCGGAACGATGCTCGACGTCGGCGCCAGAATCAAAAAGACACTCGCTCCGAGGAAGCCCCATCGGGGCCATCGTTTCAGTGCCAGACCGGTCAAACTCAGTAGTGACAGAAGCACTACGGCACAGGGAAGGATGATGGCCAGATCGGTTTCGACCCTCGCGCCATAATCAAAAACAAGTTTTCCGGGCCAAAAGGCCAGTCCCAGATACCGGACGATCGCGGTCACCTGGGTCAAGGCGTACTCCCACCAAGTCACGGTCGCAAAACCCACCGATCCGCCTCGGCCTCCGGTGGAAAAAATCAATCCCAGCAGGAGCAGCCAACTCGAGGCGAGCGTGAGATAAAGCCCTTTCCGCCGACGCCAGAACTCGAAAAAAGAGCCGCTGACAAAAACCCGGTCATAAAGCAGCAGCACCAGCGGAGCGGAGACCATGACTTCTTTCGCGGCCATACCGAGAAAACACAAAAGGCAGGTCGCGATCGCCCAACCGCGACGAGCCCTCTCTAAACTTCGAATGAACGTGTAGAGGGTGAGAAGATACAAAAGTCCGACCAAGGCCTCGGCGCGTTGACTGAGGTACGTCACCGCTTCCGTTTGCAGCGGATGGAGAGCCCAGAGCAGCGCAATCATCCATGCGAGAAAGCTCGCGTGCTTTCCAAAGCGCGGCGCTAACGCCGGGAGGAGAAGCGTTCGTCTCACCACGCCCCAAAGGCTGAGGCTGGCGAGAAGATGAATCAGGAGGTTTCCCAGATGATAACCGAGGACGTCGGTGCCTCCGAATCGATAATTCAGCGCGAAGGACAAATTCAGCAGAGGACGCCCACTCACCGTCGATCCACTGTTCTCCGGAGGAAAAAACGCGCTCGGAAGATTTCGGATCGTCGGGTTTTTTTCGATCGAGTCCGGATCATCGAGCAAGAAAGGAACGTGCAAGCTCCGGTGGTAAGCGCAGAAAATTCCAAGGGCCAAAAGCAAAGCGCCCAGCGCAAAAACCCAGCGCGGCTCGCTCGAAGAGAGCGCGCTCCTCTCCGGAGTTTTTAACGGGCATGAGGTCGAAGCCATCCGAGGAGAAAAGCGATCGATTTCAGCAGAGTCCAGCGCCAGCAGAGAGGCCAAGCGGGGGGTGAAAAGCGCCCGGATTGTGCTTTGCGATTCGGAATTTTTCCCCTCTTCATCGAAAAGACACATTTCGTGTAGTGCTTTTTCGGATTCATCGCAGTTTTTGAGGCTGCTTTTCTTCACCGCGCAAATTTCAAAGGCCTTTCAAAATGCCCGGTGCGGCGGCCGTGTTACTGCTTTTTGCATGTTCTACTTACCTTTCGCTGCAGCAAAACGGGGAGGCCGATTGCTGACGCGCAGCGGTTTACGCAAGTCGCCCCCGATTGGCACGAGGGCCGCTAAAGGCTTCACGTATCAAGCGTTTAACGGGTGCTGAAAAACTTGCTCCGGCGGAGTTCTTCAGCGGCCCACGACCCCTCTCTTAACTTCTTAAAATTATGTCCACCTATAGCACGCCCAAGGTTTCTCTCGGTGCCTCTTTCACACGTCTGAGCGGCCAAGCGGATACTCGCCATTCCTCCGCTGTGGGACGAGGGCGAAGTGGACAAAATGAGAGCTCTGTATCCACCACTCGGGGACAAAAGGGCGATATTCACTCGGCTCCGATCATCTGCCTCTGCCATCTCAGCTGGGACTGGGTCTGGCAACGGCCTCAGCAATTTCTTTCTCGTTTCGCGAAAAAGCACCCGGTCCTCTTTGTCGAAACCTACTGCTCCGACGTTCCCACCACGCAAGTGAATCTGCGCCGCGCGGAAAACCATCCTAACGTCACCATCGCGCAAATCCACATTCCTCAGTCGCGTTGGCACGAGGGAGAATTCGTGGACCGCGAGCGCCGTTACGCCTTGAAGAACGCGCTAGCCGATCAGCTGAAGGGGCAGTTCGACGACGCTATTCTCTGGTTCTACGACCCAATGTCCGTCACGGCCTTCGTTGGTCAACTGGAGGAGCGCTTGGTGGTCTATGATTGCATGGACGAGCTCGCCCAATTCAAAGGCGCGCCGCCTGAATTGCTGGCTCGTGAACAAACGCTCCTGCGTCATGCAGACGTGGTCTTCTGCGGCGGCCGCAAGATGCGGGAAAAACGCCTCCCGGTGAATCCCAACTGCCACTTCTACGGCACAGGCGTCGACATCGCTCATTTCGGCAAAGCCCGGACCAAGGAATTGGCCGTCGCGGCGGAAATCGCAGCCCTGAAAGGTCCAGTTCTTGGATACTTCGGGGTCGTGGATGAACGCATCGACTACGATCTGCTCGCCAAGCTGGCCGATGCGCGCAGCGATTGGCATGTCGTCATGGTGGGACCGACCGCGAAAGTGAACCCCGACGAGTTTCCAAAGCGGGCTAACCTCCATTTCATCGGCGGCCGTAGTTATGATCAACTCCCCGCGCTGACGAAGGGTTTCTCCGTTTGCATGATGCCCTTTGCGATCAACGCCGCGACCGAGTACATCAACCCGACCAAGGCGCTGGAATACATGGCTGCAGGCCGCCCGGTGGTGTCCACCGCAATCAATGAGGTAAAATCCAACTTCAGTACGGTCGCCCGCGTGGCCCAATCTCATCAGGAATTTATTTCGTGGTGCGTGCGTGAAGCGGAATCGCCTTCCGTCTCGCGGGTGCAAGCCGGCCTTCGGTTGGCGGCAGAAAACACCTGGGAAGCGATCGCTGGAAAAATGGAAGTGCACATCGCTGAAGCCGCTCTGGCCCGCGAAACGCCCGCCCGCAAGCGCGAGACCGCTCCCTCCTCCCTCCCCGTTCAGTCCACCGGTTTGGCCTATGTTTGATTATCTTATCGTCGGAGCAGGTTTTGCAGGAAGTGTTTTGGCCGAGCGGCTGGCGCGCGGTTCGAACAAAAAAGTGCTGTTGATCGATCGCCGGTCGCACATCGGGGGCAATGCCTACGATTGCTACGACTCCCACGGCCTTCTCATCCACAAGTACGGCCCGCATATCTTTCACACCAACTCGGCGGATATTTTCAATTATCTCTCCAAGTTCACCGAATGGCGGCAATATCAGCATCGCGTGAAAGCCAATGTCGATGGACGGCTGGTGCCGATTCCCATCAATTTGGATACGATTAACGAGCTGTATGGGCTGAATCTCAACGGCCAGGGGATGAAAGACTATCTGGCCTCGGTGGCGGAGAAGCGGGACAAGATCGTCACCTCGGAGGACGTGGTGGTCAGCACCGTCGGCCGTGAGCTCTATGAGAAGTTTTTCCGTGGATACACCCGGAAACAATGGGCCCTCGACCCTTCGGAGCTCGATGCGCAGGTTACGGCGCGCGTGCCGGTCCGTTTCAACCGCGACGACCGCTACTTTAGCGACTCGTATCAGGCGATGCCCGCTCGCGGGTTCACCCACATGTTTCAAAACATGCTCGACCACCCCAATATCAAAATCCTGCTCAACGCGGATTATCGAGAAGTGGTCGACGAGGTTTCCTACGAGTCCCTGATCTACACCGGTCAGATCGACGAGTACTTCGATTATCAATACGGCCCCCTGCCCTATCGGTGTCTCGAATTCAAACACGAGACTCACAACCGCCCGGTTTTCCAGCCGGCGCCGGTGGTGAATTACCCGAATGAATACGCCTACACCCGGGTGACCGAGTTCAAATACCTGACGGGCCAGGAGCATCCCATGACCAGCGTGGTTTACGAATTTCCCAAAGCGGAAGGAGATCCTTATTATCCCATTCCGCGTCCGGATAATGCAGCGCTCTATAAAAAATATCAGGCGCTCGCAGAGCAGAATCCCGACATTCACTTTGTCGGCCGTCTCGCGACCTATCGTTATTACAACATGGATCAAGTCGTCGGCCAGGCTCTCACCGTCTATTCAAAACTCGCCGGCGTAAAACGCTCAGAAGCTTTAGCTCCTGCCTGAACCTTCGCGACGTAGGGCGGTCAAGCGCCCGCGTCTTCTTTCGGCACTCTCCACGGCCCCGGCGGGCCTGGAGCTGCTGCATTTACGCCTATGTTTCCTTGTTTATCGATCCCACGGCCGGAATATCCACGCCCCGACCGCCAACGAGGCCTGGTCGAAGGTGTCGACTGGCTGAACCTCAATGGCCCTTGGCAATTCCGGTTCGATCCGTTGCGACGCGGTCACGACGAGCAATGGTTCAACCCGTCGGGACCCGACTGGCGCGAACAGATCATTGTCCCGTTTTGCTGGGAGTCGCTGGCCGCCTGGGGCGCCGCTGACGCCGCGGGGAACGACAACTACTACTCCACGCGCGTTTTCTTGAATCCGCTGGAGGTGACGCGGAGCAATCACCGCGCCGCCCGGCGTCACGAGGTGGGATGGTACCGGCGTGTATTAGAAATTCCGGATACGGTTCATTGGCGGAAGAAACGCGTCATCCTGACCATCGGGGCCTCTGACTTTTTCACCGACTGCTGGTGCAACGGAATTCACCTCGGCCACAACGAGGGCGGCTATCTGCCCTTCGAATTCGATCTGACTGACGCCCTCGCCACCGGCGGTGGAAATGGTCGCCGCGCGATTCTCGTCATCCGGGTGGAAGACCCGATGGACAATCGCGAGCAGCCGGTCGGGAAACAGTGGGGTTGGTACACCACGACCAGCGGCATTTGGCAGACGGTGTACGTCGAGCCGCGTTCCGCTTGTCACATCGACAGTTTTAGAATCACGCCGGATATCGACCACGGACGGGCCCACTTCGAGGTCAACTGCAAGGACTGTCCAGCGGAGGGCACCTTGGCGGTCGATATCATTCCGCCGGAAGCGCCGCCTCATCGCCTCACCCTCACGATCGAAAATGGCCGAGCGGTGGGCGACGCGGAGATTTATCCCGTCAGCCTCTGGGACACGAGCGACCCGAAACTCTATCGCGTGGTTTTTCGGCTGCTCGATGAGGAGCGCGAGATCGACACCCTTCGCAGCTACTTCGGTATGCGGAAAATCAGTACACTTCCGGCCAGCTCGGGCAAGGAGCCAGCCATGCTGTGTCTGAATAATAAACCGATCTATCTCCGCGGCGCGCTCTATCAATCGTATCATCCGGACGGCGTGTACACCGCGACCGAAGCGAAGACGCTGCACGACGACATCGCCTTCGCGCGCGAGGCCGGTTTCGATTTTCTCCGCATCCACATCAAGCTCGATGACCCGCTCGTGCTTTATTACGCGGACGTCCTCGGCATTTTGTTGATGCAGGATTTTCCCAACTTCGGCGAGGGCGGCGACACTCCGCTCGGGCGCCAGCGCTTCGAGAAGATGCTGCGCGCGGGAATCAGCCGCGACTTCAATCATCCCTCGATCATCGCCTGGTGTATTTTCAATGAAACCTGGGGCTTCGGAGGGCAGACGGAATTGATGAAGCTGATCGGACCCGAAGCCACCGCTGCGCGGGCGAAGGCTCCGAAGCCGGTCGTGCGGCCCGCTCCCGCCACCAGCGCGCCGGACATGCCCACTGCCCCGCTGACGAAGATGTCGAATCAGTCGTCCTTCACTTGGGTACATAAGATGTGGGAGATGGCCAAGTCGCTCGATTCCACCCGCTTGATCGAGGACATGAGCGTGGTGGTCTGGGAACACCTCCAGTCGTATGGCCACGTGGATACAGACATCAACTCCTGGCACTTCTACCTCGACGACTACGACAAGGCCAAGGCTCACATCGAGAACGTGGTCTCGAAAACCTATCGCGGTTCAAAATTCAACTACATCGAAGGTTATGAGCAACGGGATGCTCCGCTGATCAACAGCGAATACGGCGGCGTGGGCGCGCTCGACGGCGACCGCGACGTGAGCTGGAGCTTTAAGTTCCTGACTAATGAACTTCGGCGCCACGGTCAGCTCTCCGCCTATATTTTCACCGAGCTGCACGACGTGGAATGGGAGTACAACGGCCTGCTCAACTACGATCGCACCCGGAAGGAATTCGGTTATGCGCCGAGCATCATTAATCAGGGCGATGTTCTCCCGATCAACGCCGCGCCCATCCTTCGCTGCACCCCAGGTTCAACCCTTTCGGTCGAGGTTTTGTCCTCGCATTTTTCCCGCCGCCGCCGGGAAAACGTCACGCTCCACTGGTTGTATTCAGGCATTGATACCCTAGGCACCTGGCACCCCGAACTGCTGCGAGGCCGCGCGTCCATTCCTTTTCGCCATCACTGCGTCGAACTCGCCCGGCGGATCGAACTGCGCTTCCCAGAGCAGCCGATGCTCTGCACCCTCTCGGTCGCCGCAGTCACGCCGGACGGGCAAACCGTCGCTTCCAATTTTATCCAACACTTTGTCGCCGCCGATTCTCTTCCCGAGCGCGACGATCGCGGAAACACCCTGATTCTCCGCAAACCGGTCGACGGTTGGGCTGCGGCGGAGTGGAGCGGGGTAGCCAGTACGCGGGAGGAAGCGAAGCTCAGCGGCTCCTGCTTCGCTCAGGGCCACGGCTTTTTCGAGTGGCTCTTCCAGGACGAGGCGCTGCCGCGGCTAGGCCAAGCCCGACGGGTCCGCATTCTCTGCGAGGTTTCGTCTCGCCGACTGGATACACCCCAAACCGACAGCCACCGTTACCCGACAAATTTTGAACTCCTGATCAACGATTTCCCCGTCCACCATGGCGTGCTGCCCGATCATCCCCACGACACGCGCGGAGTTCTGAGCTACTTGCGCGGAGGACGCGGGGCCTATGGGTATCTGATTCGCGCGACGATGGAGGACGAACTTCTCCAGCAGGTGGCTCAAGCCGTGGCCAGAGACGGCGGATTGCGTTTCCGGTGCGCCGTGCCTCACGAGGCTCCGGAAGGCGGACTCACCGTCTACGATTACGACTGCGGCCGTTTTCCAATCGGCCCCACCCTCGTGGTGGAATGGGAACAGGGATGATCAACTCAAACTCGTCTATGCGTAATGGAATTTATACTACGGCAATCGGCCAGAGAGCAACTTCTCCATCCGCAGACCTTCCTCTGGTGTACTGGGATTGAGGATACCTTCATCACCAGTCCCTGGCCCGCCACCGGGCGGACCCTCGACGAGTATGAATTAACCGGTCACTACGAGAGGCAACAGAGCGATATCGGCCTGATGGCCGAGCTCGGGGTGCGGGCCGCGCGCTACGGCATCCCCTGGCATCGGATCAATCCCCAGCGCGGGGTCTGGGAGTGGGAATGGACCGATCGAGCGGTCGATCGTTTGCTGGAGCTTGGGATCGAGCCGATCATCGACTTGGTTCACTACGGTCTGCCGAGCTGGATTGATCAGGCCTTTTTGCATCCGGATTTTCCGGAGTACATGGCGGAGTACGCCGGCCGCGTGGCGCAGAGGTACAAAGGCCGGATTTTCGCCTACACTCCGCTCAACGAGCCGCGCATCACCGCGTGGTATTGCGGCCGTCTAGGATGGTGGCCTCCTTTCAAAAAAAGTTGGCCCGGATTTGTCGCGGTCATGGCCGGGGTCTGTCGTGGCATCGTGAGAACGGTCGAAACCCTGCGCGAGGTCGATCCGGAAATTCTCCCGGTTCACGTGGACGCGACCGACCTGTATCAAACCGCCGAGCCCTCGCTTGAAGAGGAAGCCGAGCGGCGCCAGGAAATCGTTTTCCTCGCGCTCGATCTGATTAGCGGACGGATCAAGCCTTCGCACGCTCTCTACACCTGGCTGCTTCGTCAGAAGCTCCGAGAGCAGGATCTCGCGTGGTTCCAAGAGCACGCGATCGAGCTACCGTTTATCGGAATCAATCTCTACCCGATGTTCACCGAAAAAAAATTGGTGCGAACGTCCGCCGGCGGCATGCGCATTCGAATGCCTTACGGTGAGGGCAAACTGGTGGGCGATATCGGTCGAAAATATTGGGAGCGCTACCGCACGCCTCTCTTCATTTCAGAAACCGCCTCGCTCGGGAGCATCAAAAAACGGCAGGCGTGGCTCGAGGATTCGCTCGCGGCCGTCGCGGAATTGCGAGCCGAAGGTGTTCCCCTAGTTGGATACACCTGGTGGCCCCTTTTCGCTCTGGTGACCTGGGGTTATCGTCAAGGAACCAAGCCTCCGGCCTCGTACCTGATTCAAATGGGACTTTGGGATTTGGATAATAATCTCGAACGGATCTCCACTCCACTGGTCCAGGCGTACCAAACTTACTGTGCAAAGGGGTCCGCGACGGTCGGACAATTGCAGCGACCAGCGGAGCCTAATGCTACTCTGCGGGTCTGACAGCAAGCTGCCATGAACACCCTATATACATTTACCGACCAAGAAAGGAGGATGGGATATGTTTCGTAGTTTTTTCTTCGCCGGTTTCGAAGGCGCCACCGGGTATAATATGCACGGAAACTGGATGGACCAGGTGGCCGCGACCCATCACGACAAGCACGCAGATGGGGATTATCGCCGCTTGCATGAGGTGGGAATTCATGCCGCGCGCGAGGCCATTCGATGGCCTTTAGTCGACCGCCGGGGAAAATATGATTTCAGCAGCGTGCGGCCGTTTGTCGAAGCGAGCCGGAAATACCAGATCGATGTTATTTGGGATCTCTTTCACTACGGTTTCCCGCGAGAGCTCGACCTTTTTTCCGAGGAGTTTCCCAAGCGATTTGCAGATTATTGCTACGCCGCCGCCTCTTATATAGCCGATAATAATGACGGCGGAACCTGTTATTTCACTCCGGTCAACGAGCCTTCTTTTTTTGCTTGGGCCGCGGGCGAGGTTGGACGGTTCGCGCCGCACTGTTTTGGGCGAGGACAGGAGCTGAAAATCTGTTTAGCCCGCGCCGGAATTGCCGGGATCAACGCGATACGAGCGGTCATACCGAGCGCGCGTATCGTCAATGTGGATCCCTTGTGTAATGTTGTGCCGCCGCACAACCGGATGGATTTGCTCGAAGAGGTTTCGCACTTCAACCACACTGCAGTGTTCGAGTCGTGGGACATGCTTTGCGGCCGTATGCTGCCAGAGCTAGGTGGCAGCCGGGAACACTTGGATATTGTTGGCGTGAATTATTATTGGACCAATCAATGGGAGCTCGGCCGCGAGGGAACCCCGTTGAACGATGACGATCCGCGTCGCGTTTCTCTCTCCCGTTTGATGCGCCGGGTTTGGAAGCGGTATGGCGGAGAGTTTCTCATGACCGAAACGGCCCATGTCGATAGCATGCGCCCGGTCTGGCTTCGCTACGTGGCGGATGAATGCGAAAGCCTGCTCGACGCCGGCGTGCCGCTGCGCGGCGTGTGCCTGTATCCAATTCTTGGAATGCCGGAGTGGCACGCGCCTCATCAATGGACCTTGATGGGACTCTGGGACTTGGTGCACAACCAATCGACCCTTGGACGAAAGCTCTTCGATCCGATGATGCAGGCCCTCAAAATCGCCCAGCGACTGGAAAGCCGCCACGTCCTCGAAGGAGCAATCTCGCAAGGCATGTAGTGATCGGCTGGTGACAAAAACGCCAGCGCCTCGACAAGGTGACGTGATCCGCTCAAGCGATCTGCAGGCCCGGTCACATCACCATGTAACAGATCCCGGTGATAATCGTCGGGGGAAGCGCGCCCAGGAATAATCCCAGCGGGGAAACGCCCTGAGGGAAGAAGCGCTGCAAGAGCGCTTGGCCGGCAGGGTTTGGCGCGTTGGCGATCACGGTCAGGCCGCCTCCGGTGACGGCGCCGGCCACCACCGCGTACTTCAGCGCATCAGTAAAATCAGGCACCAGGGTCGCCAAATACGTGACCGCCGCATTGTCGTTGAACGCGGTCAACACCGTGGCTCCGAAAAACAGCGGCCATTCGCGCAGCCGACTCAAGAGGGGTTCGATCCACCACCCCTGCAGTCCTCCGTGCACCACGAGGCCGGCGAGAAAAAAGCCCACGAGCAAGGGAGACCGCAGCTCCAAGCGACTCTGGTGGTGCGCGGTCGCTCGGGAAAAGACCAAGAAAAAGAAAAAACCACCGATAAAGAGCGGCGGGTAATGCGCGACCGCCACGGTCCAAACAATAAATCCCAACTGCACCGCGGTGATCCAAAAGGGAACGGGGCGATCGTTCACCGGCGCCACCTCCGCACTTGAGTTCGCAGCGACCAACCGCCTCGCCGTTTCCAACTGGCCCAGCTCGTTTCGGAAAATCAGCGCGTAAAGTCCGGTCGAGGCGACGATGGCGATGAAGGCCTTCCACCCGAAATGAGTCAGCATGTAAGCCAAATCCCAGTTCCACGGGGTCGCGACCATCAGCACAGGAGGAGCGGCAAAATGGGTGAGCGTTCCTCCGATAGAGATGTTGACGAACAGCAGCCCGAGCGTCGCGTAACCAAAACGTGGAGACGGGCTCAAAGCGTAGAAACGGCGGCCGAGGAGCAGCGCTCCGATCGTCATCGCGGCCGGCTCGGTGATCAGCGAGCCCAGGACAGGCGTCACGATCAAGAGGACCAACCACCACGCGGCAACCGATCCCCGGCCGATCGCAGCGAGGCTGCGCAAACCGCCCTCGGCAAATCGAAGGATCGGCCGGGTCGAGGCCAGCGCCATGATGACGACCACGAAAGTCGCCTCGGTGAAATTCACCGTCTGCCCGACGTAATCGAGGGCCACTTTCCGTCCCTCTTTCCAAGCCAAGGCGCCCATCAGGACCACCGCCCAAATTCCAAAGACCGCCTCCACTTCGCCAAAAAAGTGGAGAATCTGTCCCTTGAAGCTCACCTCTTCCGGCAGTCCGTCCTCCGTATTCAACGCGTCGTGACGTTCTTTCAATCGAGCACCGTGGGCCTCTTCCACCGCATGGGCCCAGTGCCGAAACTTCGGGGTGAAAAAGGTGTGGAGAATGGCCAGGAAGAAAATCGCCGTCGCCACCAAATTGAATGGCTCGGCCTCGATCCGGTTCGACCAGACATCGATCAAGCCTTGGCCCTCGTGCACCGGGTAAGTGGCCAGCGGTCGAGGAAATTCCTGCACCGCCCCGCTCGACGCAGAAAGCGCACCTCCCGTGACCAAGCCGAACGTAACCACACCAAGACTACGTTTGGCTGCAGCGCGCAAGAGAACCATGCGCGTACGCAAGCTCACCCCACCCGCATGGCAAGCTTGGACCGCTCGGTTAGATCCCGGCGGTCCCTACGTGATGTCATTATGACCGAGTTGGTCTCGTGACCCCACCCGGTTGCGCCCCTGGTCGCCGTTCCGGCCGAGTTCAGAAGGTGTGAACGAAAAGACCCGAGCGGAGTTTCGGTTCAAACCAGGTGCTCTTCGGCGGCATGATTTGGCCGGCATCAGCGATGTCCATCAGCTGGTCGATCGTGACCGGATACATCGAGAATGCGACCCCACCCTCGGCGTCGACGCGACGCACCAGTTCACCGGCGCCGCGAATTCCGCCGACGAAATCGATCCGCTTGCTGGTCCGCGGGTCGTCAATTCCAAGCAGCGGCGCGAGCAGCTTGTCCTGCAGCACACTGACGTCGAGACGGCCCACCGGATCCGCCTTCGGGTCGATTGGACAACGCAGACCATACCATTTTCCTCCCAGATACATGCTGACCCGCCCCACTCCGCTGGGCACGGCGGTGGCGTCTTTTTCCAAACCGAATTTGGCCTCCACTTTGGCCAAAAAATCGGCGGGCGAGTGTCCGTTTAAATCGAATACGATGCGGTTGTACGGAAGGATCTTCAGTTCGCTCGCGGGAAATAGGACGCAGAGGAACCAGTTGTAGTCCTCCTGGCCGGTGTGCCGCGGATTCTGCTGACGCCGCAAACGCGCGACGCGAGCCGCGCTGGCAGCGCGGTGATGCCCGTCGGCAATGTAGGTCACCGGCACCGCGCCAAAGGCTTTGATCCACGTGTCCCCGCCGGCGACCCGCCAGACGGTGTGACGAATGCCGTCGGGTGCAGTGAAATCATGCAACGGCGTTTCCCGAGTCTTCGCGTCGACCAGCGCGGTCACCGCCTTTTCGTCGCGGTAGGTGAGGAAGACCGGACCGGTATTGGCGCTCAACGTATCGATTAAACGGGTACGATCGTCCTCCTTGTCCTTGCGGGTCTTTTCGTGCTTCTTGATCAGCTCCGCGTCGTAGTCCTCGACGTGGCAGACCGCCACGAGACCGCGTTGGGTGTGCGCGCCCATCTGCTGCTGGTAAACGTAAATGCACGGTCCAGTTTCCCGCAAGAGCACGCCGTCGCGTTGGAGTTTGAGAAAGTTTTCCCGCGCTTTATTATATACGGCGTCGCTATAAGGATCGGTTTTCGCCGGCAGATCGATCTCCGCGCGATCGACGTGCAGCAGGCTGCGCGGCTTGCCTTCGGCGAGCGCGGCGGCTTCCGCCGTATTCACCACATCGTACGGGACGCAGGCGACTTCAGCCGCCTGAACCGGGAGAGGAACCAAACCTTGGAAAGCGCGAATACGCATAGGGAGAGTGATGCAGCCGACCAAGGCATGCGGCGTCAAGGCGGGGTACCAGCACCCACCTCGAATTTCGAAAACGCCCAACTCCAATGGCCCGAACTCCAATCCACGTCACCGAAGATCACCCAGAAACGAAGCGGTGCAGGTGATTCGAAAATCGAAGGTCCACGCCCCGGGGCCTACCGATTCCGGACGCTTGGAGTTGTAGCTGGGGGCGCCGACCCCGGGGATCGAAAACTTCGACCCGGCAAACCCCGGGGTCGGCGCCCCCGGCTACAACGCTGAATTCAGAAGCTCGGATTTTCGCCAAGTGAGCGTATAAAACTGCGCAAACCCACGTGTCTCGGTTCCCTGGTTACCTTCACTGAAAAAATCGAGGGAGCACAGATCCAACTCACAAAATAAAAACAAAAACCCGCCGCCGTTTCCGGGAGCGGGTTTGGAAAATCGTCAGGGAAAGATCGCTTATTTAGCGGTCTTGGCGTTGGTGCGCTTGAACTTCGAGGTGAACTTCTCAACGCGACCTGCGGTATCGACGAGGCGCTTCTCGCCGGTGTAGGCGGGATGCGAGTCCATCGTCACGTCGCGCAAAACAACGAAATAGTCCTCGCCATTGATCTTCTCCTTACGAGCAGACTTCATGGTGGACTTGGTCAAGAAACGTTTGCCCGTCGCGACGTCGAGGTAGCAGACGTTGTTCAGTGTGGGATGGCCTTCGGCTTTCACGGGAAAATAAGGTTTAAAGTTTAACCCTGACGCGCTTTATAACGCGGCTCGGTCTTGTTGATCACGTAGATCTTACCCTTGCGGCGGACGACCTGGCACGCGGGGTGACGCTTCTTCGCAGATTTGATGGACGAGACGACTTTCATAAAGGGACCAAAACACCGGTCAGAAACAGCGCTGTCAACTGAATCTTTGTGGGGGATCTCGTATGATTCCCGCTGCGGGGGCGGTACACAGACGACGCGCCTCCGCGACGCCCTGAGTAGGCAGTGAGTAGTTTGTAGTTAGTAGTTAGTAAGACCCTTGGGTGGGCGCGGGTCTGGGTTTTACCAACTACCCCGCCGTTGCGGCGGGTCAGTTCAGCTCCGGTTCTTCCGGTTCGCCGGCGAGCAATTTCCACTCCGAACTGAGGGCGCCCAGAATGGTTTTCCAGAGTTTTTCGTCGTGGTGAGAGCCGAGCACGTCCGCCACCAAGGGGCTCACCACCCAGGTGTTGTGTTGGAGCTCGTTTTCCAGCTGCCCACCCGACCAGCCCGAGTAGCCCAAAAAGGCCCGGAGGTGAACGTCTTTTTCGGCCTGCAACTCCGTCGCTTTCATCGGATCGATCCCGAACATCAGCTGAAAGCCCGTGCCGTCGTCGTGCGGACGCCAACCACAGAGGAGGAGTTGCTCGGTTTGCACCGGACCGCCTTTGAAGATCGGGACGGAGGCGAGCGGCCCCAGAGCGAAATCGGTCGTCAGCTCCCCGAGTTTTTTTCCCAGCGGCCGATTCAAAATCACCCCCATCGCGCCATTGGCGTCGTGCGCGGAAAGCAAGATCACCGAGCGCCGAAAGTTGTCATCGCGAAGGGACGGATGAGCCAGCAGGAGTGATCCCGCTAGCGCACCCGTTTCAGTGGAGCCGCGTTCTCGCATGGACAGAAAAGACCGCGAAATTGGGTTAAAGTTGGACGATTTTCACGCCGGCGTCGGCCAAGAGCGGCGCGACCATCAAATCGTTATTATAATCGCGATGATAACGCACTTCGGAAATGCCGGCCGAGGCGAGGATCTTTGCGCAATTGATACAGGGAAAATGGGTCACGTACGCGACACAGCCTTCGACGGAACTTCCGCGCCGCGCTGCATCGGCAATGGCGTTTTGCTCCGCGTGAACCGTGGCCTGCTCGTGTCCATCGCGCACGCGCGAGAGATGCGGGGTTCCGGGGAGGTAGCCGTTGTATCCAGCCGCCACAATACGGTTTCGCCGCTCTCCACCGCTCACCACCACGCAGCCGACGTGGAGCCGCTCGCAGGGCGAACGCGTCGAGATCAACATGGCCGTCGCCATAAAATAGTCGTCCCACGAAGGGCGAGCAGTGAGTTGACTGGTCGCATGCGCGACCAAATCCAGGAGCGATCCCGACTGTCCTTGCATGGCGAGGATGTTTGGAACCGGTTTCACAAAAAGCGATAGCGAATCACCGCTCGGTGGATACGGACGGGCCCGGTCCGGCTTGCGCCCTGCTTATTCCTCCGTTCGTTGATCCTCCCTCGCGTATGAATTTCCCCCGCCTTCCCTCTCGCACGCTGCGCTGGTCGATCCTAGCCGCGCTGGTCGCGCTCGGGCTCGGCGGGATCCTCGCGACTCTCCTGGCCGATCACAGCCTCAAGGTCGCTCCGGCGGCCTACCTCGTGGCCCTGGAGAACAATACGTTGATCCGGCTGCGATGGAAAACTCGCAAGCTTCCGACGTCGATGACGCTGCCGGCCAATGCGGTTGTATCCATTCCGGCCGATAAAAAGGTCTTGATCGTTTATCCGGACGGTCGCCAGGAAACGGTGACTGGGCCGCGTCGTATTCAGATTCCCACTCCGCCGCCCAGTGACTTCGATTTTCTCGCGCTTCCGCTCACCGCCCTGTCGCTCAAACCAACGGAGGGCACGTTGCCTCTGGACGGCGCCATTCGAGTGACCTCACCGGTCGGCGTGACCCGTTTTCGCAATCCCACCCTCGCCTGGACCGCTCGAGCCGACACGTCCTACGACGTGGCCGTGGTCGATCCGGCCGACGAAGCGGCGCCGCCCCGGATCGCACGCGACGTGCGCCCGCCCATTCCGCTTTCGTCTCTGGAGACAACTCAAAATCGTATCTTGCCGGTCGACCGCATCTTCGCCGTCCTCGTCCGGGTGAAGGGCGAAGTGGGCCTGGGCGGCGCCGGTCGATTTCTCACCGCTCCAGAAGCAACCACCGAGGACCTGCCGTCCGAACCCGCCGCGCTCCTGGCCGAAGCGGTTTCAGCTTTGACCCACAAACCCTCTCGCACCGGCGACGCTTGGCTCGCCCTCTCCCGCCTGCCTGATCCTTGGCCACACTGCGACCTCGCCCTCCGGCTCCGCCTCCGCGTATCCACCGAATTAGGACTGACCGAGGAGCTCAAGAAACTGAATACAGAGATGGGAAGGCAATAAGTCCGTGACGGGATGTGAACGTGCGGCACCGGATGCGGGAACGCGCCGGGGCCGCACCGCTTATCTTCACCCTTTCACGCCACGGCACGATTGGCCTGTCTCACTCACTCGAACAGCATCTCCGTCTGTTCAACCGCCTTTTTGACCCCGAGGATCGGTCCGTAGCGGTCTAGCCAGTCTTCCAATTTTTTTCCGTAGTACCCGCGATCATACGGCGCCTTCAGCGGATCGTAGAGGCTGATGGGGCGGGCGCGCTGCCAATCGGAGGTGCGGTTGCCTCCGGTCGCCGCCACATAATAAGTCACTCGGTCGCCCATCCGCGGACGAGGGTTGAGCCGCAATGCAGCTTCCGCGGAGGAGCGACGCGGCTTCCCTCCTTCCGCCACCCAGCGTTCGTAAGCATCGGGATTTTGGCTGATCGTCTCGGACTTGGCCAGCTGCTCGACCGGCATTGTGCCCGCCGCGATCTGACGCCTCGCATCCTCAACCATCGAAACGGGCGAGACGGGATCCGCTCCGACCAAAAACTTGATCAACTGGTCGCTGATCCGTTTGAGGTACGGTTCGATCCCACGCGAGCGCAACGCAGAGCCTCGAATGATGATCTTGCTCCCATCGTAGAGCGCATAATTTTTCGCTTTGTAGCAAAACATCGCGGTGTAGCGTCCATCGAATTCGAGTTCGATGCCGGTCGGCAAAACCGGCCCCATCTTGGCCAGCAGCTCCTGCGGGCGCTCGAAATAATCATGGGAGGACAGATAAATTCCGTCTGTATCCGCTTCCAGGATCGTGCAGCCGTGCTTCGCGAATTCGTCGATCAGCGTCTGGAGCAGCTCGCGCCCACGTTTCGTCACTTCAGCGGCCAGATCTCCGTCGCCGAAGCGCGCGCCGG
>Ga0070717_10000244_pt1 | contig 37356 bp, 35 predicted proteins | sample LARL113metaG_FD_71366 | JGI IMG/M metagenome (GOLD analysis project Ga0070717, IMG submission 71366) | Corn, switchgrass and miscanthus rhizosphere microbial communities from Kellogg Biological Station, Michigan, USA - LAR L11-3 metaG | ecosystem: Host-associated > Plants > Roots > Rhizosphere ...
CGCGGCCTCCGGCAAGCACCTGGTGATGGAGAAGCCGATCGAGGTCAAGCTCGAGGCCGCGGACCGGCTGATCGCGGCCTGCCAGGCAAGCGGAGTGCAGCTGGGGGTCATCTCGCAGCACCGCTGGGACCCGGGCGTGCGCGCACTCAAGGAGCTGGTCGACTCCGGCCGCCTGGGCCGGCTCATCCTGGGCGACGCCATCGTGAAGTGGTACCGGACACAGCAGTACTACGAGAGCGGTGACTGGCGTGGCACCTGGGAGCTGGACGGTGGCGGCGCGCTCATGAACCAGGGCGTGCACTACGTCGACCTGCTGCAATGGGTCATGGGGCCGGTTGAACGGGTATTCGCGCGCTGCCGGACCTCCGCCCACGAGCACATCGAGGTCGAGGACGTCGCGCTGGCCGTCCTCAGCTTCGCGAACGGCGCCTTGGGCCTCCTCGAGTGCTCCACCGCCGTGTACCCGGGCCTCAGCGAGCGGCTCGAGGTGACCGGGACGGAGGGCACCGTAATTGTGGAGGCGGGTGAGCTGGCCGTCCGGGAGCTGAAGGACGAAAAGGGCGAGACCAGCCCCTATGGCGGCAAGCTGCCACCCGCCGGCGGCCGGCGCCAGGGCACCGCCGCCGCCGATCCGGCAGACATCTCATACCGCGCTCATCGTGAGCAGCTGGCCGATTTTCTGGAGGCCATCGAAGCCGGGCGCAAACCCTTCATCGATGGGCTCGAGGCCCGCAAGCCTCTCGAGCTGATCCTGGCCGTCTACGAGTCCGCCCGCACCGGCCGCGATGTCACCCTGCCGCTGCCCGTCTCGTAGCGGCTGGGTTCGATCGGTTATGGTCCGCAGCTTCTGTTACCCGCGAGGCGTCGATTCGCTTGGCGTCTGGAGTCCGCCTAGTTCGTCGGAGTGGGCTGCATCCAGCCGCGACCACTGACCGATCGGACGCCCGTGATACGGGCCTTCGCATGGCTGCCAACCTTCAACAGAATTGCTTGAGCGACGAAGGGATCGTTGGCGGGCCCTTCAAGCGGACCAGCGTCGACATTTCTGATGGGTCATGCGTGTTTTTGGCCAGCTGGATCTCGCCCGTCCGACTTGCCTTCTGATAGAGGGTACGGCCGGCTGGATTGAGCCAGCAGGAACGTGACCGTGCCGAGAGTAATGAGGAACAGCGGCCGTTGCCCGATGCCAAATACGACACCACCAAGCGGGACGAATCCAAGCGCCCAAAGTATTAGGGCCACCAATGCCAGCACGCGGACAGATTTCCCTCTCCTCGCCAGCCACAGTCCGGCAACCGTAAACGGCACCCACAGCGGTGCAATCGCACCGTGCACCTGGCCGTGAAAGCTGGGAAGCGCGCCCGGCGTATCCATTGGTGAAGCCGCCAAAACGAGCAAGAGAGTTGCGGCGATCAGAAAGAGCAATCCGGATCGCCGGATGGCGACCTCGCTAGCGCCGAGCATCGCCAACAGCAAGGCCAACGAGATGAAGATCCCCGCGCCCAAGAAGGGCTGAACCGAGAAAGATGGCGGCGAGCCCCAAGTCGACAATGAGCAAGGCTCTCCGCACGACGCCGATTATGCCCCGCGCCCGCTGGACATTGAGTTGGCGATAGCCAGGGGGCTTTTCAGGGCGCTGGCGCAGGCGTGGGGATGCTTCTACAGGCGGTCAAGGTCTTCGTGCGGGGCCAAGGAATGGGGCTCACGCATTTCTTGCATGACCTCATTTAAGCTGCAGAATGCTAAGCGCGTTCTTGTCAGGGTCGATAATGTACGCCGTCCAGGCAAAGCCAATATCTACGACACCATCCCGGTCGGTCTTAAAGCCAGGGTTGTCGTATTCCTCGACTTTGACGCCACGCGCCCGTAGTGCCTTGACCTCGGCACGAACGTCGTCGACGCGCCAAGAAGCCTGGGTCTGTTCGTCTTTGGTCCCAACAGTGCTTTGTGACTGAGAGAGTACCTTCACCAGAGCGAAACCCTATTCCCTTGTCGCTCTCGAGGTATCACAACGAGCCCGATGCTCACGCCCTTGCCGGACAACCCGACGACGTCAGGAGTGAGCTGGAGATGAATGCCGCGCGGACTGGGCGACGGCTCGGGGCCGGGGACGTCGTCTGTATGGTCGACATCTGCTGGCAGAGCGGGTGGAGAACGCCAGCCATTGGCTGCAGCTCGATTAGCCGGAGCGAGTCAACGCCTTGCTGCTGGACTTCCTGGGCGAACCCGGCATCTAAAAACGAGGACGCGATCCGCCCCAGTTCGGATCTACGACTCGCATCGCGGCGACGTCGTCGCGTTCCCGGATCCCGCAGCGCAGCCACTGCTCGTGAAGCCGGGCCAGCGCGTCGCGGTCCAGGGCGACGCCAAGGCCGGGACCGTCGGGCACGCTCAGCGAGCCGTCGACGAACCGGAGCGACCCCGGTTCCACCACGTCCTCGACCTGCCACGGCGCGTGGGTGTCACAGGCGTAGGTCAGGTTCGGCGTCGCCGCCGCGAGGTGGCACATGGTCGCCAGGCTGATGCCCAAGTGCGAGTTGGAATGCATCGAAAGTCCGAGGTCGAAGGTGGCGCAGATCGCCGCCAGCGCCAGCGATCCGCGAAGGCCGCCCCAGGAGTGGTGGTCGGCAAGCACCACCCGCACAGCGCCGGCGGCGATCGCCGGCGGCAGGTCGGCGAAGGTGACTACGCACATGTTGGTTGCGAGGGGCAGCGAGACGGCCCTCGCCACCTCGGCCATGCCCTGGATGCCGGCCGTGGGGTCCTCCAGGTACTCGAGAACCCCTTTCAGGCGGCGGCCGACCTCGATCGCGGTCGGCACCGTCCAGGCGGCGTTGGGATCGATCCGCAGCGCGTGCTCGGGGAAGGCTTCGCGGAGGGCGCGGAGGGCCTCCTCCTCGCGTTCAGGCGACAGGACCCCGCCCTTGAGCTTGAGGGACTGAAAGCCGAACCGGGCGACCATCCGCCGGGCCTGCTCGACGATGCCGTCGGCATCCAATGCCTCGCCCCAGTCGTCGGGCGGGTAGCCCGGATCCGACGGGTGCTCGGCCCAGCGGTAGAAAAGGTAGGCGCTGAACGGGACCGAGTCCCGGACCCGGCCACCGAGCAGGTCGCAGACCGGGCGGCCGGCGGCGCGGCCCTGCAGGTCGAGGCAGGGCACCTCGAAGGCGGCGAGAAGACCGGCTGCCCGCTCGTCGGCCAGGACGTCGCCGCCCAGGCGGCGGCGGAGTCCGTTAAGGTCGAACGGATCGAGCCCGACCAGCTCGCCGGCGCCACGGCGGAGGCGCTGCTCGACCGCAGCGCCGCCATAGGTCTCCCCCAGCCCGCTCAGGCCCTCATCGGTATGCACCTCGATCACCGTCCGCAGCGCGTAGGGCTGGTGGACGCCCTTCGAGTTCAGGAGCGGCGGGTCCCTGATCGCCACCGGTGTGATGTCTACGCCGGTGATCCGCAAACTCTGTCAGGGCGCGGCGGCGGTGCTCTGCCGGCGCACGAGCCGGGTCGGAACGTGCTCGACGCGGACCACGCCGTCCCGTGGCTCGAGCGCGACCCGCATCGCCAGCGCGCCAACCTCCGCCGCGGGCACCCGGACCGTCGTCAGCTCAGGCTGGACGTCCTGCGCGATGGGAATGTCGTCGAACCCGGTGATCGACAGCTCGGCCGGAACCTGGAGACCCAGGCTCCGAGCTTCAGCCAGTGCACCGACCGCCATTAGGTCGTTGAAGGCGATGAGCGCGGTGGGACGTGCCGACCCCCCGGCCAGCAGCCCCCGGGCCGCGGCACGACCCGCCTCGCGGGAGTAGTCCCCGTAGACGACCGACTCCTCGGGAAGGGCGACACCGGCCCTTTCGAGCGCCTGGCGCACTCCCGCCATCCGCTCCCGGCTGGTGGTCACGGAGGCCGGCCCGGAGATCACGCCGAAGCGCCGGTGGCCGAGGTGGAGCAGCTCCTCCGCCACCTCCCGGCCGCCACCGACGTTGTCGACCAGGACGGCGTCGCCCTGCCCGTAGTTCCGCCCGACGAGAACCGCTCGCCCGCCGCCGGCCTCGAAACCCAACAGCTGGGCGGCAAGGTCCTGGGTGAACTCTCGAGATTCGAGGCCGCTCCCGGCAATCACCAGCGCCTCGACCCGGCGAACTCGGAAGTGGCTGATCGCCGCGAGCTCGCGCTGGGGATCGCGGTGGGCGGCGATGAAGAGCAGGGTTCGCCCCCGCTCGGCGGCGACCTCGTCCATCCCCCGCACGAGCTCGGCAAAGAAGGGGTTGGCCAGGTCGTGCAGCACCACCCCGACGGTGGAGTCGCCCGCCGACGCCAGCGCCCGGGCGTGCGGGTTGGGCTCGTAGCCAAGCTGCGCCGCCGCCTCCGCCACCTGGCGGCGCAGCGGCGACGCAACCCTGGTCGAGCCACTAAGGACCCGCGACGCGGTGGCGACCGAGACGCCCGCTGCGCGGGCGACGTCGGCGAGGGTGGGCGCCCCGAACACGGTTGGAATTGTAAGCGCTTGCTCAGACCAAATAAAGGAGTTGACGAATTGCATCGATTCGATTTAGGCTGACCGGAAGGCGTTCGGGAAAGCGCTTTCTCAATTCGGGAGGCGAAGATGACGGGACGGAATCGACTGGTCGCGATCGTTGGGTTGGTGGTCCTGACCGCCACCGTTGCCGCCTGCGGAGGCAGCCAGCCGGCGGCCTCCAAGACCCCCGGGGCGCCGGTCACGCTCAAGATCGAGGACTTCTCGCCGGAGCAGACCGCCTTCCACGCCCAGGTCGCGGCCGAGTACCACCGCCTGAACCCGAACATCACCATCGACTGGCAGTCGATCGCCCAGGCGCAGTACCTCCAGACCCTGCCGCTCGCTTTCCAGAGCCAGCATGCCCCGGACCTCTTCTACTGGACCGCCGGAGGCACCAACACCATGAGCCAGCTGATGGCCAACGGCTGGATCCGACCCGTCAGCCCCGATGGCAAGGTTCCCGACAGCTGGACCAAGCGCTGGCCGGCCGGGCTCTTCGTCAACGGCATCAACACCAGCGGGGGGAAGGTCTACGGCTTCCCGTGGCAGGACACCAAGTACTGGGGGCCCGGCTACATGTACCTGAACAAGGCGGTCTTCCAACAGGCCGGGCTCGACCCGAATAAGCCGCCGGCTACCTGGTCAGAGCTCCAGCAGACGTGCGCCACCATCAAGGCCAAGACCAAGGCTTACTGCCTCGCCGCGCCGCTGAAGGACACGGACTGGCAGCGGACCTGGTTCGCGATGGCCGCGGGCGGCCTCACTGACCTCTTCTTCGACTACCGCACCGGCCAGTACGACCTGGCCGAGTCCCAGAACCTGCAGACCTTCAACTACCTGCAGGGCCTCTATCGTGCCGGGTACATGGCGCCGGGGGTCAACGACAAGGCCTTCTCGCGGCAGCAGTTCGCGGCCGGCCAGGCGGGCATTTACATGGACGGGCCCTGGATGATCAGCGTCTGGGACCAGCTCGGCTTCCACTCCGACGGCTACGCGGTCGCCGCTCATCCGGTTCCTGACGGCGGAGCCACTGGGGCGCTCTCGATGCGTGACAACCAGAATGCCTACTGGGTCAGCTCACAGACCAAGCACGCCGCGGAGACCTGGGCGTTCACCCAGTGGATGACCGAGCCCACCGGCTTCTTCGTCCGGAACTTCCTGAAGAACAGCTTCGCTACCCTGGCTTTCGCCGACAACAAGACCTTCCTCACTGATCCGGCCTGGAAGGCGGTCTTCAAGATCGCCGAGTCCAAGGGCTTCCGGGTCGCGACCCCCGAGCCAGTCCTCAAGTGCCCGGCACTCGCCCAATCCAGGGCCGAGGTGGACGCCAACCGGCTGCATCCCAATTGGGAATACGAGGTGATGGTCTCGGCCCTGGTCAACAACACGAACCTCGCGCCGTTGGCCCAGCAGGTCGCCGCTGGCCGGCAAACCGTGCTCTCATCGGAGCTGCAGAAGGAGTCGGCGGGCGGCCTGAAGGTCTCGCTCGACTGCTACACCTTCTCCACCTGGAGCTACACGCAGAGTTACAACTCGAACCAATATCCCAAGAGCTGAACCCATTGACTGAGGGGATCAGCTCGCCCTTGGCCGCGGGCGCGGCCGGCCGGCGCTGGTCGGCGCGCGGCCGCGATCTGTTGGGCGGGGATCAGCGGCGGTTCTGGATCCCGGTGTTCCTGGCGCCGTTCCTGGTGCTCTACGGCGGCTTCACCCTCTGGCCGCTTCTCGCCACCGGCCTCTACTCGCTCTTCGACTGGGACGGGATCGAGCCGCTCAACCGCCTCGTCGGGCTGGGCAACTACGCCCGCGCGTTCAGCGACCCGATCTTCTGGCTCGCCTTCCGGAACACCCTCCTCTTCGCCTTTCTCAACTGCGTGATCAAGCTCCCCCTCACCTTCCTGGCCGCGGTCCTTTTGACCCAGCGGTGGCTCTGGTTCAAGCGCTTCTTCCGAACCGTCTTCTTCCTGCCACTAATCCTGCCCGTCGCCGCCGCCGGGCTGGTCTTCACCTTTCTCCTCAACCCTTCGAACGGGGCGCTCGACTCACTCCTGGTCGGAAGCGGCCTCCTCAAGGAGCCGATAGACCTGCTCGGACATGACAACACGGCGCTTTTGACAATCGTCCTGGTCTCGGTCTGGCAGATCTTCGGCCAGTACCTCATCTATTGGATGGCGGCATTGCAGAGCGTCCCCGAGGACCTCTACGAGGCGGCCGCGATCGACGGCGCCGGGCCCTGGCGGCAGATGGTCGCGATCACGCTGCCGCTCATCCGGCCGGTGGCGCTGATCATCACCCTGCTGGCGCTGGTCAACTCCCTCCACGTGTTCGGCGCCGTGGTCACCCTGACCGGTGGAGGGCCGGGCCAGGCCACCTACGTGGTCTCCTATTACATCTATAACGAGGCCTTCCGCCAGGCGCCATTCGCCTACGGGTATGCCTCCGCCGTCGCCCTGCTCTTCGGCGTCCTCGCCTTCCTCTTCGTCTTCGGCCAGGGCTTGCTGGCCCGCTCGGCCGAGCGGCTGCGCCGGGAGTACGGGGTGTGACGCGGGTGGTGATGCGTCGGGAACTGCGCCGCAACCTGGTCGTGATCCCGATCCTCCTGGTGATCGGGTGCGTCTGGCTCTATCCCTTCCTCTGGAGCCTTTCGACGGCTTTCAAGACGCAGCTCGGCGCCTTCACCTCGGGGGCGTCCCTGATACCCGATCACCTCGAGCTCGACAACTTTTCTCGCGCCTGGATCACCGCCGGTTTCCAGCAGTACTTCCTCAACACAGCCATCTACGCCGGGGCGTCCACCGTGATCGAGCTGGGCAAGTCGGCGCTCTGCGGCTACGTCCTCGCTCGCTACCGCTTCCCTGGTCGCGACCTGCTCTACAAGCTGGTGGTGGCCACCCTCTTCGTGCCGGTGGCGACGGTGATCATTCCGCAGTTCCAGCTGGTCGAGTCACTCGGCCTGCTCAACTCGCGGCTGGGCGTGATCCTGGCCATGTCGGGAGGCGCCGGCGCCCTCTACGTGCTCCTCTTCACCAGCTACTTCGAGGGCCTGCCCCAGGAGCTGTTCGACGCCGCCACGGTAGACGGGGCGGGATTCCTGCAGACGTTCCGGCTGATGCTGCCGCTGGCGCGGCCGGTGATCGGCGCGCTGGTCATCTTCCAGTTCATCTACTCCTGGAACGACTTCAACATCCCGCTGATCTTCACCCTCGGACAGCCCGATCTGCAGAACCTCGCGGTGGGGATGCTCAACTTCCAGGGCACCCACTCGATGGACTCGACCGGCTTCGCCGCCGGAATGACCATCTCCTTCCTGCCGGTCCTGCTCATCTTCCTCCTCTTCCAGGGCTACTTCGTGCGCGGCCTCGAGGGGGCGGTCAAGGGATGAGCCGGGAGAGAGCGCTGCTGGAGCTCGAGCCGCCGACGGTGGTCCGAAAGAAGGTGCTGCCGGCCAGCGGCGACATCCACGACTACCTCTCCATCGCGCCCTACTGGTGGCCGAGCCCGGACACGCCCGATGGGCTGCCGTGGGTGGAGCGGGACGGGCATTACAACCGGCGGACGCTCGACATCCCCGACAAGCCCGGGCTATATGCGCTCATCGACCTGGTGTCGGTGCTGGGCAACGCCTACCGGCTGATCGGGCGTGACGCCTACGCGGAGAAGGCGGCCTCCTGCCTGCGGGCCTGGTTCCTCGCGCCGGCGACCCGGATGAACCCCAACCTCAACTTCGGGCAGAGCATCCCCGGGCGCGCCGACGGCCGCCCGATGGGGCTGATCGAGACCCGTGAGATCGGCCGGCTGCTCGACGGCGGCGGCATGATCGAAGGGTCAGCGGCCTGGAGCCTGGCCGACGGCGACCGCCTGCGCGAATGGGTCCGGGACTTCCTCGACTGGATGGCCGCGTCGCCGCTGGCCCAGGCCGAGCGCGCCGCGCCGAACAACCACGCGACCTGGTATCTCGCCCAGTCCGCGGCCATGTGCCTGTTCGTCGGCGATGACGACGAGGCGGCGCTGGTGGTGCAGCAGGGCCGGCCGCTGAGCGAGCGCCAGATCGCCGCCGACGGGAGCCAGCCCGAGGAGCTGCGGCGCGCCAACTCGCGCCACTACTACCTGTTCAACCTGCTCGGCTTCTGCCGCCTCGCCGAGCTCGGCGACCGCCTTGAAATCGACCTCTGGCCCGGGCTGCGGGCCGGCATCGAACGGCTGCTGGTGGACTGGAACGCATGGCCGGTCCCGACCCTTTCTCCGATGGCGACCGACGAGTCGGAGCTCGCCGAGGTGAGGAGTCACGCGGCGCGCCATTTCGGTGAGGTGTCATGCGGAGCCTGCGGATAACAGGCGCCGCGGGCGGTGTCGGGACGATGCTCCGCCGGGGCCTGCGTGGCCTGGCAGACGAGATCCGGCTCTTCGACCGGACGGCAATCGAGGGCGGTGGCGGCGAACGAGCCCTGAGCGGCGATGTTGCCGACCTGGCGACGGGTTGCAGCGCGATGGCCGGCTGCGACGCCTGCGTGCACCTGGCCGGTATCCCGGTCGAAGCGCCCTTCGAAGACATCCTGCACGCCAACCTCCGCGGCGCCTGGGCTCTCTTCGAGGCGGCTCGCCTCGAGGGCTGCGAGCGGGTGGTCTTCGCCTCCTCCAATCACGCTTCCGGGTTCATCCCGGTGGAGGCCCGGGTCGGTGACGAGGCACCTGTCCGCCCCGACACCTACTACGGCGCCAGCAAGGTGTTCGGGGAAGCACTGGGCAGCCTCTACCACGACAAGTTCGGGCTTCGCGTCGCCTGCATCAGGATCGGCACCGCGCTGCCACTACCGCTCGAAGAGCGGCACCTCTCCACCTGGCTCTCGCCCGGCGACCTCAACCGGTTGGTGACCGCCTGCCTGACCTCACCCAACCTCGGCTTCGCGATCGTGTATGGCGTCTCCGCCAACCACCGACGGTGGTGGGACCTGAAAGCCGGCCGGAGGCTGGGCTATGAGCCGCTCGACGACGCCGAGGTGTACGCGTTGGAGGTCGCGCCTAACCCGGTCGGGAGGTTCCAGGGCGGGCCGAAGTTCACCGATCCCGGCACCACGCCGTGATCGCGCAGGTCATCGAGGGGCTGAGCCGACGGGATCTCGCGCCCGGGCACGCGGCCGTCGTCGCGCTCGGCCAGAGCGGGTTCGTGCTGCGCCTCGGCGGGGCCGTTATCGTTGTCGACCCCTACCTCTCACCGGACCCGCAACGCCTCGTCCCGGCCGACGATTCGATGGTCGCGGCTGCGGGAATCGATGTGATCGCCTGCACTCACGAGCACCGCGACCACCTCGACCTACCGGCGCTGCGGCTGCTCATGACCGGCTCACCTTCCGCCGTCCTGGTGGTCCCGGAGCCAGTGGTCACAAAGGTGGTTGAAGCCGGCATCGATGCGTCGCGCGTCGTGGCGGCCCAGCCCGGGCAGCGGCTGCGGATCGGAGAGACGACCATCGACCCGATCGCTTCCAAGCACGGCCTCCAGGTTGCGGACGCCTACTCGTTCGGGACCGAATTGTCAGAGGGCCTGGTTCGCTACCTCGGCTACGTGTTCGCGGCGCCCGGCATCGTCCTTTACCACGCCGGCGACACGATCCTCTATCCGGAGCTGGGCCGGCAGCTACGCGGCTTCGACATCGACGTCGCGATGCTGCCCATCAACGGGAGGGACGCGGCGCGCGAGGAGCGCGGCTTGGTCGGCAACCTAGACCCCGAAGAAGCGGTCGAACTGGCCTCCGAGGCGGGCGCCGACGTCCTCATCCCGATGCACTACGACATGTTCGCGCACAATCCCGGCCACCCCGAGGAGGCTGTCGCTTCGAGCCGGTCCAACGGGCACCGGCTGACCGTCGCCGTGCTCGAGCTCGGAGTTCCGTTCGTGCACGCGGGCCGGCTCCGGGCGCGATGAGAGGGGTTGGCGGGACATGAAAGTCGGCGTCATCGGACTCGGCCGGATGGGCATCCCCGTCGCTCAGCGGCTGTTGAGCGGCGGCCACCAGGTGCAGGTGCACAATCGATCGCCGCGGTCCTGGCCGAGATCGGCCTCGGGGCGGCGCAGCTGTGTGGCTCACCGGCGGAGGTCGCGTCTTCGGCCGAGGTCGGCCGGCGAGGCGGTGGGCGATGCTCTGTGGGCCTGCGTCGTCGCCGGCATTGGTCAGCTCTTGCCGCAGCGCGAGGACCGCCGCCTGGACCTCCGGCCCGACTTGCTGGGCGTAGACGTGCGGGCGCCGAGAGCGCGGCTCGATGGCCGGGTAGCCGCCCTTGCGAAACCGGGCGAGTCGCTCGAAGAGCCAGCTTCTTGAGATCCCCAGCGACCTCGCCAGTTGGTTCGGACTCTGCCCGCCGATGACCACCGCATCGACCAGGTACCGCGCACGCTCCATGCCTCCACCTCCGGACCGCAATGGTCCGGTATGTCTTGAAACACGGAACGGGCGTTCGGTCCGTTATGTGCTGAAGTCACACACCCTCGGGTCCACTTCAAACAACCGATCCATACACAACTCGAACACCCCAAAACCCAAGGGGTCGTAGTCGAGCCTCCCCCATTCGCCTGGAGCTGGGCGATCTGCTAGTCGTTCTGTCGAGCGAGATCTCGGCCCATCCGGGTCGGTTTTCCAAGACTTTGCGCCGCGTGCGGTAGGGCAGCTGCCCGCGGCCGCCATTAAGTCGGGGTTAGATCGTGGCTTCGGCCGAAAGCGGCTTCGGCAGGTAGGCGAACCAGCCGGGTTCTGCTCGGTCACCCTTCCAGTGGAGCTGCTCGCCGAAGCGGAAAAGGAACTCGAGGTCAGCCCTCAGCTCGAACGTGGTCGGCGAACCTAAGCGAACACTCGTTCGGCTAGCGGGTCTGGTCGCGCTTTTCGGGCACGGCGCTCAGCGCCGGCGGTGAGAGCAGCTCGGACAGGAACGCCCGTAGGCGCTCCGAGCCCGGCCGGTTGAGAACTTCGGCGGTTGGGCCCTCCTCGACGATCCGGCCGTGGTCCATGAAGACGCAGCGATTCGCCACCTCGCGCGCGAAACGCAGCTCGTGTGTCACCACGATCATGGTCATCCCATCCCGCGCCAGCTCGCGGATGACCTCCAGCACCTCCCCGACCAGCTCCGCGTCGAGGGCGCTGGTCGGCTCGTCGAAGAGGATCACCCGCGGCTCCATAGCCAGCGCGCGGGCGATGGCCACCCGCTGCTGCTGGCCGCCCGACAGCTGGCGCGGGTAGCACTCCAGCTTGTCGCCCAGCCCTACTCGCTCCAGCAGCAGGCGGGCATTGCGGATCGCATCGGCGGGCGATTGCCCCTTCGATTCGACCGGTCCGATGGTCACGTTGTCGATGACCTTCCGGTGCGGAAAGAGGTTGAACTGCTGGAAGACCATGGCCATCCGCCGCCTCTGGGCCGCGACGTCGAGCTCGCCCAACGGGCGCAGGCGTCCGCCTGCCATCTCGAAGCCCAGCAGTTCGTCGTCGAGGTAGATGGCGCCGGAGTCGATCGGCTGCAGCTGGTCGATGCAGCGGACGAGCGTCGTCTTGCCCGACCCCGAGGGGCCGATCACGACCACCACCTCGCCCTCGTGGACGTCGAGGTCGACGTTATCCAGCACCCAGGCGCCCCCGAAGGTCTTGTGGACGCCTCGAAGGCGAAGGACGGGATGAGCTTCGTCGCTCAACTGAGGTCCAGCGTGGGCGCCCGGCGGCCGAACCAGCCAGGCGCATTCGACTCCCGTCCGCGCGAGAACCGCCTCTCGAGGTAGACCTGGACCCCGAAGAGAACCGAGACCAGCACCAGGTACCAGAAGCACGCGACGAGAAGGAGCGGGATCACCTCGAAGGTCCGCGAGTAGATCACCTCGACTGAGAAGAGCAGGTCCGTCGTGGCGACCACGCTCACGAGCGAGGTCGACTTCGCCAGGCCGATCAGCTGACTGCCCATGGGCGGGACGATGAAGGGCATCGCCTGGGGGACGATGATCTGGAAGAAGGTCTTGGTCGGGCCCAGGCCCAAAGAGCGCGCAGCATCGCGCTGGCCGGGGTCCACGCTCAGGATGCCTGCCCGGATGATCTCCGACATGTAGGCCGCCTCGGTGAGTCCCAATCCCAACAGCGCCGCGATGAAGGGCGTGATCAGATCGTTGGTCGACCAGCTGGCGAAGGTCGGGCCGAAGGGGATGCCCAGCGCGACCCGTGGGAGCAGGTAGGCGAGGTTGAACCAGAACACGATCTGCACCAGGGCCGGCAGCCCGCGGAAGAGCCAGACGTAGCCGGCGCCTATCGCTCGCAGCGCCACCAGCGGGCTCAGCCGGAAGAGCGCGATCGGAGCCCCGATGAGGATCGAGAGCCCCGTGCAACTCAGGGTGATGACGATCGTGACCACCAGGCCGTGGAGGACGGTCGGGAAGGTCACGTATTGCGCCACCACGTCCCACTGGAAATTCGGCGTGAAGAGTACGAACGCCATGAAGCGAGCGGCGAGCAGGAGCAGCAGCACGGTGGCGCCGATCCGCCAGAGGTGAACCCGCGGTCGGGCCGTGGCGACATCGACGGACACCCCTTCAGAGAAGGTCGGGATGGAGCGCCGCCGCGCCGCCACGGACCTGATCACGTCAGCCCAACACGAACTCGGTCACGCCGTCGCTCGTGATCCCCCACTTGGCCATGATCTTCTGGTAGATGCCCTGCTTGTAGAGCTCCATGAGCGCGGCCTGGAGCGCGTTCACCAGTGCCTGGTTCTGGTTGGAGACGGCCATCGCCGCCTGGTTGACGGCGATGTTGTCCCCCGCCGCCGGCACCAGGCAGCGAAGGTCGCTCGCGCCCGGCTGCCGGGTCGAGTACACGCAGGAGGCGTCGCTCAGCGCGTAGGCGTCGGCGCGTCCCGCCTTGACCGCCAGCTGTGCCTCGGGGTCGGTCGCGAAGCTGACCAGGTTGATCGCCGGCTTGTTGTTGGCAACGCAGTCGGTCTTGGAGGCGCCGGGCACGATGGTGGTCTGCCCGATGGTCCCGGTCAGAACCGCCACGTTCTTGCCGCAGAGGTCGCCGACGGTCTGGAAGGTGCTCGACTTGGCGACCTCGAAGTAGAAGGTGTTGTGCACCCAGATCAGCTCGAAGAGGGTTGCCTTTCGGGCGGCGGTGATGCCGAGCGGTCCGAGGAAGGTGTCGTAGCGGCCGGCCGAGATGCCGGCCAGGAGGGTGGATGCGTCGCCGACGAGTACGGTCTGGAGCTTCAGCCCCAGCACCTGGGTCAAAGAGGTGCCGAGGTCGATGTCGACTCCGGTGTCAACGTTGCCGTCGGCGCCGACGATCGCCCAGGGCGGGTTGGGCACGGTGTCGAAGATCAGCACCCCGCTCGACTTGTTGGACGCCGGCAGCATGGCGTGCAGCGAGGCGATAGCCTTGACGGTCGGGATCACGTTGGGGTTGGGGGTCGGCTGGGCGGCCGACGTGCCGCCCCCGCAGGCCGCTACGGCGAGTGCCGCGAGGGCAACAACGGCCGCCACGGCTCTAGGTGTGCTGCTCAACTCTCTACTCCTCACTTTTCATTCGGCGGACCAGGGGCAGGAGCTCGCGGATGGCGAGCTCGATGCGCGGGATCGGGTTGGGCGGTGGCACCAGCAGGAGCACGTCGGTGAAGCCGACCTTGAGCAGGTCCTCGATGCGGCGGAGCGTCTGCTCGAGATCCTCGAGGCGGTCGAGATGGACCTGCACCGAGCGCTTGATCGAGCGCGAGTCGCGACCGATGGCCTCGCAGTGCCCGTCGAGGACCGCCAGCTTGTGGGCCAGCTCGGGGATGCCTCCGCCCGGCTGGCCCGTCGGGTTGCGGCCGATGGCGTTCCAGACGTCGGCATGTTCCGCGACCACGCGCAGGGTGAGCTTCTCGCCGTCGCCGCCGATCCAGAACCTCGGGTAGGGCTTCTGGAGCGGCTTCGGCTTGGCGATCGCCCCGGTCAGGTGGTAGTACCGGCCGTCGAAGTCGGCCACCTCCTCAGTCCAGAGCTTCTTGATCACTGTGCAGGCCTCGGCCAGCCGGTGGATGCGCTCCGCGGTGGGCGGAAAATCGAGCCCGAGCTGGGCGTGCTCATCGGGCGCGTTGGCGGTGCCGGCCGCCCCGATCCCGAACTCGAGCCGTCCTCCCGAGAGGTGGTCTACAGTCGCGCCGATCTTGGCGAGGATCGCCGGGTGCCGGTAGGTGTTGCCAGAGACCATTACGCCGATCCGCACTCGCCTGGTCGCCTCGGCCATGGCCGCCATCAGCGACCAGGCCTCGAAGATGTCGACCTGGTAGTCGCCGTTGGGCAGCAGGGGCAGGAAGTGATCGCAGACCCAGAGGTTGTCGAAGCCGCCTTCGTCGGCCAGGCGCCAGACCCCGCGCAGCTCGTCCACGGGGAGGCCGAACTGCCAGACGTCGACCCCGACGGTGATGCCGCTCCCGCTCACTGCCGGCCGATCTCCCCTTCCCAGGCGCGCAGGGTTCGGGACTGGAACCGCCAGCGGCCGCCGCCCTTCACGCAGAGGTCGAGCGAGTAGCCCGTCCACATGAGGTGCGTGTTGCCGCGGTGTTGGCCCGGCAGACGGTGGACTCGGGTGACGTAGGCACGGCCCTGGCAGTGGTCCCCATCGCCCTCCAGGACCAGGCCGCTGACCAGGTGCTGCGCCCGAGGGAAGCCGAAGTCGCGCGACCGGAAGTCGTCGACGAAGGAGCGGATCTGCGCCTGGCCCTGGTAGCGCCGCTTCATCTGCAGCACGGCGTCCGCCGTGAAGGTGTCGAGGAACGCGTCGGCGTCGCCGAGGTCGAGCGCCCAGGTATTGCGGGCGTAGAGCTCCTGGACGTCGAGCCGGTCGGCTGCTTCCATCACTTGAAGAGCTTCTGACCCACGTCGTAGAGGGAGTCCTCGCCGACCGGCGGGGCCGTGTTCAACTCCTGGCCGAACTTCCGCTCCCGTAGCTCGTGAGCCGCGTGCGAGCGCTTGACCAGGAAGCGCCAGCCACCCTCGACCTTGACGACCGTGTCCGTGTAGTAGCCCTGGGCGATGATCTGGGAGCCGGTCGTCCCCGGCAGCCGATAGAGCCGCGCCCAGTAGGCGCGCACGTCGCAGCGCGAGGTGTCGCCGTCCATCACGAACTGGTTGTAGTGGTGCTGGCTCCCGGGGAAGGCGGAGTCCTTCAGGAACTCGGCCAGCCACTCTTTCAGCGCCTCCGGAGTGTCCGCGGGACGGCCCACGTCGAGGCGGCCGCCGGGGGCGTAGCAAACCGCGAAGGCGTCAAGGTCGCCGGTGTCCATGGCCCACACGTAACGCGCGTAGAGCTCCCGGATGAGGAGGCGGTCTTCCACGGTTAAGGGGCCGGGCGGAGGCATGTTGGGCGGGACGTTAGCACTTGATCGACCGATCGGTCAAGTGGTGCTATCGTATGCCCTCATGGCATTCGCCGGAGGCCGTCCCATCCCGGACGACTTCGATCCGCTCGCCCCCGAGACGTTCGAGAGCCCTCACCAAACGTACGAGCACCTGAGGGGGTCGTGCCCAGTCGCGCACAGCAGTGCCTACGGCGGTTTCTGGGCCTTGACGCGCTATGCGGACGTGAAGGCGGCCGCAGCCGATCCCGGCCTCTTCATCTCCTCGGTCCGGGCGGTGGTGCCCAGCGACCCCCGCGGGACCCGGCGGCCGCCGCTGAACTTCGACGCTCCCCTCCACACGCCGTACCGGCGCGCGATCGACCGGACCCTCGGCAAGGCCCGGCTGGACAGGATGGCCCCGAAGATCAGGGAGCACGCCGCCCGCGAGCTGCAGCCCTTGATCGAGCGCGGCCACGGCGACATCGCGCTCGAGTTCGGCGGCGTGTACCCAGCCTGCGTCGCCGGGGAGTGGCTGAACCTGGATTCCGCGACCGTCGCCGAGCTGGGCACCACCGCCAGCGAGTGGGTCCACGCCTGGCGCGTGCGGGACCTCGAGGTGGTGAACCGGACCAGCGAGTGGATGTACGGACTGGCGCGGTCGCTGCTCGCCGACCGCCGCCTACACCTGCGACCGCCCGCGGAGGACCCGGCCAGCTCGCTGCTCGCCCAGCGCTACGAGGACGCCGAGCTCAACGAGGAACACATGGTCGGCGCCCTCCGCCAGTCGCTGGTCGTCGGCCTGGTTGCGCCGCCACTCCTGCTGGGAGGGATGGCGATCCACCTCTCCCGCGACGCCGCTCTGCAGGAGGAGCTGCGCGCCAAACCGGAGCTGGTCCCGGCCGCGCTGGAGGAGTTCCTGCGTCTGTACACGCCCTACCGCGGCTTTTCGAGGACCGTCTCGCATGCGGTCGAGCTGCACGGCCGGCGGATCGAGCCGGCCGAACCGGTGACCCTCGTTTATGCGTCAGCCAACCGCGATGAGAGCGTCTTCGAGAATCCGAACGAGTTCCGGCTCAACCGGCCCAACATCGCCCACCACCTCGGCTTCGGCCGCGGCCCGCACCGCTGCGCTGGCATGCCGCTGGCCAGGTTGGAGCTGCGGATCGCCCTCGAAGAGCTGTTGGCCCTGACCCGCCACTTCGAGGTGGACGGGCCGATCGAGCCGACCCTGATGCCGGAGGTCGGCGCGCGTTCAGTCCCGCTGCGGCTGCTGACCTGAGTCGTCGTCGCGGTGGGCCAAGTCGACCAGCGCCTGGATGTCCCCGAGGGCGGGCCGGCTGACGGCCTCGCCGAGCACCTCCTTGCCGGCGCGTTTGGCGCGCAGGAAGGCGAGGGCGTGGTCGGTCAGGCGCCCCACCAGCTCGTCTACGCCCAGCGGGTGGTTGGGCGTGTACCAGGACCCGATCCCGGTGCACATCCGAAGCAGGAGCAGGCGGGCGAGGTGCGGGTCGGGAACGGTGAACACGCCGGACTCGACGCCCTCGCGGAGCACCGCCTCCCACCGCTCGTCACCCTCGATCCGCTTGCCGCGAACGATCTCCTGCGAGGACGCGCTGAGCGACCTCACCTCCGTTTCCATCACGCGCGCCATCTCAGGGTTACGGAGCGGTACCAGAACGTGGACGGTGACCAGCACGCGCACCTTCTCTTCCGGCGTCCGCGCCAGCTCCAGCGCCCGCCGGCTGCTCTCCAGGTGGCGCGACAGCCCGTCGACGATCAGGTCGCGCAGGATCTCCTCCTTCGAGCGCCGATAGTGGTAGAGGAGCGAGGTCGGGATGGCGGCGGTCTCCGCGATCTCACGGATGCCGGTGGCCTCGAAGCCGCGCGCAGCGAAGAGCTTCAGGGCAGCACGCCGGATCCGGACCGGGGCGGGAGCGTCGCTGACAGCCATGCCCGCGGAATTCTCCCACGAGAGCCGTGACAAGCTTCGCCGGGGACGTCCGCCCCTGTTCGGCGACCACACGACCGGCTTCCCGGACTTGACCGATCGATCGATCAGCTGCTATCGTGGCTGCCCGTGGCGCGCAGCACTCCGACGCATGCAGTTGACTGGGACCCGCTTGCGCCTGATTCGCTGACGGATCCTCACGGCACGTACGCGGATCTTCGCGGGCGCTGCCCGGTAGCCTGGAGTGACCGCTGGGACGGCTTCTGGACGCTCACCCGTTACGCGGATGTAGTCAAGGTCGCAGGCGATCCCCGCACGTTCATCAGCTCCGTCCAGAACCTGGTGCCCAAGTCGCCCCGGACCGGGCTGTCACGGAAGCCCTTGTCATCGGACCCGCCTGAGCACACCGTCTTTCGGCGGGTGCTCAACGAGCACTTCGCGGAGGAAAGGGTGGCCCGGCTGGACCCCGCCTTCCGCTCCGTGGTCGCCCGCTACCTGGAACCTTTCCTCGAGCGGAGCGGCGGCGAGGCGATGGAGGAGGTGATCCGCCACCTGCCGGTCCGGGGGGTCGGCCTCTGGCTCGACGTGCCCGAGAGCGAGGCGGAGTGGATCCAGTCGCGCAGCACCCGCTACGTGGCGGCGCTGGCCGAGAACGACCGAGAGCTGGCCGACTCGCTAAGTGCCGAGCTCGACGTTTACGCCCGTGCGCTGGTCGCTCGCCGCAAGACCGAGGGACGGCCGGCCGCCGCCGACGCCGTGACGGGACTCCTCCACACCCGGATCCAGGGCGAACCGATCCCTGACGAGTGGGTCGCCGGGTCGGTGCGGATGGTGATCGTGGCAGCCGATCGGAGCACGGCGGCAGGCGCCGGCTTCGCCCTCGAATGGCTGGCCCGGGACGAGGAGCTCCAGGATCGCCTGCGACGCGACCCCGGGCAGATCCGGGATGCCATCGAGGAGCTTCTCCGGCTCGGCTCCCCGAGCCAGCTGCTGGTTCGCACGGCCACCCGGGACACAGAGATCGGCGGGCGGTCGATCGGGGAAGGCGAAGCGGTGGCGATGCAATTCAAGGCAGCCAACCGCGATCCCGAGGTGTTCGAGGACCCCGACGCTTTCCGGCTGGACAGGAAGTTCAAGCGCCACCTGGCCTTCGGGCATGGCATCCACAAGTGCGCCGGGGCGCAGCTCGCCCGCCTCGAGCTGCGGGTCGTGTTGGAGGAGTTCCTCGCTCGGACGCGGTCCTTCCGACTGGCCGGCGAGGTGCCCCACACCCGCTGGCCGGAGTACGGTCCGGCGCTCCTGCCCCTCCGCACGGAGACCACCGAATGAGCATCGATGGCGTGCCGACCACCTTCCAGCGCATCCAGAGCGCGGCGCTTGAGACCTTCGCCGAGCATGGCTTCCAGGCGACCGGGATCCGGGAGGTGGCGGAGCGAGCCGGCATCCCGACCTCGCTCCTCTACCACTACAGCCGCTCCAAGAGCCAGCTGCTCCGGATCCTGGTCGAGGACGGGCTCCGTCGCCTCGTCGAGGCCGACCGGCGCGCGATCGAGATGTACGCGAACCCGGCCGACCAGCTGGCGGCCCTGGTCGCCGTGCACGTCTTCGTCCACGCCCAGAACCCACAGTTGGCGCGCCTGCTCGACACCGAGCTGCGCGTCCTCGACAGCGAGGACCGCTCCGCCGTGCTCGATCTCCGCGACGAGGTCGACCTCGTCTGGACCGAGGTCCTCGAGAATGCGATCAAAGCCGGCGTCATCGACGTGCCGGACGCGTCCATCACACGGCTGGCTCTGATCCGGATGTGCAACGGGGTCGCTACCTGGTACTCGCCGGCCGGCAGGCTCGCCGTCTCCACCGTCGCCCGACGGTTCGGCGAGATGGCGTTGGGCGCCTGCCACGCGACCATCAAGAGCGACCTTGACCTCAAGGCACTGCAGCGACTCGTGAAAGCGATCCACGAAGGCATGCCGGGTCCGAGCCCCGGTCGTCACCAAATTTCCCCGCAAACTGGGGTGGAGAGGAGAAGCAAATGATTCCGAAACGTGTCGCGTCCGGGCGCCTACGCGCAGTCGTCGCGCTGAGCGTGGCCCTGGTTGCCACCGCCTGCGGCGGGGGCAACAGCCCCAGCAGCACCAACTCGGGCCCCGCCCAGGTCTACAAGGTCGGCCTCGTCGTCCCCGTGACCGGCGGCGGGAGCGCCAACGCCGATCCCGTCATCCAGGGGGCGAACCTCGCGCTCGATGAGATCAACTCCAAGCATCTGGCAGGGACCAACGTCAAGCTCCAGTTCGTCCAGGTGGACGACGCTACCGACCCCAAGACCGCCCAGCAGGTCTGCACGCAGCTGGTAACCCAGGACCAGGTGGTCGCCATCGTCGGATCTGAGAACACGCCCTCGCGCGCGGCCTGCGAGTCGGCGATCCAGAGCCAGAACCTGCCCTATTTCGCCGGCAACGGGACCGGCGGCAACGTCTGCTACAGCAACATGTTCTTCTTCGGGATCGCCCCCAACCAGCAGGTGTCGCCGCTGGTCGACTACCTGACCCAGAAGCAGAACCTCAAGAAGTTCTACATCCTTGCCAGTGACTACGCGCCGCCCAAGGGCTCGGTCGCGGTCGCCGCCAAGCAGGTCCCAGCGGATGGCGGGACCATCGTCGCCACCACCTACGAGCCGCTCAACACCAGCCAGTTCAGCTCCGACGTGGCCAAGATCGCGGCCGCGCAGCCGGACCTGGTCCTCTCCGGCCTGGTCGGCAACGACCAGATCCCCTTCCACAAGCAGCTGGGTGACGACCCGCGCACCAAGAGCATCAAGGTGGCCAGCTTCCAGATGAACGAGGCCATCGCCGCGGCGGTCGGGTCGGAGTCGGTCGGCGTGTTCGTCGCCAGCGACTACATCTCTGGCGATTCCTCGGCGGCCAACAATGCCTGGCTCGCCGCCTTCAACAAGAAGTACGGCAGCAGCGCCAAGCCCTCCTTCTTCGCCGCGGAGACCTACGACGCGACCCTGATGATGGCCGCGGCCATAAAGAAGGCCGGCGGCACCGACGCCGGCAAGGTGATCTCGGCGGTCACCCAGGTCTCTGTCGACACGGAGCGCGGCCACATCGTCATCAAAGACGGCAGCCACGGCTACGCCACGCTGGCCGCCCACATCGGCCGCGTGAACTCGAACTTCGGGATCGACCAGATCGACGTCACCCCGCCGGTGGACCCCGTGGTCGCCTGCCCTTCCTCCTGAATCAGACTGTTTCATAGGGGTGAGGGCCACCGCTCTCAGCCCTATGACCAAATCCAGATATGAGCTTCTTCCTCGACCTTCTCATCGAATCCAGCGTGCTGCTCCTGGTCGTGCTGGGGCTGGGAATCATCCTCGGCCTCATGGATGTGATCAACCTTGCCCAGAGCGGCTTCATGGCGGTCGGCGTCTACGCCGCGCTGACCGCCGCGCACCGCGGCGTCAACTTCTGGCTGGCGGTTCTCGTCGGGGCCGCCGCGACCGGCGTCCTCGGATTGCTCGCCGAGTGGGCGATCATCCGGCGCCTCTACGCGCGGCCCCTGGAGACGCTGCTCGCCACCTGGGGCATCTCCCTGGTGCTGGTGCAGCTGATCAGCATCTACTTCGGCCACGGGCCGCAGTCCTTCGACGAGCCCTTCGTGACGGCGGTGCCGGTGTTGGGCGTCCAGTACCCGGCCTACCGGCTGGTCATCTTCGTGGCTGCCTTCGCGGTGGTGGCGGTCCTCTACCTCGTCGTCCGCTTCACCCGCTGGGGGCTGATCGCGCGGATGGTGATGGCCAACCAGGCTCTCGCCGCCGGGCTCGGGATTAACACAGTCCGCGTCCGCCAGGTGACGTTCTTGATCGGCTCGCTGCTGGCCGGCTTCGCCGGCGCGCTGTTGGGACCGATCCAGGGAGTCAGCCCCTACTACGCGACCGCGCTCATCGCCCCCGCCTTCCTCGCCGTGCTGCTGGCCGGCCGCACGCTCCTCGGGCTGGTCCTGGCCTCGGCGGTTCTCGCGGTGACCGCCACCGTTTTCTCCCGCTACTTCAACCCGGTCTACGCGACGGCCGTCACCGTCGCAGTAGCGGTCGTGCTGCTGAGGCTCTTCCCGGAGGGATTGACGCGTTGGCGGCGGTCCTGACACGGCTCCGGACCGATCGGTCGCTGGCCGTGCGGGCAGGGACCTTGTTGCTGGCGGCGGCTGTGGCGGCCACCGGCCCGCTCTGGGGTGACCGCTTCACGGTCTACCTGCTGACCCAGGCCTTTCTCTATGCGGCGCTCGCCATCAGCCTCGACCTGGTCTGGGGCTATACGGGGATCCTCGACCTCGGCCACGCCGTCTGGTTCGGGATCGGAGCCCTGACGGTGGGCGTGATGACCACCAAGCTGGACGCCACCGGCATGGTGGCCTCGGTGCACGGCGGGCCGGGCACCTACCTGCTGGCTGGCCTGCTGGCGGTTGTGATCGCCGCCGTCGCCGCCGCCGTGGTCGGGCTCTACTGCTTCAGCTGGCGCGGCTCGACCATGTTCTACGTCGCCATCGTCACCCTCGCGGTCAGCGTCGTCTGCGAAGCGCTCTACCTGGAGCTGCGCTGGACCGGCGGCGACAACGGCCTCTTCGGATACCAGCTGCGGGCGCTGGACCCGACCGGCTGGTTCTACCTCTGCCTCGTCTTTTTCGCGGTCGTGGCGACGCTCGCGTACGTCCTCGTCCGCTCCGACTTCGGTCTCCTCATGCGCGCAATCCGGGACAACGAAGAGCGGGCGCGCTTCCTCGGCTTCGAGGTTGACCTGGTAAAGATCAGCGTGCTCGCCGGTGGAGCCGCCCTTGCCGCGTCGGCGGGCGCGATGTACGGCAGCCTGCTCGGCCTGGTCTCCTCCCCGCTCTTCGGCTTCCTCTTCTCGACCGAGATCGTGATCTGGGTCGCGATCGGCGGGCGCGGCACCCTGTTCGGGGCCGCCATCGGCGCCATCGCGCTCCAATTCTTCAGCTCCTCTCTCAACCAGAGCTTCCCCGACCAGTGGCAACTGGTGGTCGGGCTGGCCTTCATCGCGGTCGTGGTCTTCGTCCCGGACGGGATCGTGCCGCCGGCGTGGCGGTTGCTCGACCGGCTGGTGGGGCGCGGCGCCTCCCACGGACCGACCCGACGCCTGGTCGCCCGGCCAGCGGCGGTGGGCCGGACCGCCGCCGGGCCGCTGGCCCGGGTCGAGGAGCTGCTTTTCGGCTACGGCGCACTGCAGGTGCTGCGCGGCATCTCCCTGGAGGTGGGGAGGGGCGAGCTGCTGTGTGTGATCGGGCCCAATGGCGCCGGCAAGTCGACTCTGATGGCGGTGATGTCGGACGGGCGCATGCGCCACAAGGGGACGATCACCTATTCCGTCGACGGCGTGCGCGACCATGCTGGGATCTCGGTCAGCGCGCTGGCGCGGGCCGGCGTGATGCGCAAGTTCCAGACGCCCAGCCTCTTCCGCGGCCTGACCGTCGCCGAGACCATTCTCTTGGCCTCCCGCCGCGGTGGCTACCTGTCGCCGCTGCGCCGGACGGCCGAGATCGCGGTGCCGGCACCGGTCGTCGCGCTCTGCGAGGCGACGGGGCTCGACCGTCACCTCGGCGACCGGGGAACCGAACTCTCGCATGGCCTCAAGCAGGCGCTGGAGCTGGCCGCCACCATCGCCGCCTGGCCGGACCTCCTGCTGCTCGACGAGCCCACGGCCGGGCTGAACAGCCACGAGCGTGGGGTGATCGGCGACATCCTCAAGACGCTGGTCCGCGACCACGGACGCTCCGTCGTCCTCATCGAGCACGACTTCGACTTCGTCGACCAGCTGGCCGACCGCATCGTCGTCCTCCAGGACGGCCGCATCCTGGCCGTCGGCTCGACCTCTGAAATCAAGCACGACGAGAGCGTCCGCGGGGGCTACCTCGGCATCACGGGGGCGACCGCCTGAGATGCTGCGGGTCCAGGGTCTGCGGGCCGGCTACGGATCCTCAGAGGTCGTCCAGGGCATCGACCTCGAGGTCGGCGACGGCGAGATCGTGGGGCTGATCGGCCGCAACGGGATGGGCAAGACGACGACGCTCAAGTCGATCATCGGTCTTCTTCCCCGGCGCGGCGGCACGGTGGAGCTGGACGGCCGCGACGTGACCCGCGAGCTGGTGCATCGGGTGATCCGGTCCGGGCTCGCCTATGTTCCCCAGGAGGAGGCGCTTTTCGGCTCTTTCAGCGTCGCCGAGAACCTCGAGGCTGGCCTCTTGAGCGGCCGCGGAGACCGCGCCGCGCTGGACGAGGCGGGCGATCATTTCCCGCTGCTCCGCCAGCGCCTGAACCAGCGCGCGGGAACGCTCTCCGGCGGCGAGCAGCGGATGCTGCTGATGGCGCGCGCCCTCGCCGCGCGCCCGCGGCTGCTGGTGATCGACGAGGTCTGCGATGGCCTCCATCCGCCGGTTGTGCGGAAGGTGGTGGAGGTCCTGCTCGACTACCGGCGGCGGCACGGCATGGCGGTCCTGATCGTCGAGCCGAACCTGAAAGCGGTCCTCGACCTGGCCGACCGCGTGCTGGTCATGAAGGGAGGCCGCATCGTCCTCGAGCGCCAGCCTTCGGCCGGCGATGCGCGGGCAGCCCTGGAACGGGAGCTGGTGTTCACGTGAGCGTGGCCCCATCGGATCGCGTCCAGCTGGCGGCCACACCGCTCGCCTCGGCCTACCAGCGGCAGTGGTTCCAGGAGCTGCGCCGGCGGGTGTTCGAGGAGGGCCAACCCTACGCTCTCACCAACGCCACCTCGCCCCACGAGGTCTTCGACGTCTTCGCGATGCCCTACGTCACCAACGAGTGGTGGTCGGGACTGGTCGCCGCCAAGCGCGTCTCCGGCCGCTACCTGGAGCTGCTGGAACAGCTCGGCTACCACGAGGACCTTCCCCACTACGGCGCGGTCGCCCTCGGCACCCTGCTCGACTCCGACCCCACGGACGCGCCCTGGGGTGGGCTGCCCCGGCCGGCTCTTCTCTGCGGGCGGCTGGTGGACCAGGGCGCCGAGCGGCTCTGGTCGCTGATGGCGGAGGCTGCCGGCGCGCCCTTCGTTCCCATCGAAGTGCCTGGCTCAACGGTGATGTACCCGCGCTGGTGGGAGATGGCCCGGACGGGCTGGGAGGACGTCTTCGAGACCCACCGGATCGACCGGGTGGTCGCCTGCTTCCGCGACCTGGTCGGGGAGTGCGAGCGGATCACTGGGCGGCGCTTCGACGAGGCGGCGCTGAGCGCGCTGTTGGACCGCGTCCACGCCCAGGAGGAGTGCTTCGACGAGGTGCGGACGATCATCTGTGAGGCGCCCCGTCTGCCGGTTCGGCTCTCCGAACAGCTGACCAACACGATGACCGCGCAGTGGCACCGCGGGTCCGAATGGGCGCTGGAGCACGCGCGGCGCTTCCGCGACGAGGTGCTGCGACGAGCCGAAGAGGGCGTGGCCGCCTTCCCCGGCGAGCGCATCCGGCTGGGCTGGGTCGGCGTCGGCCTCTGGCAGGACACCGACTTCTACCGGGCCTTCGAGGAGAGCCACGGCACCGTCTTCGTCCGCTCGATGTACCTGTCGATCGCCTCCGACGGGTACCTCCGCTACGGGACGCGCGACCCGCTGCGGTCGCTAGCCGGGCGCTACGCCAGCTTCAACGAGACGCTCCACACCGCGCCCTGGCTGCCGGAATGGACGGTCGCCGACTGCCGCCGGCACCACTGCGATGGCGTCGTCATTGCCAACCTGGGCTCGGCGGTCAAGTTCACCGCCGACGCGCTGGAGCGAGCCGGGATCCCCGCCCTGGTGCTCGACATCGACGCCGTCGACACCCGGAACCGGGACGACGCCGCGCGCCAGGCCGTGGCTGAGTTCCTGGAACGGAGGCTCGCGGCGTGAGCGCGTTCGAGGAGCTGGGCGCCGCCTACCGCGACCGTTCCATCCCCGACGGGCGAAAGGCGATCGGACTGATGGGAGCCACCATTCCCGTTGAGCTGGTACTGGCCTCTGGCGCGGTCCCTTTGGCGATTGCCGCCGCGCCGGACGGACCGACGCCCACCGCCGATCGCTACCTGGAGGACCACTTCGACGGCGAGGTCAGGGCGACGCTGCAGGCCCTGCTCGAGGGGGCGTTTCGGGGTCTCGACCTCCTCGTCCTGGCCCGCAGCTCGGACGCCTACCTCGAGCTCTACTACGTGCTCAAGGAGATCGTCCGCCTGGGCGGTGGCGAGGCGATCCCGCCGCTCCACCTCTACGACCTGCTACATGGACGCTCGGACGCCAACCGCGCTTACGGGTTGGCGAGGCTGCGGGAGCTCGCCTCGCGGCTGGAAGCGACGACCGGTGTCTCAGTCACCAGCGAGCGGCTGCGAGCGGCAACCCGGCAGACCAACCTTCAGCGGGCCTCTGTCAACCGTTTGTTGGAAGCCCGCCGCGACCCGGCGTCCGGGATCAGCGGTGTCGAAGCCATGACTGCCATCGGTGCGGGGCGCTTCCTCGACCTCGCCCGCCACGCCGCGCTTGTCGACACTTACCTCGCCGAGCCGAGGCCCACGCTCGAGCACCGCCCGCGGGTGCTCCTCGCCGCCGGCGTCGCGCTCTCCAACCTCGACCTCCACGAGGCGCTTGAGTCGGGAAGCGCGCTGGTGGTGGGTGAAGACGACGCCTGGGGCTCGCGGGCCGGAGGCGAGCTGGTCGACGAATCGGCCGCCGACATCTTCGAGGCGGTCTTCGACAAGCACTTCTACGACCTGCCCAGCCCCCGCCTGTCGCCCGCGGCGGCTCGCGACGAGTGGCTGCGGGCCGAGCTGGGTCGCTCCCGCCCTGACGCGCTGGCCGTCTACATCCCGCGCTCCGACACCTGGTTCGGCTGGGATTTTCCACGGTTGCGGTCCCTGGCCGCGGAGGCGGGAGTGCCGACGTTGTTGCTGCGGGACCACGACCCCGCCGTTGTGCGGGCCTTCTTCGCCGAGGCGGCGCACCGGTGAGCGCTCTCCAGGGCGTGGTGGTGGTCGACCTCACTCACGCCGTCGCCGGCCCTTTCTGCACCCTCCAGCTGCTCCGGGCCGGCGCCGAGGTGATCAAGGTCGAGCGGCCGGACGGAGGCGACGACTTTCGTGCCCGCATCGGTCCCGGCGGCCGGCCGGTCACCTTCGATGCGCTCAACGCGGGCAAGAGGTCGGTCGTCCTGGACCTTAAAGAAGAGGCCGGCCGGGGGCGCCTACTGGGGCTGGTCGCTGGCGCCGACGTCCTGGTCGAGAACTTCAGGCCCGGCGTAATGGACTCGCTGGACCTCGGCTGGGAGCGGCTGCGGGCGGTCAACCCGCGGCTGATCGCCTGCTCGATCACCGGGTTCGGGCAGGCCGGGCCGATGAGCCGGGTTCCCGCCATCGAGTGGTCGGTCCAGGCCGCGGTGGGCATGACCGACGCCTACCTCGACCCCGCCGGCGACCCGCTCCGGCTGGGTCTGTCGGTCCTCGACCCCTTCACCGGCTTCTACGCCTTTGCCCGCATCCTGGCGGCGCTGAGGGAGCGTGACCGGACCGGCGCCGGCTGCCGGCTGGACGTCGCCATGGTCGACGCTGCCGTCACCCTGATGTGGCCGCAGGTGGCGGAGACGCTGGCCTCCGAGGCGGGCCACGCGCAGCCGAGGCTGGGCCGGCGGGGCACCATGGCGCGCTTTCCCACCGCTGACGGCACCCTCTTTGTGGCGGCGCTCCAGCAGCCCTGGTTCGAAGGGCTGTGCGACGAGATCGACGCCGCCGACCTGGCCCGCGACCCGCGCTTCGCCGACCCGTCGGGGCGTGCGGGCCGCCCGGACGAGCTTTACCAGGAGCTGGCGATGCGGCTCGCGGCCGTCTCCGGCCGCGCTCTGGAAGCGCGCCTCCACGCGCGCGGGATCCCAGCCGCGATTGTCCGTACGCTTGAGGAGGCTCTGAGCATGCCGGGCGTCGCTGAGCGGGGCTTGCTGGCCGGCGCTGGCGAGCACGGCCCCGAGCTGGGAGCCGACACGTGACAGCCACGCTCCTGCTCACCGGCGACCTGATCCTCGACGAGCCGGATCCAGACCGCTTCTTCGATCTCGCCCGCCCAGTGCTCACCGCGGCCGACCTCGTTGTTGGCCACCTCGAGGTCCCATTCACGCTCCGCGACAACCCCAACCCGGGCCGCGACCCGGCCAAGCTAGGCGCACTCGCGCGCGCAGGGATCAAGGTCGTCACCCTGGCGGCCAACCACCTGTACGACCAGGGCCCGGCCGGCGTCGAGGACACCCTGGGCGGCCTCCGCTCGGCCGGTATCGCGGCCGCCGGCGCCGGCATGAACCTGGACGAGGCGCGTTGCCCGGCGGTGGTCGAAGCCGGCGGCTGCCGGGTCGGCGTGCTGAGCTTCAACTGCGTTGGTCCGCAGGAGAGCTGGGCAGGTGAAAGCAAACCCGGCTGCGCGTACCTCGAGGTGGTCACCCACTACGAGCTCGACCACGCCACGCCCGGCGCGCCGCCCAGCCGGATCCTCACCTTCGCCGTCGCGGAGGCGATGACGGCCATGACGCAGACGATCGCGCGGGCGCGCGAGGCGGTCGACGTCCTGGTCGTCGCCCTCCACAAGGGCTTGATCCACACCCCGGTCCGACTGGCGACCTACGAGCGCCCGGTCGCGCAGGCGGCGATCGACGCCGGCGCCGACCTGATCGTCTCGCACCACGCGCACATCTGCCGGGGTGTCGAGGTCTACAAGGACCGGCCGATCTTCCACGGCCTCGGGAACTTCGTGACGGTCACGCGCGTCCTCAATCTCGGCGACAACCCCAACCCGGCCATGCTCGAGTGGGCACGCCGGCGGCGGGAGATGTTCGGCTTCGAGCCCGACCCGGCGATGCCGACCTACCCCTTCCACCCCGAGTCGCGGAACGCGATGCTGGCCGCCTGCACCTTCGATCGGAGCGGGCTTCGCACGGCCGGCTTCGTCCCCTGCTGGATCGAGTCCGACGGGTCTCCGCGGCCGCTGGCGCGAAACGACGGCTATGTCGAACGGATAACGGCCGCAGCCGGCCTGGAAGCGGACTTCGAGTGGGAAGGCGATCGGGTCGTCTTCTGGAGGGCGGCGTGAGGCCCCTGGAAGGAGTCCGGGTGGTCGACCTCAGCCACGCGCTGGCGGGGCCGTTCTGCACCTACCACCTGGGGCTGCTCGGCGCCGAGGTGATCAAGGTCGAACGGCCGGTGTTGGGCGACGACATGCGCCACTACACCGAGCACGCCGGGCTTCCGCTGATGAGCGCGCCCTTCATCGCGACCAATGCCGGCAAGCGATCGATCACGCTCGACCTGAAGAACCCTGCCGGCCGCGAGGTGCTGGACCGGCTGCTCCGACGCGCCGACGTCGTGGCAGAAAACTTCCGGCCCGGCGTCGCGGCCAAGATGGGCATCGGCTGGGAGCAGGTGCGGGAAGTCAACCCGCGACTGGTCTACTGCTCGATCAGCGGCTTCGGACAGACCGGCGAGCTGCGCGATTGGACCGCCTACGACCACATCGTCCAGGCCATGTCGGGGATCATGTCGGTCAACGGCGAACCCGACGGCGAGCCGCTCAAGATGGGCGGCCCCGGCATCGACATCTTCGCCGGCTTCGCGGGCGCCTACGCGATCTTGGCTGCGCTTCTCCAGCGCGAGCGCGAAGGCCCCGATGCCCCTGGGCAGTACGTCGACCTCGCGATGCTAGACGCTGCGATGGTGCTGATGACGCCAACCATCGTCACGTACCTCCTGAGCGGGCTGCCGCCGCGGCGGACCGGCAACCGCGGCTTCCGGCTGGTGGTGACGGCCGACACCTACCAGACCCGCGACGGGTACATCTCGATCGGAGCCAACCACCAAGCGCAGTTCGAAAAGCTCTGTGACGTGCTGGGCGTGCCCGAGCTGCCCAACGACCCGCGCTTCGCCGACCACAAGGCGCGCCTCGCCAACGCGGAGGCGCTGCGCGCGATCCTGGTGGACCTATTCCGGGACAGATCGGCGGACGAGCTGGAGAGCCTGTTGGCCGCCCGCCAGGTCCCGGTGAGCAAGGTCCGGACGGTGCCGGAGATCGTCGCCCACCCACACCTGGCCGGCCGCGGCATCTTCCTCGACACCCGGCTGCCCGGGCGGGAGGAGCCCGCGCGGGTGGTCGGCGCCGGCTTCCGCTTCGCCCACGACGGCCCGCTCCCGCCCGACGCGGTGCCCGCCCTGGGCGAGCACACCGACGCCATCCTCCACGAGCTCGGCTATGCCGACGCCGAGATCGCCGCTCTGCGGAGCGAGGGCGCGCTGTGATCTACCGAAGCCCCTTCCCGGGCGTGGAGATCCCCGACGTGACACTGCACGAGCTGATCCTGGAACGGGCGCGGCGGTGGCCCGAGCGGGTGGCATTGGTCGACGGGCCCAGCGGGGCGGAGATGACCTACGGCCAGCTCGTCGAGCGCGTCGATGCCGTGGCGGCGGCGCTGGCGGACGGCGGCTTCCAGGCCGGGGAGGTTGCCGCCATCGCCCTGCCCAACAGCCCGGAGTTCACGGTCGCCTTCCTGGGCATCGCCCGGGCGGGCGGCGCAGCGACCACCATGAACACCAACTTCACCGAGGGCGAGATGGCGAAGCAGCTCGCCGACTCCGGTGCCGTGGTGGCTTTCACCACGGCCGACCTGGCGGCCAAGGTGGATGCAGCCACCGGCGGGCAGCTTCGCCGGACCTTCACGCTCGAGTACGTGCGCGGGTTGCCCGCCGGCCGGCCGCCAGCGGTCGCGGTGAACCCTCGCGCCGTCGTCGCTTTGCCCTACTCGAGCGGGACCACCGGCGCACCCAAGGGCGTGATGTTGACGCACCGGAACCTGGTCGCCATGCAGCTGCAGATGGAGCCGGTGGAGCGGACCGGCCCCGACGACGTGAGCATCGCGGTGCTGCCCTTCTTCCACATCTATGGGCTCTCGGTGATCCTCCTCCTCTGCCTCTACCGCGGCTCGAAGCTGGTCATCTTCCCGCGCTTCGAGATGGAAAGCTTTCTCTCCGCCATTCAGCGCCACCGGGTGACCCGTCTACCGCTGGTGCCGCCGCTCATCCTCCGCCTCGCCCAGGAGCCGCGGCTTGACGACTTCGACCTCACGAGCGTTCGGACCGTGATCTCGGGTGCGGCGCCGCTTCCGCCTGAGGTTGCCGCCCGGCTGCGCCAGCGCCTGGGCGGGGCGCTGGTGAAGCAGGGTTACGGCATGACCGAGCTGAGCCCTGGCGGCCACATGCACGCCGAGGACGGCTCGGAACCGCTGCCGGGCTCGGTCGGCGTCCTTCACCCCAACACCGAGTGCCGGCTGGTCGACCCCGAGACCGGGGCCGACGCCGAGCCTGGTGGGACGGGTGAGATCTGGTACCGCGGACCGCAGGTGATGAAGGGCTACCTCGGCCGGCCCGAGGACACGGCCGCGATGATCACGCGCGACGGCTGGCTGCGCACCGGCGATGTCGGACGCATCGACGCCGACGGCCAGCTGTACGTCGTCGACCGCCTGAAGGAGCTGATCAAGTACAAAGGCTTCCAGGTCGCGCCGGCCGAGCTCGAAGCGCTGCTTCTAACCCACCCGGCGGTGGCCGACGCCGCCGTCATCCCCAAGCCCGACCTGGAGGCCGGCGAGATCCCGAAGGCGTTCGTGGTGCCGGCCGAGGGCGCCGCTCCAACCGCCGAGGAGCTGATGGCCTTCGTGTCCGAGCGCGTCGCCGGCTACAAGAAGGTGCGCGAGCTCGAGCTCGTGGACGAAATCCCGAAGTCGCCTTCCGGCAAGATCCTCCGCCGGCTCCTGGTCGTCCAGGAGCGGGAGAAGGCGGCCCGGCTGTGAACGAGCGCACACAGGTGGCGATCGTCGGCGCCGGCCCGGCCGGGCTGATGCTCTCCCACCTTCTGCACCTGGCGGGGATCCAGTCGGTGGTGCTCGAGACCCGCGACCGGGCCTACGTCGAAGCTCGCGTCCGCGCGGGCGTCCTCGAGCATGGAGCCGCCGAGATGTTGCGGGCCGCCGGCCTGGGGGCCCGGCTCGACCGTGAAGGCCTGGTTCACCGGGGCATCCACCTGAACTTCGACGGCGGCCGTCACCGCATCGACTTCGAGGAGCTGGTCGGCCGCACAATCGTCGTCTACGGCCAGCAGGAGGTCGTCAGGGACCTGATCCAGGCCCGCTTGCAGGCGGGTGGCGACGTCCGCTTCGAGGCCGAAGCGGTGGCCATCGACACCCCGGGCCCGGCCGTGACCTATCGAGCCGGCGGCGAGGAGCACGTGCTCGAGGCCGACTTCGTCGCCGGCTGCGACGGTTCCCACGGTGTCGGCCGCCGGGCGCTCAACGGCGCGGCCGTTTTCGACCATGAGTACGAGTTCGGATGGCTCGGCGTCCTCGCCCGGACCCCGCCCGCCAGCGAGGAGCTCATCTACGCCTACCATGAGCACGGCTTCGCCCTCCACTCCATGCGGTCGCCGGAGGTGAGCCGCCTATACCTGCAGGTGCGCCCCGACGAAGAGCTCGGCGACTGGCCGGAGCAGCGGATCTGGTCCGAGCTTCGTCTCCGGCTGGGTGAGCCGGGGCTGCGCGAGGGTGAGATCCTGGACGTCGGCGTCACACCGATGCGGAGCCTGGTTGTGGAGCCGATGCAGAAGGGACGGCTCTTCCTGGCCGGCGACGCCGCGCACGTCGTGCCGCCGACCGGCGCCAAGGGGATGAACCTGGCGCTTGCCGACGTCGCCGTACTCGCCGCCGCGATGGTCAGGTGGTTCCGCGACGCCGACGACGCCGCCCTGGACGCCTACTCGCTCACCTGCCTGCCGCGGGTGTGGCGCGCCCAGCGCTTCAGCTGGTTCATGACCAACCTCCTCCACCTCGGCCGGGGCGAGGACGAGTTCGAGCACCGACTGCGCCTCGCCAACCTCGCCTACACCGCCTCCTCCCGTGCCGCGTCGGCGTCGCTCGCGGAGAACTACGTGGGTGCCGCCACCGACGGAGTCACGCTGTGACCGAGTTCGAGCCGCCCTACCTGCACCCCGACTATCGATCGACCGTCCTGCGCGCGCCGGCCCGGCCGCTGGTCCGGCTGCCGGAGGACTGGTTCCACCATGCGCCGGGACCGGCCTTCGGCCGGATCCGCCTCGATAAGGGCGACGCCGACCTGACCCGCCAGCACCGGGGCGAGCCGCTGGGGGAACGGATCAACCTGAGCGGCCGCGTGCTGGACAGCGACGGCCGCCCTGTCGCCGGCACGCTGGTCGAGATCTGGCAGGCCAACGCCGCAGGGCGCTACGTCGATCCCGGCGACGACCATCCGGCGCCGCTCGACCCCAACTTCACCGGCGCCGGCCGCTGCCTCACCGACCCCGATGGTCGCTACCGGTTCGTCACCGTCAAGCCAGGACCGTATCCGTGGCGCAACCACCAGAACGCCTGGCGGCCCGCCCACGTCCACTTCAGCCTCTTCGGGTCCGAGCTGGGAAGCCGGGTGGTGACCCAGATGTACTTCCCCGGCGACCCGCTGCTGCCCTTCGACCCCATCCTGGCTTCGATCCCGGGCGAGGGCCGCGGGCTCTTGATCAGCCGCTTCGACTGGGAGACGACCGAGCCGGAGTGGGCGACCGGCTACGTCTGGGACATCGTGCTCCGCGGCCGGCAGGCCACGCCGAGGGAGTCCTAGCCCGGAATGCCGCGGCCGCCTACGCCCTCCCAGACGGTTGGGCCTTTCTTCGGCTTCGCCCTTCCGTTCGTGCGGTCGCCGGAGGCGGTCGCCGGCGACATCGCCCATGCCGTCCGGGTCGAGGGCCAGCTCCTCGACGGCGAGGGCCGGCCGGTGCCGGACGGGCTGATCGAGGTCTGGGCCGGCTCCGACTTTGCCCGCTGTCGCACCGACCCCGAGGGGGCCTACCACGCCCTGCTACGCAAGCCGTCCGGCGCTCCACCCCACGCCCCGCACCTCGAGGTCACCGTCTTCGCACGTGGCCTCCTGCGGCAGCTGGTGACGCGGGTCTACTTCCCCGACGAGGAGGCGGCCAACGCCACCGACCCGGCGCTCTCGCGCATCGAGCCGGAGCGGCGGCCGACGCTGGTCGCCCGGCGGCAGGGCGACGTCCTGCATTTCGACATCCACCTCCAGGGTCCCAGCGAGACGGTCTTCTTCCAGCTGTGAAGTCCGAGTACGACGCCGGTCCCAACCCGGCCCGCATCACCATGCGCCGGATGGTCGAGTTCGGCGACATCGACAAGTCCGGCCACTACCACAACGCTAGCGTCATCCGCTGGCTGGAGGCGGCGGAGGCCATCATGCACGCGCGCCTTGGGATCGCCGAGGACACCTTCGGACTGGCGCCGCGGGTCAGCGTGGAACTGGAGTTCCGCTCCCGGCTCTCCTTCATGGACGAGGTCGACGTCACCCTAGGCGTCATCCATGTCGGGCGCACCTCGGTGCGCTACGCGCTGGAGGTCGGGCATGGCGATCGGTTGGCCGCTCGAGGGTCGGTGGTGACCGTCCACCTGCCGGAGGGTGCCGAGCACGCGCAGCCCTGGCCGGACCGCGTGCGGCGGGCTCTGCGCGAGGGCGGCGACCAGTCGTGAAGCTCGACCAGCTAAAGGCAATCGACGTCCACGTGCACATCCACCGCTCGGAGCACGGCGAGGCCGACCTGCCCGATCGCCAGGCGCTGGAGCGCTACTTCCACGGCGAGGTGCCCAACCCGACGCTCCCGGAGCTGGCCGCCTACTACCGCGAGCGCAGGATCGCCTGCGTCGTCTTCTCGGTCGACACCGAGCTCGCCGACGGCCGACCGGTGGTCTCCAATCAGGAGGTGGCTGAAGCCGCCGCCGCCAACGATGACGTGATGATCCCCTTCGCCAGCATCGACCCACGCCGGGGCGTGCCGGGTGTACGCGAGGCTCGCCGGCTGATCGACGAGGGCGTGCGCGGCTTCAAGTTCCACCCCAATGTGCAGGGCTTCTTTCCCAACGACCGGATGGCCTACCCGCTCTACGGGGCGATCGAGGCGGCCGGACTGCCGGCCCTCTTCCACACCGGCCAGACCGGGATCGGCGCCGGCACCCGCGGCGGCTCCGGCGTCCGCCTGAAGTATTCCAACCCGGTCCGCCTCGACGACCTGGCGGTCGACTTCCCGGACCTCAAGATCGTGATGGCCCACCCTTCCTTCCCCTGGCAGGACGAGGCCATCTCGGTGGCTTTGCACAAGCCGAACCTCTACATCGACCTCTCCGGCTGGTCGCCCAAGTACTTCCCGCCTCAATTGATCCAGTACTCGAACACCCTTCTGCGAAACAAGGTCCTGTTCGGGAGCGACTTCCCGCTGATCACGCCCGATCGCTGGCTGGCGGACTTCGAGAAGGGTCCGTTCAAGGACGAGGTGCGCCCGCTGATCCTGAGAGAGAACGCGGCCCGCCTCTTGGGAATCGACTGAGTGCCGGCTGACAAGCGCACCTCCATGGCGGAGGCGGTCGCGGAGTTCGTCCACGACGGCGAGTCGCTCGCCATCGAGGGCTTCACGGCCTTCATCTGTTTCGCGGCCGGCCACGAGGTGATCCGGCAGCAGCGCCGCGACCTGACGTTGATCCGGATGACCCCGGATGCCATCTACGACCAGATGGTCGCCGCCGGAGTCGCCTCCGGGCTCGTTTTCAGCTATCTGGGGAACCCCGGAGTCGGCCCGCTGCACTGCATTCGGCGCGCGGTCGAGAAGGGAGTGCCCCGCCGGCTCGAGGTCGAGGAGTGGTCGCACGGCGGCATGGTCGCGCGTTACCTGGCCGGCGCCTCCGGGCTGCCCTTCTACCCATTGCGCAGCTACGCGGGAACCGACCTGCCGGCCGTCAACCCCTTGATCCGCTTCATCGACGACCCCTACGGCAGCCAACCCATCGCCGTGGTTCCGCCGCTCATGCCCGACGTCGCCATCCTTCACGCTCAGCGCGCCGACGCCGAGGGCAACACGCATCTCTGGGGACTTGTCGGCGTCCAAAAGGAGGTCGCATTCGCGGCCCAGAAGGTGGTCGTGGTAGTCGAGGAGGTGGTACCAGCCGAGGTCATCCGCTCCGATCCCAACCGGACCCTGATCCCCGGGTTCAAGGTCGACGCGGTCGTCCTCGAACCCTACGGCGCTCACCCCAGCTATGTGCAGGGTTTCTACGACCGCGACAACGAGTTCTACCTGGAGTGGAACCGGGTCTCGCGGGACCCCGAGACGACGGAGATGTGGCTGGAGGAATGGGTCTACGGCGTCGCGGACCGCGCCGCGTACCTGGCCAAGCTCGGCGGCGGCGTGAGGGAGCGCCTCCGACCGCGGCCGGAGCCGGCGGCGGCTGTTGACTACGGGAGATACCCCTGACCCCCGCCACCCCGACCGAGAGGATGGTCGTCGCGGCCGCCCGCGCCCTGGCCGGCGTGCAGCGGGTCTTCGTCGGCGTCGGCATGCCCAATGTGGCCTGCAACCTGGCCCGGCACACCGTGTCACCCGAGCTCGAGCTGGTCTACGAGTCCGGCGTCTACGGCGCCCGGCCTGACCGGCTGCCGCTCTCCATTGGCGACCCGACCCTGGTCACCGGGAGCACAGCCACCGTGTCCATGGCCGACCTCTTCGCCCTCTACCTGCAGGCCGGCCACATCGACGTGGCCTTCCTTGGCGGGGCGCAGATCGACCGGTTCGGAAACCTCAACACGACCGTGATCGGTGACTACCGCTCGCCAAAGGTGCGGCTGCCGGGCAGCGGCGGCGCGGCCGAGATCGCCACCAGCGCCCGAAGTGTGTTCGTGATGATGCGGCTCTCGCCGCGCTCATTCGTCGAGACGCTGGACTTCGTGACCAGCCCGGGCCATCTCACCGGGGGCGAGGCGCGTGCCGACCTGGGCTTGCCCGGCGCCGGCCCGGAGCTGGTGGTGAGCGACCTGGCGCTCTTCGACTTCGCCAACCCGGAGCGGGAGATGCAGCTGACCTCGCTCCACCGTGGGGTCACCCGCGACCAGGCGCGGGCCGCCGTGGGCTGGAAACTGCGGGCGGCGGGAGTGGTGGCTGAGACCCCGGAGCCGACCCCCGAGGAGCTCCACCTCTTGCGTGAGGTTCTGGACCCGGGTGGGTTGTACTCTCGCTGACAACCAATGAACGAGCGCTTGGAGCGCGGCCGGAAGCGGCGCCGCGAGGTGCTCGGCGACGCCCACGTCGACCACGCGGAGGCGGCGACCACGCCTTTCATGCGCGAGTTCCAGGAGCTGCTCACTAGCTACCCCTGGGGCGAGATCTGGACCCGGCCCGGGCTGGACGAGACCACCCGGCGGCTGCTCACCATCGCGATGCTGGTGGCACTCAACCGCGAGGAGGAGCTGCGCTTGCATCTGCGGGCGGCGCACGATGCGGGCGTGGCCGCCGACACCGTCAAAGAGCTTGCGAGCGCGGCCCGCGAGGGACAGCTCTGCCTGGACTGCTCGACGGTGAGCCTGGACTCAACCGCTGGTGCGCAGAGCAGGTCGGCCGCCGCGGCGCGAGGTTCCTCGACGCGCCGGTCTCCGGTGGTC
>Ga0070717_10000245_pt1 | contig 37296 bp, 26 predicted proteins | sample LARL113metaG_FD_71366 | JGI IMG/M metagenome (GOLD analysis project Ga0070717, IMG submission 71366) | Corn, switchgrass and miscanthus rhizosphere microbial communities from Kellogg Biological Station, Michigan, USA - LAR L11-3 metaG | ecosystem: Host-associated > Plants > Roots > Rhizosphere ...
CTGGGACTGGATCGCACTGTGTCCCAGGGCATCGTCAGCTCGCGCAACCGGCCGATGGAAGGGCAGCTCTACATTCAGACCACCACTCAAATCAACCCAGGCAACTCCGGCGGCCCGCTTTTCAATCTCCGCGGCGAAGTGGTGGGAGTGAGCAACATGAAGGCGATGATCGCGGGCATCGAAGGACTGAATTTCGCGATTCCCGTTACGGTATTGAAAAACTTCCTACGCAACCGGGACGCTTTTGCTTTCGATCCGCGAAATCCAAATTCCGGATACCGGTATCTGGAGCCGCCCCATCCGGTGAAGCTGCCGACCACGACGTCGGTTAAACCCGCTGCCGCTCCCTGAAATGGGCGCATTCGTCTCCGATCTGGAAGAGAGATTCGAACCTTTCTCCCTTCCTGTAGCCAAGTTTCTCCTCCTCCCCGCGGTTTACTCCTTCGCTCTGCCGGCGGGCCCAGGCCACGCTTCGGCGGAAAGGCGTCGAGGCGTCTCGCGGCGCGGTGGGGAGGTGTTTTTTCCCGCTCTTTTCAATTCCGACTTATGAAGCTTTTTCGTCATCTCGCCTGCCTTGCCGTTCTCTCCGGCAGCTTGCTGCCTCTTCCGGCGGCGACTCCGCTGGTCAATTTGGCCGGGGAAAACGCGCCGATCATTCTCAGTGTGCACGACGTCCCGTCGTTGCTCGCTCAGTGGGACCAGAGTCCCTGGGCGAAAACCTGGAACGATGAGCAGGTGAAACGGTTTTTCGCTCCGCTCCGAGCGAAGTGGAAAGTCGATGAATGGAGCACAAAGGCTCACGATAAAACCGGTTACACGCTCAACGAGCTGCTCGCGTTTGCCACCGGCGACGCCCTGATCGTCGCGACCGACCTCGATTTCACCAGCGGCAAGGAACCCACCGTTCTCATCGGGGTGGACGTGGGCGACAACGCGTCGAAGGTCGAAGAGGTGATTGCGAAGTTGAACAAGGACGCGAATGAAACCGAAGAGGTCTCCGATTTTTCCGGTGTATCGGTTCATATCATACACGGGAATGACAAACCGGACGACAAGGACCCGCGGAGCACCGTATGGGCGTTGGCCGAAGGGAAGTTTCTCGCCAGCCTTTCGAAAGACGCGGTTTTGACCGCGATCGACGCGGTCAAAACCGGCGGAGTGGCGAATCCCTGGGGCAAGTCGGAACGGTTTGCGCAGCTGCAGCAACGCACCGGCGAAACTCACCTCAGCTTGGTGGTGAACGTCGAAGCGATCTATCCGGTGATCAAGGCGGCAATGGAAGCGCGGAAGAAAACCGAGACCGAACCGACCACCGGTCCTTTCGGGATGGATCCACAGACCATGCTTCCCGCTCTGGGCATCGACACCTGGCGCGATTTCTATGCCTCGGTTCGCCTGCGCGACGATTCGACGGAAATGCGCGGAGGCCTGACCTATTCCGAGCCTCGCGGGATCATCAAACTGCTCGCTTACCACGAAGGCCCACCCCTGACTCCAGCGTTTGTTTCTTCCAAATGGGTCAGCGTATCCACGACCAAATACAGCTTGAAGGAGGCCTTCGCGGCCCTGGAAGAAATCCTCGAAAACTTTAGCCCCGCCATTTCCGGTCTGGTGCAGGGCCAGATCCGCGGCTTCAACAAAAAACTCGGCGTGGATCTCAAGCGGGATCTGATTGGCAGCACAGGCGATACCTTCATCGCGGCCAACACGATCTCGCCCAATGCCGCGCCCGGAACCCAGCCGAGCCTGACCGATTTCGAGCAGATCTTTGCCATCTCGCTCGATAATCAGGATGTATTCACCAACGCGGTGGAGGCGTTGAAAAACAGCCTCGGGCCCCAGGCCGATTCGCTCTTCACCACCCGCGAGTATCTGGGCCAGAAAATTTTCACCTTCAAAAACCCGAACCCTGGCCAGGCCAAAGGCTTTAGCTACGCCATCGCGAAAGGCTATTTGTTCGTCAGCGTCGGTTCTGCCGCGCCGATCGAAGCGGCGCTCCAGGGACTGGAAGGGAAACAGCCCTCGCTCTGGGAAAAGAAGGAAGTGAGCGCGGCGTTCGCGCAGCTGCCTCCCGGCGCCATGGCTTTCCAATACCAGGACGTGCGGGCGATGATCGGCAGCCTTTTCAAAACCCTGTCGACCGCGGCGAGCATGATGAACAATGGAGCCGCGCAGCTCGCCGGACCCGAAGCGGAGAGTGACGATGACGCCAACACCACAACGGCTCCGAAAAAAGTTCATTCCTCCAGTCCGCTGATCGATCCCACCGCATCGCCGGATGCGGAGACGATCGCGAAGTACTGGAGCCACAGCTGGGGCTACGGCACGAAGGATAGCACCGGCGTTCATGGTTCGTCTCAAATTGTTTACCCGAAGTGACCTCTCGAATTGTCGGTCTTGCCCTGTTCCTTCCTGCTTTGTTGAGCGGTGCGACTCCGCCGCCTCCGGCCGCTCCGCCGGTGGTCAAAGAGATCGCGTTGCGCGGACCCGAGGTGATCAAACTGGATTGGAACACCCGTGCGCTCCAGGCCGTCGACCTCGATCACGACGGTCGACTTGATCTCGCCGTGGTCAACAACGACCGCTCCGCGATCGATCTGCTTTACCAAGTCAAGCCCGGCACCCCGCTCGAAAAAGGCCCGGCCTCGATCCGCGCCAATCGCTGGGAACCGGTTCTCGAGGACGCTCGTTTTCGCAAGAGCAGCATCACGACCGGGATCACGGTTTTCGACCTGGTCACAGGTGATTTCAACGGAGACGGACGGATGGACGTGGCGTATACCGGAGATCCCCAGCTGCTCACGGTGCGCTATCAAGAGGCGGACGGATCGTGGTCGGAAAAGAAGATCGCGGAAGCTCCGATTCCTTCGCAACTCGTCGGTTCATTCCGCGCCGGCGACCTCGATGGCGACGGGCGGACCGATCTGATCATGCTCGGCCAGAAGGAACTCGCGATTTTCTACCAGGACAAAAACGGCCAGCTCTTGGCTCCCGAACGGTATCCATTGCCCGATGACAGCTGCTACGGCCTCGAACTCTGCGACGTGAACGGCGACAAGCGCACCGACTTGGTTTACCTCTGCGGAAACACCCGAGACGCCCTCCGCGTCCGCCTGCAAATGGGCGAGCGGCAGTTCGGTCCGGAGCAAGCTTATCCCATTCACTCGACCCGCTGCACGCTGCAGACCTTGCAGCCCGCGATGGGAAAACCGAATGCGGTCTTTGCCTTTGCCCAGGAGGCGACCGGACAATTTGAAGAATTTCGCCTGGAGCCGGCCAAGCCGACCGAGGGCACGATTTCTCTCCGGCCTCGGGTTTTCAGCCCTCGGCCCGGGAGCAAGACGCCCGCCGGTTACGCCCTCGGCGATTTCAACGGCGACGGACAACTCGATGTCGCGGTGAGCGATCCGGATGGCGCCCAGGTTTTCATTTATCTCCGCCAGAAAGACGGAGGCTTCACTCGGGCCGAACGGTATCCAGTTTTCTCGGACGCACGCAGCATCGCGGCGGGAGACTGGGACGGCGATGGCCGGACCGACCTCTTTGTCGCCAGTCCGAAAGAGCAGAGCGTCGGAGTCTCCTCGTTCACCACCGATGGCCGGCTTTCTTACCCGCAGCCGCTCCCGATCACCGGCAGGCCGCTGGCCGTCGCCACCGGTCGTCTGAGCCCGAAGGGTCCGGTGCACTTGGCCGTGCTGCGGGAGGAAAAGGGGAAGCGTTACCTCGATCTGCTCGTCCGCAAAGACAAGACTGCCGACGTGGTCAAATCGATCGAACTGACTGGCCTAAAAACCGACCCTCGCGCCGTTCGTTTCGTCGACATCAACGAGGACGGAAAAACCGATCTCGTGGTCTTTTCGCCCCTGGACGCGATGAAGATCTACCTGCAAGGCGAGGGGATGAACTTCACCGACTTTTCCGCCACCCCAGGGTTTCGTCGCGGTCTGGTCGACAACCTCGACGCCGGAGCAGCGACCCTCGGCGACCTCAAGGGCGATGGCATTCCGGAGCTGATCGTGAGCAGCGGCAATTTTTCCCGCGCGCTCCGCGTGACGGACAAGGGCGAGCTCACCGTGATCGACCAATTTAATGCTCGAGATTCCGTTGCTGACATTGGGACCACGCTGGTTCTGCCGCAGGGCGAGCACAAACGTCCTCTTGTCGTCCTTTACGACAAAAAGACCGACGCGTTCCAGACCCTGCGGGCCAACGAGCAGGCCCTGTATCAGGTTGCGGATACGTCGCCCGCGGGGAAGATCGAAGTGACCGGGGCCGAAGTGGTGACGACCAAGAACGGCACCGAAGCCTTCGTCTACGGCAAGGACCGGTTCTGGTGGCTGCCGCTCGGCCGCGGTGATTTTGCCGCCACGACGATCGCGACCCACGCGACGGATTTGCCCGAAATCCATTACAGCGACGTGGTGGTGGGCGATCTCAACGGCGATGGCGTTCCGGAAGCGGTTTGCGTCGATCCAGACAAAAACGTGATCGAGATCCTCTCGCGCGGGCCGGATAACCGCTGGGAAAGCCGGCTCCATTTCAAGGTCTTCGAAACCGACGAACATTTCCAAGGACGGAAAGGACCGCCGCAGGAACCGCGTGAATCGATCATTGCCGACGTGACCGGCGACGGCAAAAACGACCTGATCCTTCTGGTCCACGACCGGATTCTGGTGTATCCGCAAGAGTAGTACCGGTCTTGCCTCCCCACCGGTGTGGCCCGCGCCCTCGGCGGACGGGCGCGAAAAAGGGCGGAAGTTCGACTTCCGCCCTTCGTTGTTATGGTCAACCTACTTCGCTGGCTAGCGTGATGCAGCCAAAGCCTTCCGCCGGCGAAGGAAAATCAATCCGCCCAGGAGAGAGGCGCCGATCACACCGGTCGTGGCGGGCTCTGGAACCGGCGTCGCCGTGGGAATCGCGCCTGGGACGAAGAGATCTGCCAAGTCGCGATTTCCCGCGACATCGCTCGTGGTCTGCCCGATGAAGGGAATCCCTTGATCGGGACCGACGCCAAAGAGTTCTTGCAACGTTTCCACGTCGGAGGAGTGGGTGTAGGTCAGCACGCTGTTATACGCGTTTCCTTTGGCCAGCGGCGAAATGACGATCTCCATCGAGCTGTGGGAGAAATCGTTTTGATGAGTGTCGCCAGGAGCCTGCGGCTCGACTTCATCGTTCCAGATCACAATCGCGCCGTTGTTCTTGTAGGCGTCAGAAGCCATGATCATCGGCACCACGATGGAGAGAAAATTGTCGCCCTGCGCGATCGCCGCGGAATCGCCGGTGTAGTGGATTCCGTTATACGTGAATCCGCCGGTGAGGACGGTGTGCATGTCGTTGTACTGGTCCGGAGTGATGAAGTTATAACGACCCACCGTGTTGGCCGCGAGGTCGAGGGACAACTGCTCCAGCGGTTGATAATGAGGAACAGCGAGATTTCCGGGAGTGAAGTCCGGCGTGGTCACGGTGCCGCCGTTCGAGCCGGTGAAGAAAAGTTGGCCGTCGTGCTTCGCGGCGAAGTTGTATTGGTGACTGCCGTTGTACGGATTGGTGTAGGTTGGGGAGGTGCCGCTGAAGCTCTTCAACGGGACGGTGTGCTGATCGACCGGCGCAACGGTGTTGGTCAGGCTATTCGCGCCCGGCTGATTGACCTTTCCCGATGTAGGGACCAAGTCGATACCCTCCTGGTACGACTTCCACGTACCACCCTTGGCTTGGAGCAAGCTGGTCACGGTCGGGGCGTCGGAGACATTCGTGGCTGTGCCGGTGAGGACATACGGGTCGTTGTCGTTGGCCACCCCGAAGTTGCTTCCACCCTCGTGCCAAATGTAGTTGGGCTCCGAGGGGTGAATGCTCGGATTGGCGCCGTTCGGCGTGGCCAGCACATTGTAGTAGGCGCTTGCATACGAGACCTGCGCGGCATTGGGATTTCCCGGAGTGACGAGGCTGTTGATAAACGGTGCAGCCGAGTTCCCAAAAAGCTGTTGAATGGTGGACAACGTGCCGGTGGACGCCCCGGCCGGCGTGACGTTGCCATTGGGCTGGGTCCAATTGTGATTTTCCATCGCAATATAAAACACGTCGCCGACTTGCTGGGCGGAGAGCGCGGCCGGTCCGGCGATGGACGCGGCGGAAAGAGCGGCGAAAACCAGAGATTGGCGAAGCAGAAGGCGGGAGCGGGGAGCGGGCTGAGAGGGCAATGAAACGTTCATTGTATCGACGATTGAGTGACGTTGCAGAAGGTGACACGACGAGCGGTTCACCGTCGTCGCATGGTTCTGATGCTCGTGGATTTTCTCCCCGCAACTCTCCAGGGAAGTCGTCAGCTAAAGTTAACCTGACCGACTCCGTTTCGTCACACGGCCTTGGGGCTTGCGCGGGATTGCGGCCGGGACGCGGATCGAGCGTCAGGAGCTGCTGGGAGGTAAAAGCCCGGACGGAGCCGAGCTCTCCATCGGATCGAGCACGCCACTCAGGCTTTTGGTGGAAATCGCGGTGCTAGTGGAGGATTAACCTTCCACCGGCCAGAGCATGATACAAATGCACCCAACCGAGGCTAAGTCATGACCAGCCTGCCTACTGCGTCTTCCCTGTATTCGTCGCGCCAGCACGCAACGTATCCACCACGGCCTTGAAGCGTTGTTTATTCGTGGCCGAGGCTTCCATCAGGGCTTCGTGAGCGGAAAGGATGAGTTCGGAACAGGCCTTTTGCGTATCGTTCGGCGCAATTGCCATCGGCACGTTGGGCCGCTGAGAGGGTTCGTGGCTGATGGTGAAGAGCGGGAGGACGCCCATCTCATGAAGTTGACTGACGACTCGGCTTCCCGGTAAGTGCAAAACCACCTCTTCGGCGTGCTGGAGCAACAGTCCCAGCGTGGTGGAGTCCATCGTTTCGCACTCGGCGAGGTCGATGTGGAGTGGAAGAGTCGATCGTTCTTTGCCCTGGAGAAACATCTCACGCAAGGTCGGCCCGAGCTGCCAGGTCATGGCTCCGATCAACCGGATGATGCACTGCTTTTCGCGCCAGCCTGCTTCCAAGCGACCGCGTGTATCCGTGCGGATATGACGGAGTTTGTCCGGCATGACAATTTTGACCGAGTTCGGAACCAACCCAGCGGGCGACTCGGAAGTCTCCGGAGCTGGGGCGGGAACGGCGGGTCGGCTCGCCACGATGAACGTCACATCGTCAGTCGGAGCGATCCCGTTCAAATGTTGGAGGAGCTGGGTCTCGATTTTTTCCCCGATCTGCGCCGCAGTCGATGCGTGCTCCGCGCCAACAATCGACCGCAGTCGATTGCGCGAAAATTCCTCGCCTGCGGTGCTGCGTGCGTCCGACAAACCGTCGGAGTAAAAGAGCAGCGCCTCGCCCGGCTGGAGGTCCAATTCCGCAGTCACAAAATCCCCCATACACTTGGTTCCAAGGACGCATCCCGTCGCCGCTACCTCCCGAAGCTCACCCTGCTGCGTCGCGTAGAGGGGAGTGGGATGCCCGGCGGAGGCGACCACGACGTGGCCCGAGTTTGGATCGAAAACCGCGTACACCATGGAGACGAAAATCGGAGGATCGAAGTTCTCCTCGATCAGGGCGTTGTTCATATACTCGAGCACTTGGCTGGGATGACTAAACAGCTGCTCGCCCCCGGGCGTGCGCTGGCGCGCTCGCATCAACTCCCTAAAGGTGACGGTGATCATGGCCGCGCTCACGCCGTGTCCCGCGACGTCGACCAGAAAAAGCGCCACGCGTCCGTCGGAAAAAGGAATGCTACCAAAAAAATCCCCACCTAACTGATCACAAGGCGCGTAGTAGCCAAAAAAATCCAAGCCCGAGATTCGCGGGAAGCCGGCCGGCAGAAATTTGCGTTGGACGCGCTGCGCTTTTTGCAGATCGGATTCGAGCGCTTCTTCCTGACGCCGAAGTTGCCCGAAGGCCTCGTGGAGACGAAGCAGGCTGTATTCGAGTTTTGAATTCTGCTGTTTCAGGTTCTCGAGCAAACTGTCGCGGTCCCGCGCCAGTCGGCCGCTTTCCGCCGCCCGGTCGATCACCATCGTGAGGTGGGCCAGATCGGGGATGGGCTTGTCGATAAAATCAAAGACGCCGATTTTCAGGGCCGAGATAATGTCGCGCCGCGTGCCCAGCCCGGACATCAGAATACAGACGATCGTTGGCTGCAGCGCCTTTATTCGACGGACGAGCTCAAGGCCATCCATGCCCGGCATGGAAATATCGGAAAGCACGAGGTCGTAAATCCGATCCTCGATCAGCCGTAACGCCTCGCTGCCATTTCCCGCCGTTTCGCAGTGATCGCCTCGTTGACGAAAAAATTCCTTTATCACCTGAAGAATCAACTCTTCGTCATCAACAACCAGTACGCGTAGGTCGGCCATAGAGATGGGGAATCAATTGAGATAACAGGGCGCAGGTCGCCCCCCGGAGCGGAGCGCTGCTTAAGTTCAATGGATACAACTGACGGGAGCGCGCAAGCCGCGGTATCAAAAACCTGGAACGTGCTGGAGGAACCTCACCTCCGGACTTCTTCGGACGGAGAACGCGAGTAACAAAGAGGTGAATATGACCGGCCGCGACCGAGGACAGGCGGACCAGGGGAAAACTCGGCGGCGCAATCGGTCCAAAGCCCTTGGAGGCCTACACGCGAAGGAACTTAGAGCACCGAGCGACCGTATCCAAATTTTATTACAAAAGGCTGAGTTGGGCGTCGTCTTCCACCCGAACCGAGATTTTTTTCTTTGGCTTGGCCGTGGGAGCGGGCAGCTCCACGTCCACCGTGGCATCGTCCGATTCGAGTTTCGTCAGGATCGTTTTCGCCCGCTCGATCACGCTAAGCGGGAGACCGGCGAGGCGCGCGACTTGGATGCCGTAGCTTCGATCCGCCGCGCCCGGAATGACGCGGCGCACAAAGACAATTTCATCGTTCCACTCTTTGACCGCGACGGAGAAGTTGCGCAGGCGGAGCAGGTGTTTCGCCAGCTGAGTGAGCTCCTGGTAGTGGGTCGCGAAAAGCGTGCGCGGCCCCTTGGTTTCTCCACGATGCAGATGCTCCACCACGGCCCAGGCGATGCTCAGCCCGTCGTAGGTCGAAGTCCCGCGGCCGATTTCATCGAGGATGATGAGACTCCGGTCGGTCGCGTTGTTCAGGATATTAGCCGTCTCGTTCATCTCGACCATGAAGGTGGAGTTGCCACGGGCCAAGTCGTCGCTCGCGCCGACCCGGGAAAAAATCCGATCCACCAAACCAATACGACAGCGCCGCGCCGGAACCCAGCAGCCCACCTGGGCCATGAGCGTGATCAAGGCCACTTGGCGGATGTAGGTCGATTTACCCGCCATGTTGGGACCGGTGATCAAGGCGATCTGAGCATCATCGCAGGCGAGCAACGTGTCGTTGGGCACAAAGGCCTGCGGCGAACTCGTGGCGGACGGAGCGCGGAGCATTTGCTCCACCACCGGGTGGCGACCGTCCACGATCTCCAGGGTTTCCCCTTCGTCGATCACGGGCTGGCAATATTCCCATTCGCGCGCGAGCGCGGCCCAGCCGGCGAGCACATCCAACTCGGCCAGAGCGTCGGCGGTTTGGGCGAGGGCAACGGACTCGTCGAGCACGCGGTTGACCACCTGGCCAAAGAGTTCGAGTTCCCGGGCCAACGCATTCTCCTCCGCGAAAAAAATCTCTTTTTCCTTTTGGCGAAGCGACTCGGTGATGTAGCGCTCGCCATTGACCGTGGTCTGGCGGCGTATGTAGTCCGTGGGTACGAGATGGAGGTTCGATTTGGTGACCTCGATGTAGTAACCAAAGTTGTTCGTGAACCTGACTTTCAGGCTGCGAATGCCGGTGCGTTCCTGTTCCTGGCGTTCCAACTCCGAAAGCCAGGTTTTGTTGTCGCGGGTGAGGGAACGCATCCGGTCGAGCTCAGCGTCGTAGCCGACACGGATAAAATTGCCGTCCTGCAAATCGGCTGGCAACTCGTCGGCGAGGGCGCGCGAGAGCAAGTCCTGCAGGGTAACGAACTCCTGGATACGGCCTCCCAGCGCTTGCAGCGCGGGCGCGTCGGGGCAGGTGGCGATGACCCCACGGACTCTAGGAAGTTGGGCCAGGGTGTCGCGAATGCCGCCGAGCTCGCGGGGGTTGCGCAACCGGTTCTGAATCCGGCCGAGGATGCGCGGGATGTCGCGGACCTCGCAAAGGAAGGCGCGCAGCTCGATCGCCGCGGTGCTATGTGCGATCAGTTCTCCGACCAGCGTCTGGCGTCGTTGAATTTCCCCTACATCGAGCGGCGGGGCGGCCAGCCAGCGCTCGACCAAACGCGCGCCCGCCGCGGTCTGGGTGCGGTTGATCGCGCCAATCAGCGAGCCCTCGCGGGTGCCGCGAGAGGAGGCAAAGATCTCGAGGTTGCGCAGGGTGGCGGGATCGAGCAGGAGAGTGACCGCGCTGCGGTATTCCTGGAGGCCGCGAAGGTTTTCCGGTTTGGCGCAGAGATTTTCCGTCGCGTAGTGAACCAGCGCGCCGGCCGGACCGAGGCCATGATGCTCGGAGTGCAAGCCGAAGCCCTGCAGGTTCAAAACGCGCAGGGCTTCCGCAACACTTCGGCCCCCGGAGCCGGTTTCGAAGAGATAGGCGGGAAGTTCGCTGAGCAGCCGTGCGCTGCAGAAGTGGTGCAGCGCGTGCAGGGCGGTTTGATCGTGAGGAGCTTGTTTCCAGCGCTCCACGCTGCCTTCCGGGGCGAGCAATTCCGCGGGATCGAGGGAAGCCAGAACGGGGAGCAAGTTTTCCAGCCGACTGTCGGTCGCGACGCGAAACTCTCCGGTGGACAAATCCAGCCAGGCGGCGTGCAGCCCGTGTTTGTCGTGGCTCAACGCGCAGAGGTAGTGATTGCGGCTGGCGTCGAGCTGGCTCGCGGCCAGGGTTGTACCCGGACTGAGGATACGCGTGACCTGGCGCTTGACCAGTTTGCCGGGTTTGGCCGTTTCCTGTTGCTCGCAAATCGCGACCTTCTTGCCCGCATTGAGAAGCTTGGTCACGTAGTTGTCCGCGGCGTGGTAGGGCAACCCGGCCATCGGGGTCTCGCCGCGCTTAGTCAGGGTGAGGCCGAGCAATTTCGAGGCGAGTTCGGCGTCCTCGAAAAACATCTCGTAGAAATCGCCTAGCCGGAAGAGCAGGAGCGTGTCGCGGGCGAGGCCGCGCTTCACCTCGAAATACTGCTGCATCATCGGCGTTAACTTGGCGTCACTCATGGAAAGGCGAAATCGGAGATCGAAAGGGAGTCGAAAGGGCAGTCAGAAGCCAGAGCGGGGCGGGCAGCAAGGCAAAGTTCTTTGCTGACACGCGAGCTCCGAGTTCCGACATCTGGCAGTTCATGTCTCTCTCGCTTTTCCACCGTGATCTCGGCGGCGTCGGTCATCCGCCATTGATCCTGCTTCACGGCCTCCTGGGGTCGTCGCGCAACTGGCAAACCGCCGGTGCGGACCTCGCGAGTCGTTATCACGTGCTCGCGCTCGATCTCCGGAATCATGGGAGATCGCCTCATGCCGAGGAGATGAGTTATCCGGCGATGATGGAGGACGTACTCGGCTGGATGGAGACGCGGCAGATCGCCTCCGCCACGGTGATGGGGCATAGCCTGGGTGGAAAAGTCGCGATGCTGCTGGCCTGTCGGCAGCCGGCGCGCGTCGAGCGCTTGATCGTGGTTGATATCGCGCCAAAAGATTATCTCTCCGCCGCGCACCGCGCCGAGTTCGCCGCGATGAACGAACTCAATCTGAGCGCGCTGCAGTCCCGGGCCGAGGCCGAGCTGCGCTTCGAGGGGCGCGTGCCGGACTGGGGGATGCGAAAATTTCTCACCACCAACCTGGAACGCGACCCGAGCGGCACGGGTTGGCGGTGGGTGGTCAATCTTCCGGTCCTCACCGCCAATCTCACCAGACTGGAAAAGTCATCCCTGACCCCAGCCGACCGGTTCGACGGCCCCACGCGCGTCATCGCTGGGGGGCGTTCTTCCTACATCGACGCGGGCGATGGGGCGAAGATCGAGCAACACTTTCCCGCGGCGAAGCTGACCGTCATTCCCGAAGCCGGACACAATCCGCACATGGAGACACGAGAGGCGTTCGTGAAAGCGGTGATCGCTGACGACTGAAGCACGCGGCACGACTGAGCGATCGACGAAACCACCGGTCCGCGCCCCCAGGCGGCCGAGAGCCTCGGTTAAAGGTCGGACGTCTTGATCACCTTTTCGCCCAGCAGCCGATGATGCTCGATCTTAATGCAGCGATTGGAGACCAGCGGAATGCCGGCCGCGGCGGCGAGCTCGGATGCGGCGGAGTTCTCGATCCCGAGCTGGAGCCAGATCGCTTGCGGTTTGAGCGGAAGGGCTTGACGCACGATGTCGGCGCAGGCCTCGCTGGGACGGAAGACGTTGACCAGATCGATGGGGACGGGGATCGATCCAAGGTCTGGATACACTGCCTCGCCTAGGATTACGCCGGAAGTCGGGTTGACCGGAATGATCCGAAAACCGTTTTGCTTTAGGTAACTGGCCACCTCGTAGCTCGCCTTGGCTTCCTGGTGCGAGAGCCCGACGACCGCGATGGTCTTCACCTGCACGAAAAGCAAACGCATCCACTTGTCGTCGGAGCTAGAGGGGGTCGGCATGGTAGAGGGAATGACCGCCCACTATCCGCCGGGACGGTTTTCCTTCAACTCAAAGGCGACTTTCTTTTCGAGGAACCGCCCGCTCGGTCACTTTTCCGCCTTGGCCACCGCTTCAACTTCAGCCACCGTGACCGGATCTCCGGTATTGCCGAATCCACTACGGACGTAGGTCAGGACGTCGGCCACTTGTTCCGGTTTGAGGCCCGGCGGAGGCATGACGCCGTTAAAAGGCTTTCCGTTCACCGTGATCGGACCGGTCAGCCCCTTTAAGACGATCCGAATGCTGCGCTCTTTATCCGCCATCAGAAAGTCGGATTTGGCCAGCGGAGGAAAAAGAGTGGGGATGCCTTGGCCGTTGGCCTGGTGGCAAGCCACGCAGATCGCCGCGTAGGTTTTGCTCCCCCGCGCGATCTGGGGATCGGCCGACTCGGCGGAAGCGAGAGTCGAGCTCAATAGAGCGGCCAGACCGAAGGCGCGAAGCAGGGGCGATGAGTTCATAGGGCGAAGAAAAGGTCGCGACTCGCAGGGTCAAACCCCCAGGCCGGTTTGGACGAAAGGAGAAGCGGTGGTTCACGCCCCTATAAAAAAATTGCGGCCTCCTACCCGAATAGAAGGCCGCAACTCCACTATAATAACACCTCGTGAAGAAGTGCTAAATTGAGAGAACGCCCGGGGTGATTCGGAGCCTCCTTCGAGGGTTCAGAACGCAAAACGAAGGAGCCAAAGCCTCCCAGCCCAACCTCGAGTGCAGCCAATACATCATCGTGTCGCGCCAGCCTCGTAAAAAAAACGAGCGCAGAGAGCGACCGATCGCCGGCAAGGAAGCGCGCGGCATGAAGCCGAGCACACGTGGAAGGAAGTGCATCGAGAGGAACTGGCCTTAAGCGTGGATTCTTAAGGGTGGAACAAGTTGGGAAAAGCAGTCGGAGTGCCAACCTCGCGCTTCGAACCCCAATGCTCGATTTTTGTTCAAGCACAAGGAGGTCCGAAGCGGGGTTGGTACGTTTACTGCGTAGAAAAGGGGAGACCCGAAGATTCGCCGGTCCGTCCTCGGCTTCCACCATCACTCCGCCCACTGACGCTCTTCTTCCACCCGCGTCCGAACCACAGACTGTGGCCGGAGAGGCGGCGTATTGGAAAACGCCGGAGCCCTCGCTGCTCCGGGAATATTCCGAGGTGCTGGGCGTGATCGCCTGTGTCACGGTGGTCGGCTGGTTTTTGCCGCTGAGTTATCACGCCATTGGTCAAATTTATCTCCTGGCCGTGATCGCGCTGAGTTTACGCGTGAGTCGCTGGCCCGTCTTGGTCGCGGCGGTGGCCAGCGCGGTGACCTGGAATTATGTATTCATGCCGCCACGACTGTCGTTCGCGGTGCTGGATTTCGACGACAGCTTGATCCTGGGAACGTATTTTGTGGTCGCTCTGATCGGCGGCCAGCTGACCACCCGGGTGCGGGCCCAGGCACGGCTAGAACGGCGCCGGGAGCAACTCGCGACCGCGCTGCTGCGGTTGACGCGCGCCCTGGCCGCGGCACGCACGCTGGACGAGGCGGCGCGCGCGGCGTTGCGTCAGGCCGAGGAGGTTTTTGAAGCGCGCACGGCGTTGCTTTTGCTCGACGAAAAAGACGCCTTGGTGCCGCACGAGGCCAGTTCTTTTCGGCTCAGCGATCTGGAAAACGCCGCGGCCAAGGTGGCGCGGACAAAGGGCGAGCAGACCGGACGTTTCACCTCGGTGCACTCGACCGCCCAGGCGGTCTGCGTGCCGATGCTTCGCGCCGGCGGCGTCCTTGGGGTGCTGGCCCTGCGTTTGCCGGTCGAGACCCTTCAACTGACCTCGGCCGGCCAGGACCTAATCAACGGCTTTGCCGCGCAAATCGCCTTGTTGATCGAGCGGGAAAAACTGCGGGCCGCGAGCGAGCGCGAAAAATTATTGGCGGAGTCGGATCGGCTGCACCGCACGCTGCTCGACAGCGTTTCGCACGAATTGAAGACGCCTCTTTCCGTGCTGCGTTCGGCGACGGAGAAATTGGATACAGACGATTTCCGCCTGCGCCGAAATCTCACCGTCGAAATTCGGACCGCGACCGAGCGGTTGAATCACCTCGTGGCCAATCTCCTCAGCCAGAGCCGACTCGAGTCGGGTGGACTGAGTGCGCAGTTGGACTGGTGTGACGTGCGCGACGTGATCAGCTCGGCTCGTCGGGCGGTGGGAGACGCGTTGGCCGGCCATGTGGTGAAAGTTCAAATACCGGCAGAGCTGCCGTTGTTCATGGCCGATGCCCCGCTGATGGAACAGGTGTTGGGCAATCTGCTGCTCAACGCCGCGGTGCACACGCCGAGAGGAACTTCGATCTGCGTCAGGGCAGGATTGGAAGACGCCCACGATCGGGTCTTTATCGCGGTGGAAGACACCGGACCCGGGATTGCGTCGGAACTGCGAGCCTCGCTCTTCCAAAAATTTCGCCGAGGCAACGCCGCTCGAGCGGGCGGCTTGGGGCTCGGGCTTTCGATCGTGCGCGGGTTCATGCTCGCCCAAGGCGGCGACGTCGTCGCGGGGACCAGCCCGGACGGAGGCGCGTGTTTCACCCTTTATTTGCCCCACGTAGTTCACGACCTGATACCGAGCGATGAGCGCTGATTTTGCCAAGCCCGACGTTCTGGTGATCGACGACGAACCTCAAATTCGCCGCCTGCTCCGCCTTATTCTCGAAGAAACGGGATACGCGGTGCGGGAAGCCGAATCGGGACAGTCGGGATTGGACGAGGCCCTCCGTCAGAATCCCGACGTGGTGATTTTGGATTTGGGTTTACCCGACCGGCCGGGGCTCGAGGTCTTGAAACACCTGCGTGAATGGAACGCGGTCCCGATTCTGATCCTGTCCGTTTTCGGCCAGGAAGGGAGCAAGATCGCCGCCCTGGACGCTGGCGCGGACGACTACCTGACCAAACCGTTTGCTGGCGGGGAACTGTTGGCCCGATTGCGGGCGCTCCTCCGCCGAATCAAACCGGCGACGGCCGCCAGCACCTTTCGTTTCGGCACGATCGAGGTCGACTTGGGGCGCCGGCAAGTGACGAAAGACGGGCATCCGGTCAAATTGACCTCGATGGAGTACGCGATGTTGATCCTTTTCATCGCTCATCGAGGCAAGGTCCTGACCCACCGGCAACTCCTGCGCGAGCTGTGGGGCCCGAAGGCTGAAAAACAGACCCACTATTTGCGCAATTATATGCTCCGCCTTCGCCGGAAACTGGAAGACGACTTGGACTCGCCCCGCTATTTTCAGACCGATTCAGGAATTGGATACCGGTTTGTCAGCGACGTCTCCGAGAATTCGTAGAAAGGCCCGAAGAGACAGCGCGATGAATGGGGGAGCGGGTCGGCAGCGGTGCGGGCGCGGGTGGGCAAAGGCGGTATCTAATCCCATGGCAAACGCGGGATTGTGAATCATACTGAAGCGGGAGAACGAGGCGTATATATTTCGTTTATATTTTGGCCTTCCTTTTAGACGGTCTGTTTATCCGCCCAGGTATGCCGACTGCATCATTTAGAGTCGCTCGGCTCAGTGGATATTTTTGCTTTTTTCCGAAGTGGAAGTTCGGAAGAAATGTGCAACGGGGCGGCTCTCTCGTGGAACAGGGGGCCGCCCCTACCGTAAGAGAATCGATTACAGAAAAAGCCATCCACTCAATGCCAAAATGGGCAATAGAATCGGCAAACTGTATTTGATGATATAGCCGAAGAAGGTCGGGCAGTGCACGCCGGCGTCATGAGCGATGGATTTGACCATGAAATTTGGGCCATTTCCGATATAGGTCATGGCCCCAAAGAAGACCGCTCCAAGGCTGACACCGATGACGAAAAGCGGGCGGTGGACGAGCAGGACCTGAGTGGCCGCAATCGAATCCGCTCCCGCGGCCGCGTACAAACCGGGCGCCTGCGCCGTCGCCGTGCTCTGGGCCAGTTGGAGAAAATTGATATAAGTCGGCGCGTTGTCCAAGACGGAGGAAAGGCTGCCGCTGGCGAAATAATAGTGCAGCGGATGATCAAAACCGAAACTTTGCCCGTGAAGTTCAAGGTACTGCAGGACGGGCAACATCGTTCCAAAGATTCCGATAAAGAGCAGCGCCACTTCCTTGATTGGACCAAAGGAGAACTGATTTTCGTCATGCACGGTTTTGGAGGTGAGCCGCCAGCTCGCGGCCGCTGCCCCCAGCATCATGATCTCCCGCAGGAAAAAACGATCAGGGAGGAAAACCGCGCCGATGATGACCAAGAGGAGCAAGACGTTCACTCCTCCTTCAAAGCGCCAAGTCTCGGCATGAGAGGTGATCTCGCGCTGCATCTTTCGGGGCATGTGTTGGAAGCTGCGCCGATCAAAAAAATAGAAAGCGGTCAGAATCGCGCCCACGGTGACTAGCCACTGGACCATGACGTGTTGAATCAACCAGAAGAACGGCACCCCGCGCAAATAGCCGAGGAAGAGGGGCGGATCGCCCACCGGGGTGAGCGCTCCACCGACGTTCGATACAATGAAAATAAAGAATACGACGTGAAAGGGACTGATGCGGATTTTATTCATCCGAATCCAGGGACGGATCAGGACCATTGAAGCCCCGGTTGTGCCAATAATATTGGCCACGAATGCACCGATCGCGAGAAAGACCACATTGGCCAGGGGCGAGGCCTCGCCGGTGACCTTGATATGTATTCCACCCGCAACTACATAAAGCGAGCCGATCAGACAAATGAAAGAGACATAATCCTGCAAGGTGTGGGCCACGGCGATCGCGCCCTGGGGGATAACAAAAAAATAGTAAAGCGCCACCAGGAGAGCCAGGCCGACTGCAACATGGGGATAAAAACGATCCCAATGGTGTTTTATCGCCGGCGGAGTGAGCGGCATGGTGGCAATCAATAAAAGGAGAAGGCCGAAGGGCACGAGGAGTGCGAACGGAATATCGATCATGACTAAAGAGATCGCAGGAAAGAGGGAGAGGACCGCAGGTTCAAGAGGCTGGTGTGAGGTCAATAAAAAGCCGGCGACGGGAAGACGTCGCCGGCCGAACGGAATAACCGGAGTTTAAATGGCTGCGTCGCCCTGTTCGCCGGTGCGGATACGAAGCACGGATTCGATCGGAAGAACGAAGATCTTCCCGTCGCCGATCTTGCCGGTCTTAGCGGAGGTTTGGATGGCGGTGATGGCTTTACCGACCATTTCCTCCGAGACTGCGACTTCAATTTTCACCTTGGGCAGAAAATCCACCGTGTATTCGCTTCCGCGGTACAACTCGGTGTGGCCCTTTTGGCGGCCAAATCCTTTGACTTCGGTGACGGTCATACCCTGGACGCCGTGTTCCGCCAGAGCGGATTTCACTTCCTCCAATTTAAAAGGCTTAATGACCGCGATGATAAGTTTCATGTACGATAGAGTAGGCTGAGGCTTTGATTGGATAATGGATAATACGGATCACTGCGATTCGGCCCGGAGCCGCTGACGCATTTGGGTGTATAACGTCCATCCGTACCCCATCACGAGGCCTCCTGAAACCAGCCACTGAGTGCCTTCAACAAAAAGCAGCGGGCACACAACCTGAACCAAGACCAAGGCGAGAAGCAAGCCGGCCACGCGTTGGCCCGAGCCGGGCATGACCGCCCAGGCATTCTTGAACTTGCCTTCTTTTTCCAAGCGCATGTGGCGGCGATAGGCGATGTCTTGGACCAAACCAAAAGCATACCCGATCACTGCGCCGGAAGAAAGGCCGAGGATCGCACGAAAAAAATCAAAGAGGTGGATTTGCATACAGATGGACGTCGATGGTTAAATGGGCTCCGCGGGCGAATACCCGTGGAGCCCTACAAACGCATTTTATTATTTCGGCATGGGGGTTTCTGAACCCTTGTCCATGACCATGCCAGCGTAGCCGGGAACGCCCATTTCGGGCACGTCCAAGCCTTCGATTTCGACCTCGACCGATACGCGGTTGCCGACAATGACCTCGGCCAGTTTATAAACAATAACCGAGAGGATCGAGAGGGTGACGAAGCAAGTGGTCACGCCGATGAGCTCGGCCCAGAATTGACCCATGCCACCGCCATAAAAGGCCCCGCGGACGGTGCCCGCGACGCCGTTCCAGCCATCGCCGTAGGTGCCGTCGGCGAACAAACCGATCGAGAGACAGCCCCAGCAACCATTCACGCCGTGGACCGAAATCGCACCGACCGAATCGTCGATCCGTTTTTTATCAAAGAAGAAGACGGCTTCGACCACGATGATACCGGCGACGATACCGATGATCGCCGCGCCGCCCGCGCTCACGAACGCGCAAGGTGCGGTGATCGCGACCAGACCGGCGAGCATGCCGTTACACATCATGGAAGGATCCGGCTTCTTGGTTTTAAACCACCACATATAAAGGGTGGTCGCCATCGTGGCGGTGGAGCCGGCGATCATGGTATTGACCGCGACCACGGCGATACGGAGATCGGTGCCGGCGAGGCTTGAACCCGGATTAAAACCGAACCAGCCGAAGGCCAAAATAAAGGTTCCGAGCATCACCATCGGGATGCTGTGCGGAGTGATGGGATGAGCGAGCTTGCCGTTTTTATCATATTTGCCGTGGCGAGGACCGATCAGCCAGGCGAAGATCAACGCGATCACACCGCCCTGCATGTGCACCACGGACGAACCGGCGAAGTCGACGTGACCATGACCGAGGCCAGGGAAATTGGCACCGAGATTGGCCAGCCAGCCATTGCCCCAAACCCAGTTACCAAAAAATGGATACATGAGCGAACCGATGAAGCAACCGTAGATCATGAAGGCGGAGAACTTCCACCGTTCCGCGGCCGCACCCGTTGGGATGGTCGCAGTCGTGTCCATGAACACCATCTGGAAGAGGAAGAGGGTGAACGCGGCGGTGTCGTAGCCGGCGCCCTGGAGGAGGAAGCCCTTCGTGCCAAACAAGCCGAAGAATTTACCCGCAATATGAATTCCAAATTCACTATTCAAACCAGCGTAACCGCCCATCGTGGCGATGCCGCCGTTCACCGCGCTTTGTGGATCGGCCATGCCGCCGAACATAAAGGCGAAACCGCAGAGGTAGAATCCGAGCATGCCCAGCGGATAAATCATGAAATTCATCGCCATGGTGTGCCCGGCGTTTTTCGCTCGGCAGAGGCCCGTCTCGACCAGTGCAAAACCCGCTTGCATGAACATCACGAGGAAACCCGTGACGAGCGTCCACATGAAATTGATCGCAACGCGGTTGTGTCCGACGTTGTCGGCCAGCTTGACCGCGAGCGGCTCGGCTTTTGCGGCCGCGGCATAGTCATCCGCCGCCTTCTTGGCATCGGTATAAGCCTTGAGCTTATCTTTATCCGCTTTGTCCGCTTCGCTCAGATCAGCCGGAGCGCTGACAACAAAGCCGGGAACATCGGCGATGGTGCCGGTAGCGGTACCGGAGGGATCAGGTTTGGGGTCGTCGGCCCATAGTCTGGGCACAACTAGAGTGCTAAAAAGCGCGAGCCCCAAAAGAGGCACACGCAACCATCTCAGGCCTACGTATCTGGTTATCATAGTGGAGTTGGACGCGAACGCCTGTAAGGGCGATGGCGCAGGTTACGGTTAGCGATCGCAGGATGTGTCTTTCGGGAGACCCATGCCTACGTGACTCCAATGTGAAGCGGGGAAAGCCAAGCACCTCACAATTCGTCGCAGCTTTTTAGCACGCGTTATGCCACTTCTCTTGATATCTATATTCCATCAATGGACGAAATTGAAGGAGGCGCGCGGGTCCTATAGGATTTTGTAATATAGTTACCTACTTCTCCCTCGAGAATAATATAAAATCACCGGGTGGCCCATTCAATACATTGGTGCATGAATTGGGTGACTATAATGAATAGAATCGATATCATTCCCCTTTTTCGCGTTTGATGGCCCCTGGTTTATCCCTTTTCCCGCTCATGCACCGGCACCGAAATTCTCTTTTTCATTCATTCCGCGATGACCTAGACGTCCGCTCCGACTTTTCCATTGACCCGCCGTCGAGTAGGATGGGGCCGGTTTCCGGGATTAACTGGGACGAACGGCTCCTTGGGCCCAGTCTTGCTCCGCTCCCAACTGGCCCCGAGGCTCCCGCGTACCCACAATATAAGTACACCTCGATGCTCCGGCTCGTCGATTGACGCAGAGCCGGAGCGGTCACCGATCAGTTCGGGCGCTCGAGGGTGGGGCGCCGGAGGCGACCGTAGAGTTCACCGAGCTGATGCAGGTAACCGGCCGCGCCCTGGTGCAGCTGCTCGAGTTGCTCGGCCCGATAACGCCACTGCCAATTGCCGGCCGCCTTGCCCGGGGTGTTCAAGCGGGCTTCGGATCCCAGGCTCATCAAATCCTGGAGCGGAAGAACGGCCAGATTGCTGACCGATTCATAAGCCGCGCGCGCGAAGTCCCAGCCGACCTCCTGACCGGTAACCCGGAGGTAGCGCCGGACGTGGTCTTTTTCCGCCTCGCTGGCCGTGCGGTACCAACCCAGGGAGGTGTCGTTGTCGTGCGTCCCTGGATACACCACATTGTTCGCCCGAAGGTGATGAGGGAGATAAATATTGGTCGCATCGCCCCCGAAGGCGAATTGGAAAATCGTCATCCCGGGCAGCCCCGTGGCCTCGCGCAGGAGGGTGACGGCAGGGGTCAGTTCTCCCAGGTCCTCCGCGATCAACTTGGCTCCAGGGATCGCCTTATGCAGCGCGCGGAAAAATTCGAGGCCCGGTCCCCGCTGCCACGATCCAATTTTGGCCGTGGCCGCTTGCGCAGGAATCGACCAGAAGGAGTCAAACCCGCGGAAGTGGTCGATCCGCAGCACGTCGCAGACGAGAAAGTTGGCGCGCAGGCGGCGCAGCCACCACTCGTAACCGTTCTCCGCGTGTTTGCTCCAGTCGTAGAGCGGATTTCCCCAAAGTTGACCGTCGGCCGAAAAATAATCGGGCGGTACGCCAGCCACGAAAAGGGGATGACCGGTGGTCGCATCGAGCTGGAAAAGCTCGGGATTGGCCCAGACATCGGCGCTGTCGCGCGCGACGAAAATGGGCGCATCGCCGATGATATCGATACCGAATTTCTGGGCCCGGAGACGCACCTCGCGCCACTGTCCAAAGAAAAGGTATTGAAAAAACGCATGCGCCTCGGCTCTCGCAGTCACGCTGGCCGGCACGGCGACGACGCGGGCTCTCTGGAAAAACCGCAGCTCCTCCGGCCAGAGCCACCAAGGCTGCCCCTGATAGTGATCCTTCAGGGCAAGAAAAAGAGAGAACGACTCCAACCAATCCCGGTGAGCTTCGCGAAAGTCGGAGAACGAGCCGTAGGGCAACGTTAAACCTGGAGCGGCTTTGAACCGTTCGAACGCTCGGAAGAGCGCGGGCCATTTAGCGGCGTAGAGTCCGCCGAAATCGATCCGGTCCTGGGGCAACGCGCGCAGCGGTCGAAGATCGTCTTCGGTCAAGAGCCCGAAGCGCTTCAAAGCGTCGAGGTCGATCAGGTACGGATTGCCGGCGAAGGCGGAGAAACACTGGTAGGGAGAATCTCCATACCCGGTCGGCCCGAGCGGACAAATTTGCCAGTAGCGAATGCCGGCGGTGCTGAGAAACCGAAGCCACGGGTCGACCGCCGCGTCCTCCAACGAGCCGACGCCGAGCGAGCCCGCGAAGGAGGTGGGGTGGAGGAGTACGCCGGCGGCGCGATGATCCAGCCAGTTGAAAAGCGGTGGTGCGACTGGCGCGGCCGTCGCAGTGGAGGGCGATGCGGAGACTGCCTGCGTGCTTTGCATAGATTAGAAAAAGTCGTTCACCGATGGAAATTCAGCTGACGATTTACGCAAGTGGCGGAGTGATCGTGCGGTCTTATTGACGGAGGAACCGGCGCTCACCCGCCCAGCATGCCGCCGATTCGCGCCGTGGCCAGCATTTCGGAGACGCTTTTTCTCCGCTTCGTCCCGAGCATCGGGCGGGACCCCCGCGTGAGGAAAGAGTGAATACGCGCCGGCAGAATGTCCGCGTCGGGTTAACGAACGCCGTGCCCCTTCAGCGGGTTCAGACCGATTAAAAGACGCCGGGAATCAGGCGTTTCGTGCGCGCAGCGTAAGTCACGTAGGCTTGGCCCAGAGAGCGACGGAGTGCCGTCTCCTCCCATTGGATACGGCGGAAAAAGGCCCAAGTGATCGGCAGAACGATCAGGACGAGAGCGGCGGCATTGGCGGAGCAAAGGGCCAGTCCAGTAAAGGCGAGCAAGGCCCCCGTGTAGGAGGGGTGGCGGACATATCGGTATGGTCCGGTGTCGACGACCCGGTGATCGACCGAGATCGCCACGTTCACGGTGAAGAATCGGCCGAGGTAAAGGATGGCGTACCAGCGCAACGCGAGTCCCAGTAGGCAGAGGACGAGGCCGATGGTGTAGCAGATCTCTCTTCCCGGAAGATTGAGCTGCGGGAGAAAACGCGCGGCGACGTATCCACTGATCAAGCTCAGCATAATCGTAATCCAGAGCAAACGGAGAGAACCGCCATCCTCGGACTTTGCCTGCTTCCCCGAACGCTTGAAGAGCGACAAACCGACTTCGGAGAGGCAAAACAACATTCCCAGAATTTGAGTGCCGACGTGGTGCATCGGCCGGAGCACGAATGAAGTCGCTTCGGAGTGCAACCCTCTGGTCAGGTCGGGACTAGGTTGAAATTGAGCGCCTAAACGACAGGGAAAGATGCGGGCGGCCATCCGGAATTTTCCCCATAAGGATTACAGGTGGGTTTCGGGTGAGCCTCGGCTGGCCCAGGTCCGCTGTGAAGTCCATAGCTTGTTGATTGAAACCGAATGATTCCTCGTCGGGTGAAAAAGGCGATTCAGCCCACCCTTTTGCCCCCGACACTATCAATCCCTCGCCGCTCACCCGGGAGGCAACGCAGTCGAACTCGTCGACCGAGTCCCAGGCCACGGTCACCGCGTTGGCGGAATTGGCTCAGCAGCGCGCGGCCTGGCTCGAAGCGGAACGCAGTCGGCAGCGGCTTGAGGAGATTTTCGAGAGCATCGCGGACGCTCTGGTCTCTTTCGATCGCACGGGAAAGATCACTTACTTGAATCGGGCGGCGGGCGAAATTATCGACGGAGCCGCCAAAAATATTTGGCAGGAGACGCTGATCGCGCGCGAGACGACGTTGGAAAGCGAATACCGACGGGCGCAGCGGGAGCAGAGGCCGGTCGAATTCGAGCAATTTTTCCCCAGTCGCCAACGTTGGTATTCGATCAAACTCTATCCCGCGGCGGACGGCGCGTCAGCCTTGTTTCACGATATCACGGAACGGAAACGCTCCGACGAAATGCTCCGCATCACGATGGAGCGCTTCCAACTCGCGTCCCTCAGCGACGCGATCACGTTGTACGAACAGGACGCGGATCTGCGCTACACTTGGCTCTATCCCGAACACCAGGAACACCAGGGGGCGTTGGGAAAAACCGACGAGGAAATTCTCGGGGCTGAACAGGGGAGGGCCCTGACCCTGTTCAAACAGGAAGTTTTGACCACCGGAGTGCGGCAGAGGCGTGAGCTGTGCGCCAAACTTCCCTCGGGGGTTCGCTTTTACGAGGTCTCCGTCCTGCCCAAGCGGAACGAGGCGGGGCAGATCGTGGGGATTGCCGGAGCGGCGTTGGACGTCTCGGAACGAAAAATCGCGCAGGAGGCCAATCAACGCTTGGCCTCGATCGTGGAGTCGACCCAGGACGCGATCATCAGCAAGAATCTGGAGGGGATCATCACGAGTTGGAATCGCGGTGCGGAACGGATTTTTGGATACACCGCGGAGGAGATCCTGGGCCGGCACATCACCCTTTTGATGCCGCCGGACCGGCGGGTGGAAGAGCTGGAAATTGTCGAGCGCATCCGGCAGGGCAAGCGGGTCGACCACTACGAAACCGTGCGACTGCACAAGAATGGATCCAGTATTCAGATTTCCCTCACCGTTTCCGCGCTCCGCGACCACGACGGGGCGATCGTGGGGGTCTCGAAGATCGCGCGGGACGTGACTCGGCGCAAACAGACGGAGGCGCAGCAGCAGGCGCTCTACGAACTGGTTGCGCGCGTCAATCGAGCGGAAGCACTGCCGGAAATTTACGAAGCGGCGCTGGACGCGATTTGCCGGTGCCAGAATGCCTCGCGCGCCGCCATTCTCCTCTTCGATACGAATGGGGTGATGCGTTTCAAGGCCTGGCGAGGATTGTCGGAGGAGTACCGCCAGGCGGTCGAGGGACACACCCCGTGGAAAGCCGACGATCATTCCCCCTCCGCGGTTTGTATCGACAATGTCGCTACGGTGGAGCTCGACGAAAAACTCCGCGCCACGGTTGCGCTGGAGGGAATCCGCGCGCTGGCCTTCATTCCTTTGACCTACGAGCGTCGCTTGCTGGGGAAGTTCATGATCTACTACGACGCGCCTCACCGCTTCGAACCGGAAGAACTTCGGCCGGCCGAAACGATCGCGAGCCAGATCGCCTTCGCCCTGGAACGGCAGCGGAGCGAGCAGGCGCTGGAAGCCTTGGTCAACGAGCGCACCGGGTCACTGCGCGAGGCCATTGCGCAGATGGAGGAATTTTCCTACAGTGTCTCGCATGATTTGCGTTCTCCCGCGCGCGCGATGCAGGGTTATGCCAACGCGTTATTGGAGGATTACGGCGACCGGCTCGATGAAGCGGGGCGAGAGTTTCTCAGCCGTATCATCCGGAGCAGTACAAGGATGGATCGGCTGATTCAGGACATCCTGACCTATAGCCGGCTCACTCGACGCGAACTGCAATTGCGTCCGGTGCAGATCGACCGGCTCGTGGTTGAAGTCATTCAACAATATCCGGAAATGCGCCCGCCCAAAGCGGAGGTATCGGTCGCACAGCCGCTCCTGGAGGTGGTGGGACATGAACCCTCGGTTTCACAGATCCTCTCGAACCTGCTGAGCAACGCGGTTAAATTTGTTCCCCCGGGGAGGCGGCCGCGAGTCCATGTTTCGACCGAAAAAAGAGGCCATCTCGTCCGACTCTGGATCGCGGACAACGGGATCGGAATCAAGACGGAGCATCACGCCCGACTCTTCGGGATGTTCGAGCGTATCCACCCCGATCAGCGCTACGAAGGGACCGGTATCGGTCTAGCGATTGTGCGGAAGGCGGCGGAGCGGATGGGCGGCGCGGCCGGGGTGGAGTCGGACGGAGAGAACGGCAGCCGCTTCTGGGTCGACCTGCCCGCACCCTGAGCGTGTCCCCGCGTTCTGAATACGAGCGGGCTAGGAGGTCGGCGTGAGCTGCAGTTCGGATTCGATGAGCTCGGAGACGCGCTGCGAAAACCGCAAATTCTGTTCCCGGCAGAGCGAGAGCGCGGCCAGCTCCGGCCGATCTTCTTTCGCCCGTTCGCGATAATTTTCTGCGGTGCCAACGATCGGTGGGAAACGCAGGTGGAGCAGCCGATCGGAGAACGGCAGCACCACGACGCGCCGACCCAGCAAGCGGGCCCAATAGGCCCCGTGATAACTGTTGGTCACGACGGTTTCTCCGCTCGAGAGAAAAGCCAGAACCTGGGAAAAGTTCATGCAGGCATTGGTCAGCCGAGGGTGTCCCTCGATTGGCTGGCGCACATGCTGGTGGTCATAAAGCACGAAGTCGTGCTGTGCCGGTACCGCGCGATAAAGATCGAAGAGCGGAGACAGGCAGGAGACGCAGGGCAGCCATTCGTGACCTGACTCCCAATCGCGGATTCCAAGAAGGGTGAACTTTTCCGTCTGAATCCGGCTTCCCCGGCCGACCAGCGGATTATTTCGCCCAATGCCCCAACCGATCATGGGTCCCTGGTATCGGCTGAGCAGGCGATTGACCGCCGCTTCAAAGGCGAAGAGTCCACCGCCTCCGAGGACCAGGGGATCCTCGCGTCGGGAGAGCAAAGGAGAAAGCGCATCGAGGGGTTCGATATCCAATTCGTAGAGGTGCCCCGTGGTCCGAAAGTACCGAAAAGGAGAACACATCATATCGCCGATATTTCCGGAGTCCCTGCGATGCACGCTGAGGACGCCGGGCGTCACACTCTGCCTCAATCCGACGATCGAGCTGGAGCTGAATCCCCAGCATCGGTCAAAGATCCGGGAGGTGCGATATTTTGCGTATTTAAGATAATGATACGTACCAGCCATGGAAAAACCCGACGTTAATTAAAAATTGTTTATGACAATGTTTAAATTTCTATCAACCCTTGCGTTGACGACCCCTTGCGAAATCAGAACCCGTCCGCCTTCATTCCACTCCTCAAACCCCGGACGAATTGCGCCAGACGCTGGCAATACTCCCGCTTGCTCGTCAACTAAATTGCGATAGACCAGCATGCTTACGCGTGGCCGGCGGGTTTTCCCGCTTTCCAGCCCCCGGCCGAAATTCCCTGCGCAACTACGCGCTGACGGAAGGCGCCGGCCGGTTTTCTGCGAGGTCGCCCATCAATTCTGCCGCGGGGGCGGCGCCCTGGGTCCGATCGACCGCGCCGTATTCAAAAACCAATGCTTCTCGAGCCGGTGAGCCGTTGCCCGCACCCGACGCGAGAACGGCGACCGCGGCGGCGAGGCGCGTCTCGATTTGGCCCAGCAGGGCGTAACGGCGCTCGTGCGCTTTTCGCCGGCTGGGTTTCAGTTCTTCCCGCGACCGAACGCGCGGGATAAGCGGGACACTCCAGAGACCCGCTTCGCCGCATTCGCCGTCGCTCTCGGCCCAGAATTCGTTGTAGGACGCCGCGATTTGGCGGCGCTTTCGCCAGTGACAATAAATGTGTTGATCGTCGCCCACCGCGCGCAGCTCTTGCACGCCCCACTGTTGCAAGAGCGACTGGAGGCACCAGAGCGCAAAGGCCTTGGGGCGCATTCCGTGCATTTCCTTCGCCACGTCGTGGATCAAGGCGCGGGTTTGGGGCCCGGGACTGGCCTGCAAGCCTCCGATAAAGGCCGTTCTGGTTTCTTGCCTCTGACCGATGCTGAAGGTGACACCGGCTAGCATGGTTTCCGTCGCGCGATCGACCACTCCGAGGGTCAGTTCTCCCTCTTTTTCGAATTGATCGCGGTAAAAAAGCCGAAGCTGCAGTTCTCGTTTTGACTCCAGATGATGGATACAAAGAAGAGTGCAACCCGGCCCATAAATCTCCTGCCGGAACGACGCCTGGACGAGTTTGGGGAAAAGCGCGTAGTGGGCGAGCAAGGCTTCGAGCTTCTGCCGTGGGGACCAGAGGGCGCACTGGTAAGGACGCTGAAGTTTCGACGCGAGCCGGGGCCGCAGCGTCCACAGCGGAGCGAGCTCCGAGCTGGTCAGGCGCCGCAGCCACTCCCGCGTCAGTTGGGGAGCAAGCCCGGCCCGAACAAAAAACTTGAGCTGCTTGCGAAGGGCCCCGCGTTCCGTGCTCGGGTGAGTGAACTTCGCCGCTTTCCAAAAGGAGGGAAGGCTTTGCTGGTTCTCGGTTAAGGAAAGATTTTTGGGCAGAACAGCGAGAGGGGCAGAATGAAGCATCCAGCTGAGGTTAACTGAATGCATTAGTCTAGGTCTGTCGGTGTGCTTCTCGAGCGCACGTAAGGCACGAGCTTACAATAGGCCTATCCGCGAAATTCCCTATACAAATTGTTCACTAGCAACGATTTAGAGCAGATAACGTAAGCCAGGGCCTCGCCGCGCTGGGCGTCGTTTTCCGTCGCGTCTACAAACCCATACGGCGGTTGTGCCAAAGCACGGCTTCGCGCGTCAATTCACCGAGATTGCCCAGCCCGAGCTTCTCTTTCACCCGCGCATCGTACGAAGCCACGGTTTTCACGCTGACCTTCAAGAGGTCCGCGATTTCCTTCGCGTTGCGGCCCTGGCCGCGAAGCTCAAAAACGGTCAATTCGCGATCACTTAACACTTCTTCGGGCGTTTCTTTTTTTCTCGCTGCGGTGGAAAACAAACGCTCCGCCAGTTGGCTGGCCAGAGGCTGGGCGGCGTAGAATTTTCCCGCGGCCACGGTGCGGACCGCGTCGACAATTTGAGGGCCCGACTCACGCTTGATCGCGTAGCCATTCGCCCCCGCGCGCAGGGCTCGTTCCGCGAGATTCGTTTCCTCGTGAGCACTCAGGACCAAGAGTCGCAGCGCCGGGTATCGCGCGCGCAAATCTTTGATCAGCTCCAATCCGGAGCTTCTGGGCATGGTGAGGTCCACAATCACTACGTCCGGATTAGCCTGGGCGATCGCGGCCAACGCAGCCGACGCGTCGTCGGCTTGCCCGCAAACCTCAAGATCGGGCTGAAGCGCGATCATGCCGGCGAGCCACTCCCGCACCAAGGGGTGGTCATCGACGAGAAACACGCGCCATCGCCCTCCTTTTTCCGGCTGCGAACTGCCTTTCATATTATTTGATCAGAAAATATTGGCGTGTTTCCAATTTGATACCGCAGCGGGTCACTCAGGTACAGCAAATCTTCTGTCGCGGGCGGAACGAGCAGTCGGCCATCACCAACCTCTGGATACGTGGAGCGAGAAGTACCCTCCTTGAGCCGTGGAATTGAAGTCGTAGCCACCGTGACCGACTGGGTAACCTAGCGCTTTTAGCTGGAGCACCCGACTCCGTCCGAGCCACCGTAGATCTACGGCCTGGACGAAGCCGGGCCACCCACCAAACCTATTCTGGAATAAGTTTTTCGCGCTCCTTATCGGCCACCGTTTTATTTAATCCACTCAAGACGGCCGGCCGGACCTCAGCACAAATAATATTAAAGTCTAATGACAGGTTGAACCACTGCCTCACGATGGTCCGAACATATAGTGAGGGCAGAGACGTGGGAGCGGTCGCCCCATCGTGATAAAATGAGTTCGGCGGAGACATTGGATTGCGCTTTCACGCTGAAAACTCAGGGATGCCGGGCGTAAGTTCATGAGTCCTTTCTCCGTTAGGAATTTTATCTTTCTTCAACGCTGGGCGACACCGACGTTTGCGCTCATCCTCGGAGGGTCCGCTGTCGTCGCTTTTGCGGCTGAATCCGAGGACGCGGCGCTTCCCTCGGCCAATGCTTTGAAGAAAATGTCGGTGGAAGAGCTGATGGATATTCAGGTCACCTCCGTGTCGAAGCGTCCGGAGAAACTTTCTGAAGCGGCTTCCGCCATTCAAGTGATCAGCGCCGAAGATATTCGTCGGTCCGGCGCGACCAATCTGCCCCAGGCGCTGCGTCTCGCCTCCAATTTGGAAGTGGCCCAGATCGACTCGCGGCAATGGGCCATCACCGCTCGGGGCTTCAATAATGTATTCGCGGACAAGATGCTGGTCATGATCGACGGGCGTTCCGTTTACACTCCTCTCTACGCCGGGGTGTATTGGGATGTCCAAGACACCTTGATCGAAGACATCGACCGGATCGAGGTGATCAGCGGTCCGGGAGCGACCCAGTGGGGCGCCAATGCGGTCAATGGAGTGATCAACATCAACACGAAGAGCGCAAAAGACACCCAAGGCGGCTTGGTGGTCAGCGAGCTCGGTAGTGAATTGCGGGATACGGTGGCCTTGCGCTACGGAGGCCAGCTCGGCCGCGGACTCTATTATCGATTATATGGAAAGTATTTTGAGCGTGACGACTCGGTGCGACCGAATGGGCGTGAGGCGGCCGACGCGTGGCGCACCGGCCAGGGCGGCTTTCGGATCGACTGGGAAAAAGCCGCGGGAGAAACGATCACGGTTCAAGGCGACATCTACACCGGCGCGATTGGGCGAACCGGACCAGAGGATGTGACGGTCAGCGGCGGCAACACTCTCGCCCGCTGGACCCGATCGTGGTCGGACACCTCGCAGCTCAAGATTCAGGTTTACTACGACCACACCCACCGTCAGATCCCGCGCTCTTTCGTCCAAACTCTGGATACCTACGACTTCGATCTTCAACACAGTGTAACCCTAGCAGGACTACACGCGATCGTCTGGGGATTGGGTGCCCGCCGGGTGGAGGACGATATTCAGAATACGCCCGCCAATGCGTTCCTGCCCGCGCAGGTGGGACGGACCTGGTTCAACGCCTTCGCCCAAGACGAGATGACGATCCACCGCGAGATCCATCTCACCCTCGGTTCGAAGATCGAACACAACGATTATACTGGCTATGAAGTGGAGCCCAGCGGCCGCTTGGCTTGGGCGCCGACGAAAAACCAGACCATTTGGGGCGCGGTCTCCCGGGCGGTGCGAACGCCGTCGCGGATTGATCGAGATCTTTATTCACCCGCCACCCCGCCTTATCGAATTTCGGGCGGCCCGCATGTGCGCTCGGAAAAACTGCTGGCCTATGAACTGGGTTATCGGGTGCAAGTGGATCCTCAACTCGCCTTCTCCCTCGCAACCTATTATAACCGCTATGACGATCTACGGGGAGTCGAGCCGCTCAATCCGCCGACGCCCTTTCCGGTCGAGGTCAGCAGCGGACTGGAGGGAGAGTCGCGCGGAGGGGAATTGAGCGCGGACTGGAAGGCGACGCGTCGGTGGAGAATTCACGCGGGTTATACTGAAATGCGGGTCGCGAGCAACCCGCAGCCGGGAAGTCGGGATCTGGCGACGGATCGCAACACCGCGCATGATCCCAAACACCAGGTGCTCGTGCGGGTGTTTTGGGATTTATCCGCAGCGTGGGAGAGCGATTTTGACCTGCGTTATATTGGACCAATCGATAATCAACGGGTCCCCGGTTATACAGAGGCCAATGTCCATCTCGGGTGGAGTCCAACCGGTCGCTGGGAGTTGTCGGTCGTGGGCGAAAATCTCCTCCACGATCAACATGCGGAGTTCAATACTCCAGGAACCCGCCGAGAGGTTCGGAGAAGTTTTTACGCTAAAGCCCTATGGCGTTTCTGAAAACGCTTGGCCGGCATTTTCGGCGAGAGATCCGGCCCATTCAGGGGCTCTGGCTGCTGGCCATTTTGCTGAGCGTCGTTGCGCCGTGGATTGCTCACAGCGAGCCGCCTGGGCCGCCTTCCGCGGAATATCAGGTTAAAGCGGTTTTTCTTTTCAACTTCGCCCAATTTGTCCAGTGGCCGACGAAAGCGTTTGCCGACGAGAAAACGCCCTTCGTCATCGGCCTTTTGGGGACCGATCCCTTTGGCGCCTACCTCGACCGGCTCACCGCCGGAGAAAAAATCGGCAGCCGGTCTTTCGTGGTCGAGCGGTATCGATCCTTTGAAGACATCCCCACCCGTTGTCAGATTTTGTTCATCTCCCGCTCGGAAACGGGCCAGCTCGACCAGATCCTCCATCGCTTGAAAGGCCGGAGCGTGCTGACAGTCAGCGATGCGGAAGATTTTAATCGGAGCGGCGGTATGATTCGCTTCGTGACGGAGAACGGAAAAATTCGGCTGAGGGTTAATGTCATGGAGGCAAAGGAGTCGGGCCTGACCATCAGTTCAAAGCTGCTTCGTCCAGCCACGATCGTGACCCGGGAGAAAGGGTAGGTATGAACTTCCAGAATACACCAATCCGGCGCAAGTTGATGGGTATTATTCTCGGCACGAGCGCCGTGGTCCTACTGATCACCTGTTCGGCCTTTGTTACCCAGGAGTATATTACTTTTCGCCGGACCGCGGCTCAGCAGCTGGCGACCCTCGGTGAAGTGATCGCGACCAACAGCACGGCCGCGCTGGCCTTCGATAACCAGGAGGATGCAACGGAAATTCTCGGCGCGTTAAAAGCCGAGCGGCACATCGTCGCGGCCTGTCTCTACGGTCCCACTCAGAAAATCTTCGCGGTTTACCCGGCGAATGCCTCGCTTTCTCTTTTCCCGGATCGCCCCGAGAAAGACGGTTACCGCTTTGAAGGCGGCCATTTGGTTGGGTTTGCGCCGGTGGCAGAACTGAAGGGTCGACGCTTGGGAACGCTCTATCTCCACTCGGATATGGGCGCGATGTATGAACGGCTGCGTTGGTACGTCGGAGTTGCCCTCTTGGTCGTGATCGTCTGCGGAGTGGTGGCCTATACTCTTTCCCGCAAGCTGCAGCAGCAAATCTCCCGGCCCATTCTGGCTCTGGCTGAGACCGCGCGAGCCGTTTCCGACCGCCGCGACTATGCGGTGCGAGCCGAAAAACTGGGGGAGGACGAACTCGGACTTCTGACTGACGCGTTCAACCATATGTTGGGACAAATCCAGCAGCAGAATCTGGCGTTGCAGCAGGCCTATGATAACCTGCGACGTACCCAACAAGCCATTACTCAACAGGAGCGGCTGGGCGCGCTCGGACAGATGGCGAGCGGCATCGCGCATGATATCAACAATGCGATTTCGCCCGCTTCGCTCTATATAGAGTCTTTATTGGCCAAGGAACTGAACCTCAGTCCACGGGCGCGCGAGTACCTCACCACGATTCAACGCGCGATCGACGACGTGGCGGAAACCGTCAGCCGGCTGCGCGAGTTTTATCGGCCGCGCGAGGCACAGTTGGTTTTGACGCCGGTGGACTTGAATCAAATGATCGATCACGTGGTCGATCTCACGCGCGTGCGCTGGAAAAATATCGCCCAGCAGCGCGGGGTGGTGATCGAGGTCAAACTCGACCAAGCGCCCGAGTTGCCTCCGATCGTGGGGGTGGGAAGCGAGATTCGCGAGGCGTTGACCAACTTGATTTTCAACGCCCTCGACGCGATGCCGGAGGGCGGCGTCCTGACCCTGCGCACGCGATTTCCCCAGCGGGCGATCACGCGGGGGATCGCGGACGAGCCCTTCGTGGGATTGGAAATCAGCGATACCGGGATCGGGATGGACGAGGAGACCAAGCGCCGTTGTCTCGAACCCTTTTTCACCACCAAGGGCGAACGCGGCACCGGGCTCGGTCTGGCCATGGTTTACGGCACCCTTCGCCGACATCAGGCGCAAATCGAGATCGAGAGCGCGGTGGGGCAGGGGACGACAATGCGGCTCCTGTTTCCTTTGCCGCCGAAAGAAATGGTGCCGGTGGCCAACTCGATTCCGTCGTCCCATCATCCGCTTCACCGCATCCTTCTGGTCGACGACGATCGTGTATTGCTGCGGTCAGTACGCGAAGCGCTCGAGGAGGATGGCCACGAGGTCACCACCGCGAACGGAGGACAGGAAGGCATCGATCTTTTTTTCGCGGGTCGAAGCGCCGGCCGGCCTTTCGCGGTTGTCATCACCGACCTCGGAATGCCCAAGGTGGACGGCCGAGAAGTCGCTCGCGTGGTCAAGACCGCGTCGCCAAAAACCGCCGTGCTCCTGCTCACCGGGTGGGGCATGCGGTTGACCGCAGAAGGCGACATACCGCCCGGCGTCGATCGGGTGCTGAACAAGCCTCCCAAGGTGCGTGACTTGAGGGCGGCTCTTTCGTCCCTGCCTTGAGCGACCGTTATATTCTTTCCATGGCCCAAAATTCACGCGGTCGCCTCTTGATCGTCGACGACGAAAGCTCCTTGATGAAGGCGCTCTGTCATACCCTCGAGGAGGAAGGTTATACGACGACCGGTGTGACCTCGGGCGCGGGCGCGATCTCGGCTCTCCGCGAGGGCCAGCACGATCTTCTCTTGACCGATTTGATCATGCCCGACGTCGACGGCCTCGCGCTCCTGCGCGAAGCCTTGTCGATCCGGCCTGATTTGGTCGGGGTTTTAATGACCGGCCACGGCTCCATCCCGAATGCGGTGGAGGCGATGAAGAGCGGCGCGATCGATTATGTATTAAAACCGATTAAACTCCAGACCCTCCTGCCGGTCCTCGAGCGAGCATTGTCGATGCAAAGACTGCGGGCGCAAAATGCGGAGCTGGAGCGACGGGTTCGAGAGCGCACCGCCGAACTCGAAGCGGCCAACGAGCACTTGGAGGCGTATTCGAGTTCGATTTCCCATGATCTGCGCACGCCGTTGAGAGCGGTCTCGGGTTTCATCGATATTCTCCTCGGAGCGCACGTTGCGACCATGACCCCCGAGGTCCGGCGCTATATTGAACTGATTAAAGCGGGAACGAGTGAAATGAGTGCGTTGATCACGCACCTCCTGGCCTTTTCCCAAGTCGCCCGCCAGCCGCTGGTCCGCCTGCCGGTCGATTTGGAAAAAATGGCTCGCGAGGTCTACGCCGCGCTCTCGACCGAATATCCGGGGCGTGTCATTGATTTTCGGGTACACTCCCTGCCTATCGTTCAAGGCGATCCCACCTTGCTCCGCCAAGTGCTCTTCAATTTGCTCTCAAATGCTATAAAATACAGTCGAGATCGCCATCCCGCGGTGATCGAGCTGGGACTGAAAAACGGTTCGGCTGGAGAGTCGCAGGTATTTTATATAAAAGACAATGGCGTCGGTTTTGATATGAACGACGCGGGAAAACTCTTCACTATCTTCCAGCGCCTTCATCACGCTTATGAGTTCGAAGGGATGGGCATCGGGCTCGCTACGGTGAAGAAGATCGTTGAACGCCATGGCGGTAAGATTTGGCCGGAAGCCGTTCGGGACGGGGGTGCGACCTTCTGGTTCACCCTCAGATAGGCGGAAGATGGATGCTCCAAGCGCAGCGGTTTTGTAGACTATACAAGGATTTAAAAATAAGCGAGCGACTCTATTAACGGCTGCAATTTACTTGAGGTAAACCCCCTAGTTATTTACGGTCGCTCCGTGATGTTCCCCTTAGGCCGTTCCCCAGGGTTTCGAGCGATCCGCGTTTTGAAATGCCTATTGCTTGGTCTGTCCGGAGCGAATTTGTCCGCCCAAGTTTCCGTCGGCCTCGATTTTGTCGGCGGCTCGCCTTCGGTAACGACCACCGCCATGGCGACCAATGAAAGCGCGGGTGTGGTGGCCCAAACACGTTGGAATAATCTCACCGGCACTTCGGGGACGAGCAGCGCGCTGGTCACGAGTGCGAACAGTGCCGCGGGCCTGACCGTGAGTTATACTTCGCTCAATACCTGGGCGGACGGCGCCATCGCCGATACCGCGGGAAACAACCGGCTGATGCGCGGGTATTTGGATTTCAACGTCAACAATGGCAGCGCCTCCGTTTCGGTCAGCGGGATCGCTTCCCCAATGTACGACGTGTATGTGTATACTAATGGTGACGAGAATACTCGCACGGGAAAATTCACCCTGGGTAATCAAAGCTATTGGGTAAAGGATCAGGCGACCTTCAATGGCACGTTTGTTCAGGGCACGGGAGCGGTTGACCCGGGCAGTTCCGCCGCGGCGATTGCAGGAAACTATATGGTATTTTCCGGCCTGACGGGAAACGCCTTCACCGTCGACGCCGTCGGCGCATACGCCACCGACGGGGTGTTGCGGGCACCGATCAACGCGGTGCAAATTGTGTATGCACAAAATGTCCTCTATTGGGACCGCAATGGGACCACGGCGGGAGCGGGAACATCTCCCGCCGGCACGTGGAGCACGGCGGGGAACTGGAGCACCAGTTCCGCTGGCACCGCCGCCACGACCAATTGGACCGACGGCGCGGTAGCGGTGTTCAGCGCGGGCACTGATGCCACCGGTAGCTACACGGTGAATCTTCAGGGAACCAGCCCTCGGCTCAATTCCGTGCTCGTGCAGGAGGGGAATGTCACGTTTTCGAACAGCTCCTCGACCGCCGCGACCTTGGCGTTCTCCGATGCCACTCCCGACTTCCGGGTCGAGACCGGCGCGATCGCGACGGTCAATGTCGGTATCACCAATTCCACTACGAGCGCAAATCTGACCGGCCTGCAAAAGCTGGGCGGAGGAACTTTGGTCCTGGGCGGGGCGGGGACGACGAATGCCTACGTGGGCCGGACTCAGATCACCGAAGGCACGCTGCGCTTGGGTGCGAGTGGAGTGATTCCCGATGCGAGCGCGGTGACGATCTCGTCCGGGGCCACCCTCGAGGTCAATGGCTTCACCGAAACCATCGGTTCGCTCGCCGGTGCGGGCGCGGTCAACCTTGGCGGTGGCACATTGAGGGCCGGCGTCGACAACAGCTCCACCCTCTTTTCCGGAACCCTCACCGGAGGCGGCATTTTCCAAAAAACCGGCACCGGAACGTTGAGCCTCGGCGCCGACCTCTCCTACAACGGCGAATTCCGTCTGAGCGGCGGAACGCTGGCGTTGAATGGCTTCGATCTGACCACTCAGTTGTTCCATGTAACCGCCAACTCGATACTGGATTTCGGTTCGGGCCTGGCCTCGGTCTTATCCACCACGACCTTTGTGATCGACAGCGGAGTGACCCTGACGGTGAACAACTGGACCGATACGGTGGATTATTTTTATGCCCAGACCAATCCGGGCGGCGTGCAAGGTTCGGCGCCTTTAAACCAAATCGTTTTTGCCGGGTTCAATGGGAACGCGACCCACTGGCAGTCGTTTGACCATCAGGTCACTCCCGTGCCCGAGCCCACCACCTATGGGGCGCTTCTGATCGGAAGCACGATCGGCTTGGCCGGCCTGCTGCGGGCGCGACGCGGATCGCGCTGAAGCGGAGTTGGAAGGAGTGAGCAGGGTAGGGCGCGTCTCAATAAATCTACATTTCGTGTTTTATACACCATTCTGCGGAGATTGAGACCCGGTCATTATAGCGCGAAGCAGAGAGCGGCGGTGAAACTATTTTAATAATACGGCGATCCGGTTGG
>Ga0070717_10000246_pt1 | contig 37200 bp, 27 predicted proteins | sample LARL113metaG_FD_71366 | JGI IMG/M metagenome (GOLD analysis project Ga0070717, IMG submission 71366) | Corn, switchgrass and miscanthus rhizosphere microbial communities from Kellogg Biological Station, Michigan, USA - LAR L11-3 metaG | ecosystem: Host-associated > Plants > Roots > Rhizosphere ...
AGCTCATCCCTCGCTCTGCTTCGATCGCGCCCAACGATCGTCCCGTTCCCGGTTCAACCGGATCTAGACTTCGTGTGTCCACCCTCCCTCCCCATCTTCAGAGCAGAGTGAGCACGTTAGCCGGATCGCGTGAATCTAACAAATTACGTGAGCGCGAATAAGTAACCTTGTTGTACGATCGAAGGAATGGCGGAGTCCAACAGGCCAGCGCGCTTCGGCCCCTTTCACCGCCGAACACACATGGATCCCAGCGAGAATGAGAAGGTAGCGTCGTCAGGCCATGTGTGGGGCAGGCAGCGGCGAAACATCTTTGCTGGCTACCGTCCAGCCGTGAAGGCATGGGCTGGACCGTTGCCTGAGGAAATCGTCGGCTACGAGTTCTTCACCGACGTCGCGCCGGATCCCGGTCAGGCTCCCGATTGGCCGCAGTGGAGCGAGGGACGGTCGGGCGTCATCGTCCTCGAGCCAGGCGAGTTGGTGGCGATTTCTGTTATCTTAACTGAGAGACACGATTCGTAATGAGACAGCTATGCGACGAGCAAAGCCACACGAGCTAATGGACCCTGCAGTCCCTGTCATCACGGCACGTCTCAGCGAAGCTGAGTTGGCGAAGTGGCTGCCAATCCGCTTTGATGCCATTGATGATCCACTGCAGGCGCCGGAGCCGTCACTCGGCGCATTGGCACAACTTGATGCCGGTGGATATGTCGTTCTTACATACGGCAAAGATTCCGGGCAGCTCATCGTAGAGTTCCCTGTAAACACGAGAGATCGGACAGCCCTGCTAGCTCAGTTCTTTCGCGAAGTGCCGCTCCCGCTTTCGCGCATCCTTTGGCACCAAAAGGGCACTCGCCTTCCACAAGGCAAAACTGAAGACAGCGCCGTAGTGGCAAAAGGCCAGAACGGCAAGTCTATTGTTCAACGCGTGAAACGGTCTGCCTTGCGAGCTCAGGCTCCCACGAAACGTAAGTAGTCTGCACAAGTTCGTTGCACGGATCAAACGTTTTGTTGCACGGATCAAACGCGATGTTGCACGGATCAAACGCGATGTTGCGCGGATCCAACACTCATGATCCAGGGATCACATCGGACGATCCATGGATCAAAGTTCGCGACGTCCGCGTCAAAGGGTCGTCATTGGGGCAACGAAGCGCTTGTTGCAGGCATCAACGCTCGTGTTGCATGCAACAAAGCCCTTGATCCGTGCAACATCGCATTTGATCCGTGCAACAAAGCCCTTGATCCGCGGATCAAAGCCCGTGATGCGCGGAACTCACAGCAGTCCCGCGCCCCACAAAATCAGGTAACGCGTGATCTCGATGTTCTTGCCGGCGGGCGACACGACGATCTCCTCGATCTCGTTCGCCTTCGACATCGCCTCTTCGCGGATGCCTTCGAGCTCGCGGTCCCACGCCTTCTGGATCATGGCGATCTTCTCGAGGTAGTCGAATTCGCGCGGCGACTGCGACACCGCCTCGGCCACGCCCGCGGGCTTGCCGCTGGTGATGTTGTAGAGCGCCTGCCCCCACGCGACGTTGACGTCCTTCGACATGTCTTTCGGGACGGTCTCGTCGTTGTCGATCTCGCGCTGGTCGCGCTCGGAGCGCTCCTTCACCTGGTCGAGGCGGCGGCGGAACGTCCCCTCCAGGCGCTCGGCCTCGTCCTCGACGCGGCGCTTCGCCTCCTCCATGCAGCGCGCCAGGAACGCGTCGCGCGGCTCCTGCGGCTCGGAGTAGAGGCCGAACTCGGCGTTGTGGAAGAGGCGCAGCTTCTCCGTCGAGGAGAGGAACTGGCGGAACGTCTCCTCCGACTGCGCGGCCTCCTGCGTCAGCATCTCCGGCGAGACGCTGGCGCTGGTGCGGTGGCTCGGGTCGGGGACGGCGCGGATGTCGAGGCGCTCGGGATCGAGCGGGCGGGCGTTCTGCCAGGCCACGCTGCCGTCCGCCGGATTGATCGGCGCGACGTACGACCGCATGATCGACAGATGCGCGCCGCTGCGCGGCTCGCTGTGCGTGACGATGGCCTCGGCGAGCAGATACGGCCGGTAGTCGCCGCTGCCGCCGTAGACCCAGAGCTGCTCGAGCGACTCGCCGCGCGGCGCGCGCCGGGCGCGCGCGAACGAGAACGCCGACTGGGAGTCGCTGCGCTCGACGCTGAGGCCGTGCGCGACCGGCACCGCGTCGAGCACGCGTCCCGGCATCGCCGCGAGAGCGCGGCGCACGGCGTCGCGTTTGTCGCGCGGCGCGAGGAAGACGATGCAGCCGCCGCCGCCCGCGCCGCAAACTTTGCCGCCCCACGCGCCGGCCTCGATCCCCGCCGCGATCGCCGCGTCGATCTCCGGCGTCGAGATCCCTTCGATCAGCGCCTTGCGGTTCTTCCACTCCTGCGCCAGCGCGGCGCCGGCGGCTTCCATGTTGCCGCTCTCCAGCGCCTTCTCCATGTCCGCGGCGTTCGCGGCGATGCGGTCGAAGCCCGCCATCACCTTCTTCTTGCCGTCGACGTGGCGCTTGTAGAGCTGCCAGTTGTTCGTGCCGGAGAAGTGGGCGATGCCGGTGTAGTGCAGCAGCATGTGCTCGGCGAGCTCGCCGACCGGCAGCGAGACCGGGTGGCGGATGACGGCGCCGGGATTGAGGTGCAGCGTGGCGAGGCCGCCGAAGACGGCCGGGTAGTAATCCTGGATGCCGGCGGGAACGCCGAGGAGGCGCGTCTCGAGGTCGCGTACGAGCTGGACGAGACGCTCGCCCTCGACCGGGTCGCCGGCGATCTCGGTGAGGGCGCGGACGAGGGTGATCGTCAGCGCCGAGGAGCCGCCGAGGCCGGAGCCGCGCGGCGCGTCGGTGCGCGTCGTGATGCGGATCCCGTTCATGTGGTGGAAGTGCTCGAGCACGCGGCGGATCAGCGCCGCCTTCGGATCGGCGGCGAGCTCGTGGAGCGACGCGTAGCGCTGTTGGTACTGCTGGTCGGTGAGGTGGATCTCGATCGCGCCGTCGCCGGTCTCCGAGACCTCGGATTCGGCGTAGTACGAGATCGCCACGTTGACCGTGCGCGCGCCGGGATGGAAGAGGTAGAGCGGCCAGAGGTCGAGAGTTCCGCCGGCCAGGTCGGCGCGCACCGGCGCGCGGGCAATCACTTTTTTCATGCGTTTCGGGTCGTGCGCGGTGCTAGAAAAGTGCCCGCCGTCTCGCGGCCAGCTCGGCCACTTGCGGGCCGGGGGCGGTGAGCTTCGGCGCGAAGCGCGCCACGTTCGCGTGGAACTGCGCGAGCGAGGCGCCGCGCAGCGGATCGGGCGTGATCGATTTCAGTTGCAATGGGTCGAGCCACGTGCCGTTGTCGGAGATGCGGTAGTCGAGATGCGGGCCGGTGGCGAGCCCGGTCATGCCGACGTAGCCGATCACATCGCCCTGCATGACTTTCTTGCCGGGGCGGATGCCCTTGGCGAAGCGCGAGAGATGCAGGTACGACGTCTCGATGCGCGAGCTGTGGCGGATGCGGACGAAGTTCCCCTCGCCGCCTTTGTAGTGCGCCTCGAGGACGACGCCGTCCGCCGTGGTCATGACGGGCGTGCCGGTGGGCGCGCCGTAGTCGACGCCGTGATGCGGCCGGAAGGCGTGCAGGATCGGATGGAAGCGGCTCTTCGAGAAGTGCGAGGTGATGCGCGTGAACTGCAGCGGCGCGCGGAGGAACTGCTTGCGCAGCGGCGTGCCGTTGCGCGCGTAGTAGCCGGCGCGGCCGTCCAGCGTTTCCTGGCGGTAGGCCTCGTAGGTCTGGCCGCTGTGCGTGAAGCGCGCGGCGACGATGGGGCCGTAGCCGAGGAGGTCGCCGCCGCCGAAGCGCTTGCGGACGACGAGGCTGAAGGAGTCGCCGCGCCGCAGGGCGAAGAAGTCGATGTCCCATTGGAAGACGTCGACGAGCTGCTGGACGAGCTGCGGCCCTTCGCCGGCGAGTCGCAGCGCCTCGTAAAGAGACGTGTCGATCTGCGCGGCGACGGTGGTCTCGACTTCCTGCACTTGCACCTCGCGGTGCGAGACGTCGAAGCCGCCGGCGTCGTTGCGCACGGCGTCGAGCTCGCCCCAGCCGACGATCTTCATCTCCACGCTGTCGATCGTGCCGCCGGGCGCGTGGTGGAAGCGGACGATGTGGCCGGGGCGGAGGCGGCGGAGGTCGATGGTCTTGCCGAACTCGTGGTTCAGCACGCCGCTCTCGGCGCGCGAGAGGCCGCCGGCGACGAGGATGGAGTCGAGGGTGTCGCCCGCTTCGAAGGTGAGGAGGACGGAGTGCTGCGGAAGGACGTCGGGAGCGGTGGCGGCGAGCTGATCGTAGCGGAGGCGCGACGCCGGCGCGCCGGGCAGCACCGAGGCGCGAAGCGGCTTCTGCGCGGGACCTGCGGCGTTGGTACCGATCAGAAAGAGCGGGACGACGATCGGAAGGACAGCGAAATACGCTCGCGGCCGCTTCACAACCCCACCCATTCGATCGCCGATGGCGAGCAGCGTCTTCATTGCGAGAACATCAAACCGAGGGACGGAAAAACTGCTGGGGATGGTATCACGGGGAAAAGCGATTGGGGGTTAGCGGTTGGCGGTTAGGCCCCGAATCGCGAATCGCACGGGGGTAAGCGGTTAGGGATTAGCGGTTGGCGATTGGGCCCGCCCCGAATCGCGAATCGCGAATCGCGAATCGCGATTCGGAGGAACCCTAATCGCTAACCGCTAACCGCTAACCGCTACTGTTTCGCCGGCTCCATCGTCAAAACCTGCACGGGCGTTTTCTGCGTGTCGTCGCGCAGCGGGTCGGCTTTGTGGAAGCCGGCCGGGATCTGGAAGAGCGCCGCCGCGACCTCCGGCCGCGTCTCGATGGCCGTGATCGTCAGCTCGCGCGTCTGCGTGTGGACCTGCTTGAGCTCCAGCTGCGACCCCGGCGTGCGGGGGTTGGCGTTGACCGTGGTGATCTCGATGGTCTGCCGCAGCGGGAAGCCTTTGATCTTCGTGTTCTCGGCCTCGAAGAGGTCGTCGAGGTCGGGATTTCCGGTGTGCACGCTGCCGCCCGCCAGGAACCCCTCGGCCACGCCGGCGAAGGCCATCGTCGTCCACTTGTCGATCACCGTCGTGACCGCCTGCTTGAGCTCGATCTGGCCGAACGGGAGGGCGATGTTGTAGCTGAGGACGAGGCGGTAGTGGTCCGTCGGCAGGCCGGCCAGAATCGGATGGTCGGGCATCTGCGTCACGTCCATCTTCTTGTTCGAGATGGTGATGTGGCTGGCGCCGAGGGCGCTGGCGACGCTGGCGGCGTTCACCTCGACGTACGACTTCTTCGAGGGATCGACCCAGATCTGCTGCTTCGTGGCGTTGCTGATCAGGTACGAGCCGGCGGGGAACGCGGTGCCGGAAAGGAACTCGACGCGATAGCGGTCGCCGTCGATGATGCCGCGGCCGGTCATGTTGTTCGAGGGAAGCGCTTCCACGTCGGAATGGAAGGTCTGACGGAACTCGTACTGCACCGCACCCTGCACGCCCGTCACACTCAGCAGGATCGAGATCGCCAGCAAAATGTTCTTCATAAATAACCTCGATTTTGACCGAGTATAACCCGCTCGAGCGGAAATACGACCTCGGGGGTGGGCGTTGGGCTCCGCATGTCGATTCGGAAGTCCGTCATGGCGGCGCTGTGCGCCGTCGCCGTCATCCTCCCCGCCGCCGCCCGCACCGATCCCAACTCGCTCGACGAGGTGATCAAGCGCGTCCAGGAGCAGCAGCAGAAGACGAACACGATGGAGGCGGAGTTCCGGCAGGAGAAGACGCTGTCGCTGCTGGCCAAGCCCGAGGTCTCGACCGGCCACTTCGTCTACCAGAAGCCGAACAACGTGCTCTGGACGTACGACGCGCCGAAGCGGGTGACGATGCTGATCGCCGAGGGGACGCTGACGACGTACTACCCCGACCTCCGCAAGGCCGAGAAGATCGAAGTGAAGCGCTTCCAGGACCGGATCTTCAAGTACATGGGAGCGAGCGGCGCGATCGACGAGCTCGGCGCGTACTTCAACTTCACGTTCAGCAACCGCGCCGACATGCCGACGTACGTGCTCGACCTCGCGCCGAAGTCGAAGCAGATCGCCAAGAAGGTGCAGCACATCCGCATCTGGATCGACAAGAAGTCGTACCTGACGACGAAGTTCGAGTACACCGAGTCCGACGGCGACATCACCCGCTACGAGTTCATGAACATCAAGGTGAACCAGCCGGTCGCCTCGAGCCGCTTCACGCTGAATTTGCCGGCCGGGGTTCGCGTCGAGCAGATGAAGTTGCAGTAGTGGACTTCGAGCTCCTCAAAACCGACGGCGCCGCGCGGCTTGGCCGCATCACCACTGCTCACGGAATCATCGACACGCCGGTGTTCATGCCGGTCGGCACGGCCGCCAGCGTGAAGGCGCTGACGATCGAGGAGCTGAAGCGGCTGGCGCCGCAAATCATCCTCAACAACACCTACCACCTGATGCTCCGCCCCGGCGCGGATCTCATCGAAAAGCTCGGCGGCGTGCATTGCTTGATGAACTGGGACGGCGCCGTCCTCTCCGATTCCGGCGGGTTCCAGGTCTGGTCGCTCGCCTCGATGCGGAAGATCCGCGAGGACGGCGTCGAGTTCCGGAGCCACCTCGACGGGTCGCTGCAGTTCCTCTCGCCCGAGGTCTCGGTCGGCATCCAGACGAAGATGGGCGTCGACATCGCCATGGCCTTCGACGAGTGCCCGGCGTACGGCCTGTCGCACGCCGAGGTCGAGAAATCGATGGAGCTGACGCACCGGTGGGCGCGGCGGTCGCTCGCGGCGCGCACGACCACGGCGCTCTTCGGCATCGTCCAGGGCGGCGTCTATCCCGACCTGCGCGAGCGCTCGGCCGAGGAGATCTCGGCGATGGACTTCGACGGCGTGGCCATCGGCGGCGTCTCCGTCGGCGAGACGAAGAGCGAGATGCTCGACGTCATGCGCCACACCGCGCCGCTGCTGCCGGCGGACAGGCCGCGCTACCTGATGGGCGTCGGCACGCCGCAGGACCTCCTCGACGGCGTGGCCGCGGGCATCGACATGTTCGACTGCGTCATGCCGACGCGGAACGCGCGCAACGGGACGCTCTTCACGAGCGAGGGAAAGATCTCGATCAAGAACGCCCGCTTCGCCGCGGACGAGGGGCCGCTCGATCCGAACTGCGCCTGCGTCACCTGCCGCACCGCGTCGCGCGCCTATCTGCGCCACCTCTACGTCACCGGCGAGATCGCCGCGCTCGTCTACAACACCATCCACAACGTCTTCTTTTACCTTGACTTGATGCGGCGCGTTCGGCAAGCTATTGCGCTCGATTCATTCGGGGCCTTCCGCGAAACCTTCCTCTCGGCTCCGATTAACGAAGGGTCTTGATGATCACGATAGCTTTGCTTCAAGCGAAGGACGCCGGCACGGTGGGCCTGCTGCTCAACCTCCTGCCGATCGCGGCCATTTTTCTGGTCTTCTACTTCCTGGTCATCGCGCCGGCGAGCAAGCAGCGGCGCAAGACGCAGGAGATGCTGGGCTCGCTGAAGAAGGGCGACCGCGTGGTCACGTCGGGCGGGATTTACGGGACGATCCAGGGTGTTGAGGCCGACGTCGTCTATCTGAAAATCGCCGAGAATGTGAAGGTCAAGGTTGCGCGTTCTGCCATCACCGGCATCCAGCCGAGCGAGGCGGGGACCGAGTAAGCGCAGCCGGTATTCCTGGAGGAAATCTTGACTAGAGGTATCGCTTGGAAAATCGTGTTGATTCTCGGGGTGCTCGTGGCGTTCATCGTGCCGATCATCCCGACCAAGTCCAACCCTGAGCCGATCCGCCGCGGCCTCGATCTGAAAGGCGGCACGCACCTGGTCATGCGGGTGAACGTCGGCGACGCCACGCGCCTCGAAGTCGATCAGGCCATGGAGGCGATGAAGGCGCAGTCGGCGAAGCAGAACCTGCCGGCGCCGAACGTCCGCCGCGTGAACGACACGACGTTCCTGGTCGTGCCGCCGAACGGCGTCGGCACGGGCGACTACGAGCGCGTGGCCAAGGACTACACGCCGTCGTTCGACCTGACCCGCACGCCCGAGGGGGCCATGCAGTTCAAGATGAAGCCGCAGGCGCTCAGCGCGCTCGAGCGCGACACCATCGAGCACTCGGTGGAGACGATCCGCAACCGCGTCGACGCCCTCGGCGTCACCGAGCCGATCATCGCGCCGGAGAGCGGCAACCGCATCGTCATCCAGCTCCCCGGCATCGACGACTCCGCGCGCGTCAAGGACATCATCAAGACCACCGCCGTCCTCCAGTTCCGCCTGGTCGAGGGAGAGCCGAGCAGCGATCCGAAGACGATCATGCAGAACGTCCCGCCGAACATGCAGAACGAAGTCGACGTCCTGCCGGGCAACGAAGTCGACGCCCTCGGCCGCACCTCCGGCACGACGTACTACGCCGTGCGCAAGGTCGTCCCCGTCACCGGCACCGACCTCAAGAACGCCCGCGTGCAGAAAGGCCGCCTCGGCGAGCCGACGGTCGGCTTCTCGCTCACGCCGGACGGCGGCCGCAAGTTCGGCGACCTCACCGGCGCGAACGTCAAGCGCCGCCTGGCCATCGTCCTCGACAACAAAGTCGTCTCCGCCCCGGTCATCAACTCCAAGATCGAGGACCAGGGCGTGATCGAAGGCTCCTTCACCACGCAGCAGGCCGCGGACCTCGCCCTCGTGCTGCGCAGCGGCTCGCTGCCGGCGTCGCTGACGACGCTGGAAGAGCGCACCGTCGGGCCGTCGCTCGGCCGCGACTCCATCCACCAGGGCGTGACGGCGTCGCTCATCGGCTTCATCGCCCTCATCCTGGCCGTGGTCGTCTACTACCGCGGGGCCGGCATCAACGCCGTGCTGGCGCTGATGCTGAACCTGGTGATCATCCTCGGCATGATGGCCATCTTCAAAGCGACGCTGACGCTGCCCGGAATCGCCGGCATCATCCTGACGCTCGGCATGGCCGTCGACTCGAACGTGCTCGTCTTCGAGCGCATCCGCGAGGAGCTGCGCGACGGCAAGACCGTGCGCGCCGCCATCGAGAACGGCTTCTCCCGCGCCTTCGGCACGATCATCGACACGCACATGACCACGATCATCTCGGCGCTCTTCCTGTTCCAGTTCGGAACGGGCCCGATCAAAGGCTTCGCCGTGACGCTGCTGATCGGCCTCTTCGCCTCGGTCTTCACCGCGTTCTTCGTGTCGCGCGTGATCTTCGACATCCACTACCGCGCCGAGACGCGCCCCACGTCGATCAGCATTTAGCGAGGAACCCATGCAGATTTTCGTCAACACCAAATACGACTTCGTCAAATGGCGCTTCCACGCCGTGGTCTTCTCGTTGATCTGGGTGATCATCGGCGCGGCGATGTTCGTCAAGCACGGCATCAACTGGGGCATCGACTTCGCCGGCGGCGCGAACATCACGCTGCGGTTCAAGGACAAGGTTCCGGTCGAGCAGCTCCGCGGCATGCTCAAGGACGCCTCCATCCAGCAGTACGGCAAAGCCGAGGACAACGCGGTGCTGATCCGCCTGCCCGAGCAGAAGAAGGAGTCGGACTACGCCGGCCAGGTCGTGGCGCGCCTCGAGCAGGCGCTGAACCCGAACGCCAACGGCAGGGTGGACATCAATTACTGGGGCCGCGACACCATCACCGACCTCCTCTCCCAGACCGATCCGGACCACAAGGGGACGAACGCCGACGCCCGCAAGTACTACGCGACCGTCGCGCAGAACGTCATCAGCAAGCGCTCCGAGCTCGGCCTCTTCCGCGACATGCAGCAGGTCGTGAGCGTCCCCGGCGTCACCACCGGGATCGCCGGCGTGCTCAACGCCCGGACGTTCCCCGGCGCGTTCAACCCGCTGGGGCAGGAGACGGTCGGCCCGCAGGTCGGCCGCGAGCTGCAGCAGAAGGCCATCTGGGCGGTCGTCCTCTCCACGCTGGCGATGGGCGTCTACCTCTGGCTGCGCTTCGACCTGATGTTCGGCGTCGCGGCGATCGTCTGCATCGTCCACGACGTCTGCGTCTCGATGGCCTTCCTCGGCATGATCAACGGCGAGATGTCGCTGAACATCGTCGCCGCGCTGCTGCTGATCGTCGGCTACTCGATCAACGACACGGTCGTGACCTACGACCGCGTCCGCGAGAACCGGCGCAAGATCAAGACGCGCATGTCGTTCGAGGAGCAGCTGAACCTGGCCATGAACCAGACGCTGTCGCGAACGATCCTGACCTCGGGCTCGGTCATCATCGTCCTCATCGCCCTGATCCTCTTCGGCGGCAAGGTCATCCACGAGTTCGCCTGGATCCTGCTGATCGGCGTCCTCGCCGGCACGTACTCGACGATCACGATCGTCCCGGCCGTCGCCATCGCCTGGAACAAGATGACCGGGCGCAAGCACGACCTCAGCGGCCCGACCGCCCGCGCCCGCGTGGAGCCGGCGCCTGCGGTCCGCAACGAGCAGCCGCCCGCGCCGCGTCAGCGCAAGCGCCGCGCTGGCTAGGCTCGACGACACGTTTCAACTGTGACGAGCGGCACCCGGCGGGTGCCGCTTTTCGTTAAGATCGCGGCCCTCATGGCCGACATCGACAACGAAGCGCTCGAATACCACCTCGGCGGACGGCCCGGCAAAATCGAGGTCGTCCCGACCAAGCCGACCGCCACGCAGCGCGACCTCGCGCTCGCCTACACCCCCGGCGTGGCCAAGCCGTGCCTGGAGATCGCCCGCAACCCCGAGGACGTCTACAAGTACACGGCCAAAGGCAACCTCGTCGCCGTCATCACCAACGGCACCGCCGTCCTCGGCCTCGGCTCGATCGGCCCCGCCGCCGGCAAGCCGGTCATGGAAGGGAAAGGCGTCCTCTTCAAGCGGTTCGCCGACATCGACGTCTTCGACCTCGAGCTCGACACGAAGGACACCGAGGCCTTCATCAACGCCGTGAAGCTCCTCGAGCCGACGTTCGGCGGCATCAACCTCGAGGACATCGCCGCGCCCGAATGCTTCGAGATCGAAGAGCGCCTGAAGAAGGAGATGAAGATCCCGGTCTTCCACGACGACCAGCACGGCACGGCCATCATCTCCGCGGCCGCGCTGATCAACGCCCTCGAAGTCGCGCACAAGGACATCGGCAACGTCAAGGTCGTGATCGCCGGCGCCGGCGCCGCGGCGATGGCCTGCCTGCGGCTCTACATCAAGCTCGGCCTGAACAAAGAGAACGTCATCCTCACCGACTCGAAGGGCGTGATCTTCAAAGGCCGTACGGTGGCGATGACGTCGTACAAAGAAGAGTTCGCGGCCGACACCGACGCGCGCTCGCTCGCCGACGCGATGAAGGGCGCAGACGTCTTCATCGGCCTCTCCGCCGGCGGCACGGTGACGCCCGACATGGTCCGCTCGATGGGCCCGAACCCGATCGTCTTCGCCATGGCCAACCCCGATCCGGAGATCGGATACGACGAGGCCGTGGCCGCGCGCCACGACGTGATCATGGCCACGGGCCGCTCCGACTACCCGAACCAGGTCAACAACGTCCTCGGCTTTCCGTTCATCTTCCGCGGCGCGCTCGACTGCCGCGCCACGACGATCAACGAGGAGATGAAGCTCGCCGCCTCGCACGCGCTGGCGTGCCTGGCGAAGGAAGAAGTCCCCGACTCGGTGCTGCGCGCGTACGGCTCCGAGCGCTTCACGTTCGGCCGCGAGTACCTGATCCCGAAGCCGTTCGACTACCGCGTACTCCTGAACGTGCCGGTGGCGGTGGCGCGCGCGGCCGCGGAGACCGGCGTGGCGCAGGAGCCGATCGCCGACTACGACGCCTACCGCCGCCGCCTGGAGAACCTCCTCGGCCGCTCGCGCGGGCTGATGCACAACCTCTACGACCTCGCCAAGCGCGATCCGAAGCGCATCGTCTTCCCCGAGGGCGATCAGGAGAAGATCGTGCGCGCGGCGAAGATCCTCATCGACGAGGGGATGGCCCATCCGATCCTTCTGGTGAAGGCGGAGGCGGTCAAGCCGCTGCTGAAGAAGTTCAACGTCGACGAGTCGAAGGTGACGGTCGTCGACGTCGCCAACAACCCGAAGTTCGAGCAGTACGCGCAGCGCTTCACCGAGCTGCGCGCGCGGCGCGGCATCACCCTCACCGACGCGCGGCGGATTCTGAACAGCCGCAACTACTTCGCCATGATGATGCTCGAGCAGGGCGACGCCGACGGCGTGATCGCCGGGCTGCACGCGTACTACCCCGCCACGATCCGCCCGGCGCTGCAGATCCTCAAGCCGCGCGCGGGCGTGAAGCACGTCTCCGGCGCGTATCTATTGATGTTCAAGAATCGCGTGTTCGTGCTCGCCGATACGACGGTCAACATCGATCCCGACGCCGAGCAGCTCGCCGAGATCGCCGCGCAGACGGCGGAGACGGCCAAGCGCTTCAACCTCGAGCCGCGCATCGCCATGATCTCGTTCTCGAACTTCGGCTCGACGTCGCATCCGGCGTCCGAAAAAGTGCAGGAGGCGGTGCAGATCCTCAAGCGCAAGCGTCCCGACCTCATCGTCGAAGGCGAGATGCAGGCCGACACGGCGGTCGTTCCGTACGTCGCCAAGGCGGACTATCCGTGGAGCGCGATTCAGGGCGACGCGAACGTGCTCGTCTTCGCGAACCTCGACGCCGCCAACGCCGCGTACAAGCTGCTCTGGCGCCTCGGCAATGCCGAAGCGATCGGCCCGATCCTGCAGGGGATGGCCAAGCCGGTGCACGTGCTGCAGCGCGGCGTCGACGTGAACGACATCGTGAACATGGCCGCGATCGCCGTGGTGGACGCGCAGCAGGCGGAGAAGGCGGCGTTCTAGCTACCGAATCGCGAATCGCGAATCGCGAATCGTGATTCGGTGGCGGCCTGATCGCCAATCGCTAATCGCCAACGGGCAAGCAGCTCCGCACGAGCGCGCTGAGCGCCGAGATGTCGAACGGCTTCGGCAGGAACGCGCAGATGCCCTTGTCGACGGCGGCGCCGATCTCCGGCGCGCGCGTGGCGCTGACGATGATGACGGGGATCTCGCGCAGCTCGGGGTCGTTCTCGCGCTCCTGCAGGACGTCCCAGCCGGACAGGACCGGCATCATGAGGTCGAGCACGACGACGGAAGGGTGCTGCGCGCGCATGATGTCGAGCGCGTCCTTGCCGTTCGGCGCCTCGGCGAACTGATACCCATCGCGCCGCAACGCCGCAATGATCATCTTGCGGATGTTCGGGTCGTCATCGACGACCAACACGGATTGGACCACTGAGAATCGGGCATGCACAAGCGATACCCGGTGTTAGGTGACGGGGAACAGGGAACAGGTGACAGGTAGGCCTCGTCGCGAGAACATCACCTGTCGCCTGTCGCCTGTTCCCTGTCACCTTATCGAATGAAAATCGCCGTAGCCATGTCCGGCGGCGTCGACTCCTCGACGGCCGCGTACATCCTCAAGGCCGCCGGCCACGACGTGGTCGGTCTGTCGATGCAGATGTACGACAACCTGTCCGCCGCGGAGACCACGTACGGCGGCTGCTGCACGCTCGATGACCTCGCCGACGCGCGCCGCGTGGCCTGGAAGCTCGACATCCCCCACTTCACGCTGAACCTCGAGCGCAACTTCCACGAGAAGGTCATCACGCCGTTCGTGCAGTCGTACCTCAGCGGCACGACGCCGAGTCCCTGCGTCCTCTGCAACACGCACGTGAAGTTCGACCTCTTTCACCAGAAGGCGCAGGCCATCGGCGCGGAGAAGATCGCCACCGGCCACTACGCGCGGATCGTGCGCGCGGACGGCGGCGCGCTCGAGCTGCGCAAGGCCGTCGACCGCGCCAAGGACCAGTCGTACTTCCTCTTCGAGCTCTCGCAGGAGCAGCTCCGCGACGCGCTCTTTCCCCTCGGCGAGATGACGAAGCCGGAAGTGCGCGAGGTCGCGTCGGCGGCCGGACTCCCCACCGCGCGCAAGAAGGAGTCGTACGAGATCTGCTTCGTCCCGCAGAAGGACGGCTACGCCGCCGTCGTCGAGCGCGAGGCCGGCATCGCGCCGGGCGAGGGGGCGGGCGAGATCGTCGACGTCGACGGCAACGTCGTCGGCCATCACGACGGCTACTACCAATTCACGATCGGCCAGCGCCGCGGCCTCGACGTCGGCGGCGCGCCGGAGCGGACCTACGTCGTCGACGTGAACCCCTTCACCAAGCGCGTGACGGTCGGCTCCGCCTCGGCGCTCGAGCGCGACGAGCTCGTCGCCGAGCGCGTGCACTGGATCGCCGGCGCGCCGCCCGCCGGCAGCGTCGACGTGCAGGCGCGCGTCCGCTCGCGCATGGCCGACATCCTCGCCACGGTGACGCCGCTCGGCGGCGAGCGCGCCCGCGTGCAGTTCGCGCAGAAGCTCCGCGCCATCGCGCCCGGCCAGGCCGTCGTGTTCTACGACGGCGACGTCTGCCTCGGCGGCGGCTGGATCGCGCGCTGAGGCGATGTGTACAGAAAGACGAGGACAGCTACGCCCTTGCGTTACCAAGCGGGCGGCTTAAAGTATGCCCTTCCACCGATGAGCGCAGGGTCCGGAAACTGGTGCGCTCGATATGCCTCGCGGGAGATAGTGAAGCATGGTCGGTTTGCGAGTTTTTGCAGTTCGGCTTGCTTCCGATTCCACGGGAATGCGAAACACACCTCCTTGGCCGGATAAAGCTGCCTCGCTGTCCGAACAGCCGGAACGAGATCCGTGTCGCCAGTCACTAGCACAACCCTGTCGGCTTGGTCACGGGCGAACAACTCAAAAACCTTCACAGCCAGGGCCACGTCGGTTTCTTTCTCCTCGTGGCGCAAAAACTTTTTCATGCAGTGATGGCACGTTTGTGTTTTTTTCTTGAATCGTCCAAGCTCGACTGCGACTCCCGTTGCCAGCAGAACGTTGGCGTAATGCTGGTGACGCGCGGCCACACCGGGGTGGGATTGCTGCAGATGGTTTGCTAACGCCGAGAAGTAGTATGCGCCGGCGAACGTCGCGTCAGGGCCGAATAAAGGTATATACGACTCGCACAATCCGCGAAGACGGAAGCCCCAGGTTCTTGCTCGCCTCGACGAGCGAGTGATAGACGTTGAAACCGTCAATGATGAAAGCTGTTCGGCGGGGCATAAAAAAAAACCTCCGGATCGTAACCCGGAGGGGGCCGACGAACCCGACCGAAGTAGACCTTCGGTCGGGAGAGTCGCCGGTGTTGACAAGTGCAATATAAGTCGGGGCGATAAAAAAATCAACGAATGACGCTAGTGTTGCCATCGGCAACACTAGCGTCAAGCAATCCGATTCCCGATCTCCTCGCCAACCCCACGTCTCTAGCGCAGAGGCGGTCGTCTTCTACGCCGGCGACGTCTGCCTCGGCGGCGGCTGGATCGCGCGCTGAGGCGACTCCAGCGCCAGCAGCCAGCGCTTGGTCTCGATGCCGCCGCCGAAGCCGGTCAGCGAGCCGTTGCTGCCGACGACGCGGTGGCAGGGGATGACGATCGGAATCGGATTCGCGCCGTTCGCCGCGCCGACCGCGCGCACCGCCGCGGGGCGGCCGATCTCGCGGGCGATTTCGGAGTACGAGCGCGTCTCGCCGTACGGGATGCGCTGCAGCGCGCGCCAGACGTCCTGCTGAAACTCCGTGCCGCGCGGCGCGAGCGGGAGATCGAACGCGCGGCGCTCGCCGCGGAAGTACTCGGCGAGCTGCGCCGCGACGTCGGCGACGGCATCGTCGTCGCGATGGCCGTCGACGTCGAAGCGGCGGAAGCGGATCTCCACGACCGCGCCGCCATCCTTCGCCACGAGCACCTTGCCGAACGGCGCCGGAACGTAGCCGAAGACGATCATGGAATCGGAGGATACATCGCCGTGTGCACGAGTCCCGCGTGGCGCTTGCCGTAGCGCGCCGGGACGTCCTGCGTCCAGTCGCTCGGGATGATCAGCGGGAAGAGGAGCAGGCAGGCGAGCGCGACACGCTGCCACGCCGAGGGGCGCGACGCCGGCTCCGCCCGGTGATCGGCGCGGCGCATGCGCACGAGCAGCAGCGCCAGGCCGATCACCGACAGCGCGATGTTCAGCACCTGCCCGGTGGCGAGGCCGAGGAGCGTCGTCGGATATTCGCGAAAGAGATCGACGAAGATGCGCAGAAACGCGTAGAGGAAGAGGAACGTGCCGGTGAGGACGCCGGGACGCGGCCGGCGCCGCGCGACGAGCAGCAGCACGGGGATGATCAGGAGGTTCTTGAGGCCGTCGTAGAGCACGACCGGATGGCGGAAGCCGGCGGCATCGGGAAACTTCACGGCCCACGGCACGCTGGTGACGCTGCCGACGATCTGCCCGTCGATGAAGTTGCCGATGCGGCCGACGCCGAGGATGAACGCCGCCGGAATGGCCAGCAGGTCGGTGGTGACGAGGAACGGCCGCCGCTCGACGACGCAGAAGAGCCACACGCCGAGGAGGCCGCCGAAGAGCAGCCCGTGCGTCGACATCCCGCCGAGCCACACCGCCGGAATCAGCGCCGGATGCGCGCTGTAAAACGGCCACTCGTAGAAGATCACCTCCACCGCGCGCCCGCCAACGAGCACGCCGCCGAAGAGAAGGATGCCGAGGTTGAAGACGGACCGCGGCGGGAGCTTGCGCCGCAGGTAGAGGAACGCCTCGGCGAATCCGAGGGTGTAGCTGAGGCCGTACCACCAGAGGTGAACGCCCGAGACCGACGCGATGATCGGATCGATGTGATGGACGTACGGGCCGCTCACGGCGAGCGCCACGATAACAAACAAAACGCCGGCCGCGTTCGGGCGCGGCCGGCGTGCCGGAACGGCGGCTCATCAATGAACTAGTTCCAACGGCAAGTCGGGGGAGAGCAGCTCGACAGCGGCAGCAGCGTCTCGCCGCGCCACGTCGCGTCCTCGCCGTACACGTAGATGTAGTAGCCCCGCGCCCACGCCGGAAGCTGAATGGAGAAGCGGTGCTGATAGTAATTGCCGCCGCCGCACATCGTCGTCACCGCCTGCTCGTTGGCGACGTTGGCGACGAAGCGGCCGGCGTACGTGCCGCTGCCCTTCGGACCGCCGATATAGACGTCGGCGCCGGTGGAGAGCCACTGGTCGTCCTTGTCGCACGTCCAGCCCGACACGACGCCGCTCGACGAAACGGCGTCGAGGTAGCCGATCGGGTCCTGGTCGTCGAAGATCGCGCTCATGCGTCCGCGCTTCTCGCCCGGCTCCGGCTGCAGGCCGAAGTTGTCGCGCGCGGAGACGTTCTGCCAGTAGTAGCCGAAGTTTCCGTACCACACGCGGCGGCCCCAGTTGCCGGGCTGACCGGCGTCATCGAGGTAGAAATCGCCGCTGACCCAGTAGCTGCCGTTGTTCTGGGTGTTGAACTGATTGAAGGCGAACGGCGTGCGCGGCGTCAGCTCGCCGGTGTCCTGCACCGTCGACTGGCCGCTGATGCCCGGCAGATAGCGGGAGAAGAACGTCGCCGGCGCATTGCCGTCGGCGGCGTTTAGCAGCGGGAACCAGCGCGGGCGATGATTGTTGTCCGTGCACTGGTAGAGCGCCGTATCCGGCGTACCGGTGCTCAGGAAGCGGATGCAGGTCGGCGCGGGGCTGCCGGGGAGATGGCCTTTGAAGAATTGTCCGTCCGACGTCGACTTGAGCTGCGCCTCGTACAGCTGGTACTTCATGATCTGCTTCTGGTCGCTGGTGAAGAGCAGGTCCGGCCGCTGCGCGCCGCTGCCGTCGGTCGGCAGCTGCGTTCCTTCTTCGAGGCCGATGACGGCGCTGGAGATCGCCGTCAACTGGCCGAAGCCGTAGGTGATGTTCTGGCCCCGATTGAGGCTGTAGAGCGTTCCGGCGTTGGAGCCGCGCGTGAGCGCGGCGACCGCGGCCGACAGCGTGGTCGTATTGCAGGGACCGCGGCCGTTGAGGTCCATGATCATCTGCGGATCCTTGACACAGATGGAGTCGGCGACGTCGAGCGCGCGGTTGATGGCGTCCTTCGCCTTCCCGCCGTAGTAGCACGACATGCTGTAGAACGCCAGGTCGGGATTGGCGTCGAAGCGCTTGCGCTGATAGGCCGAGAGCCAGCCGTACGCCGCCGCGCCGATGGCGTGCTCCTCGAGGCAGGTGTCCGACGTCGCGCCCAACCAGCCGCCTGGCTTTTGAATGCCGCACGGGAAGCCCTTGCCGTACAGGCCGACCGGATTGTTGTCGAAGTAGTACGAGACGTAGTTGAGCTCCGAGTCGAGAGCCTGCGTGAGGTAGCCGTGGCCGCCGATCGAGAGCGCCGAAGCGAAGATCAGGGAGACGTACGAGCTCTCCAGCCAGTTCTGATACGGCCCGACGATCCACCCTGGCAGGTTGCCCGGATCGCTGAACGTATGCTGGCGGTTGAAGCCGGCCGTCGTGCGCGTGCTGTAGATCTTGTTCTTCAGCGCGGTGGCGGCGTAGCCGGCGCAAGCGCCCTTCTTGGAATCCTCGAAGATGAGGCCGTAGTCGTGGAGCTCTTGAACGAGATTGCCTTCGCCGCGCCAGGTGGACGAGAAGCTCGCCCAGACTCCCGGCTGCGTGAAGCAGGTGCTCACCGGCGTATCGGCGAGCGCGGAAACGGTGAATGTACAGATGATGATCGTAAGAGTGAGAGAGAGTTTTTTCACGGATTCTCCTGAAATGGAAGGATGAGCCTCCTTCCGGCGCCGCACATTGAATGCTCTGGTGTAGTTATGGAGCAGCGGCGCAGATCACCGTGGCGATGGTCGGACGACCCGCTCACGGCGATCGCCACGACAGCATCGCGTGCGATAGAATCTCCCATCCAGACGTAAAGATAGAAGTCGCTCACGGTATCCCGAACGGAGGACCGCCATGGCCGACGACGTACTCGTTCCCCACCTGCGCCGCGTGACCGCCGACTTCGATCCGGCACAGCAAGCGAAGCTGCAGCGGGTCGACATGCCTCTACCGAATCGAACGCTGGGCGCGGCCGGTCCGGCCATCGACGTCGGCGGGCCGGACGACTTCCCGCGCACGCCGCTGATCATCCCGTTCACGACGAAAGACATCACCGGGATCGACCTCCAGTCCGTCCGCGTCTTTCGATTCGAGAAGGAGACGAGTCAGTTCCGCCCCATCTGGCATTCGGGCGCCAACGAGGCGCTCGGCTATTTCTGGGCGAACATCCGCCGCCCCGGCACCTACGTCCCGATCGGCCTTCCGCGCGACACGCTGCTGCGCGAGTCGCTGCGCATGTTCAGCCGCGCGCGGCAGCAGGCCGACGGCGGCTCGGACCGCGAGCGGCGCGAGCTGCAGCGGCGCGCCTTCGCGGCGTTCTTCGACGTCGCCGACGGCGATGTCGAGGAGCTGCGCGCATTCCTCACCCGGACGGAAATCCAGACCGGCATGGGCATCGACAACCTCGGCCCGCACGAGCTCCGGCTCGGCAGAGGCGGCCATCCGCTGCCGTTTCCTCTGCCGCAGGACATGGCTCTCGCCGATCTGCGCAAGCGGCTCGAGGGCCTGGAGATCACGCGCGACGGACTGCCCGAGGAAGAGCTGTTCCGCGATCCCGGGCTCTACCGCGACGACATTCCTCCCTGGATGCCGTCGCCCGAGAACCGGGCCTGGAACGGGATCGACGACGACATTGCCGATCGCCTGCAGAGCTGGACGCTGCGGCTCAACATCAACATCATCGACATCCTCCAGTGGCTGTTCTCGAAGGACTGGTGGATGCACCAGCACGACCGCCAGCACACAGGCGGGGCGTCGGGCGGCAGCAACATCAATTCCGCCAGCGTCCATCGCCTCTTCCAGCAGTCGGCGGTGGCGGTGGACGGCCCGGTCATCAGCAAGCCGTCGATCGTCGGCGGCAAGGTCTACATCGGCACCGGAAAGAGCGGCGGGACCGGCGGGACGCTGTACCAGATCGACCTCGGCTCCGGAGCCATCGACCACACCTTCCCCACCAGCGGCACCTCGTTCTATCCGTACGGCGGCATCGGCGGATCGCCCACCATCGTCGGCAACCGGATCTACATCTCGACGGTGTACGGAAAGATCTATTGCATCGACCGGACGACGTTCGCGCAGGTCTGGATGACGAATCTCAAAGTTCCGGCTCAAGCGCAGAACCAGCCGGTGTCGAATCCCGACGGCGACTCGTGGAGCGGCCCGCTCGTGGTCAACAACCGCGTCTACGTCTGCGGCGGCGAAGGCGAAAGCTCGAACCCGTTCGGCTTCATCTTCTGTCTCGATGCGACCACCGGCCACGTGATCTGGCTCTACTGCACGAACAAGTTCGTCAGCCCGAACGTCGCCGGCAACGAGAACCAGCCGAACGTGATCCCGCGTTCGGCCGCCATCAGCGATCCGCTCCCGGCTTGGGCGACGAACGCCGGCTTCACCCTTCACAACGACCCGCCGAATCGCGGCTCGTCGCCGTGGTCGTCCTGCGCCTACGACCACACGCTCAACCGCATCTACGTCGGCACCGGCAACGCCGAGCCCGACGTCCCGCTGCCGGAGGTGCGCTACGGCAGCGGCCTGATCTCGCTCGATGCCACCACCGGCCAGTTCCGCGGATTCTTCCAGCCCGCGCAGAGCGACAGCTACTGGCCCGGCGACGACGACGTCGACGTGCCGTGCTCGCCGTCCGTCTACACGCGCACCGGCGGCCAGCGCGTCGTCGCCTTCGGCAGCAAGAACGGCTCGTTCTTCATCCTCGACGCCGACACGCTCGCCGTGGTCGCCCGGCGGCAACTGCTGCCGAAGGCCGGCGGCACCGGCCTTCCGGGCAACGTCGGAACGCCGATCCCCTCGGTCGTGCCGAACGGCGGAAACGGCGAGAACCTGTGGGGCGTGTTCGCCGCGCCCGCCGTGCACGATGGGCTGGGGCGCTTGTTCGTCGGCCTCGGCGGCTACGGCGGCATCGCCGACCCGTCGAAGACGCCGTTCATGCGCGCCGTCGACTGGAACGACCTCAGCGACGCCTGGGCCACGGCCGTCGGCGGCGACAACGTGATCCGCTACACCACCACGAATCCGCCGATGTACCTGACGACCGAGGCGGGCCTCTCCGCGCCGGCGGTGGTCAACGACGTCGTGCTGGTTTCGACGAGCAAGACCGCGCTCTACGCACTCGACGCGAATACCGGCGTCTGCCTCTGGTCGGCGTCGGCGGCATCGCTCGGCAGCGGCTATTCGCTCGGACCGGCGATCTACGGCGACTACGTCGTGGTCGGGGCGGGGAACACCGTGTACATCTATCGATTGCGCTCCCGCTGGTTCGACTGGCTGCTCGCCGACGTCGTACTCCAGCGGGAGCTTCAGATCGCGATCAAACGGTGACGCGGCGGGTCAGTAGGGCGGGAAGAGCTGCACGCCCTGAGAGACGATCGCGTAGTTGCTGCCGACGCCCGACGTCGCGGCGAACGCCGCGAACAGCGGCTGCTGAATCTTGTTGTAGCGCCTCGCGTTCTCGCACGCGGCCACGATCTCGCTCTGCGGCGCGTTGGTGAAGAACTTATGCGCCTTCGTCAACTCCGTGGTCGACCAGTGGCCGGTCATCGAGAACCAGTCGTTGTTGCTCTGCCGAGCCCACTCCCACCTGTGCGAGCCGAGCGTGCCGAAGTAGCACGCGACCGAGCTCGAATTTGGTCCCGGATTCGGATCGGCGGCAAACACGGGGGTGGCGAGAACGACGAGCGCGAGGACGAGAACGGGGAACAGCCTGATGATGCTTTTCATTGTTTTACCCTCCGCTCTTTTGGTCTGACGCACCCCGCGGTTTTTCCCGACCGGGCTCACAGCGATCGCCACAACAGCATCGCCGCGTACGCGCGCCACGGCCGCCACGCCTCGGCGCGAGCGAGGATCTCGCGCTCGGGCGCCATCGCGAACGCTTTGCGGATGCCGAGGTCGGAGTGCGGGAACGCATCGGCATCGCGGAAGACGCGCATGGCGATGTAGTTCGCCGTCCAGGGGCCGATGCCGCGCAGCGTTTTGATGCGGTCGAGAGTCAGGTCGCCCTCGGCCGCGGCGCGGGCGATCCCGCGGATCGTCTCCCACCGCGCCGCGGGCATGCCGATGTTCGTGCCGCGGGCGCGGGCGATGCGTTCCGGCGACGTGCCGTAGCGCGTGACGATGCGGGTCATGATCGTCGTCGCGCCGGCGACGCTCACCTGCTGCCCGACGATCGCGCGCACGCAGACCTCGAACGGATCCCACGCGCCGGGGACGCGGATGCCGGGGTTCTTCGCCAGCAGCGGCGCGAGCAGCGTGTCGTTGCGGAAGTGCCGCGCGATCGCGCCGACGTCCGCGTCGACGTCGAAGAGACGGTGCACGCGGGCGAGGACGTCGGGGTCGTCGGAGTTGACGGCGAGCGCGCGGCCGTCGAAGCGGACGGCGACGTCGCCGCGGCGGTAGACGTCGTCGACGACGCTCTCGCCCGGCACGCAGCGCGAGCGCAGGAAATCGAGGAGCGCGCTCCAATGGAACGGAAGCTTCACTCCACCGTCACGCTCTTCGCCAGATTCCTCGGCTGATCGACGTCCGCGCCGCGGCGCAGCGCGATGTAGTACGCCAGCAGCTGCGTCGGCACCACGGCGAGGATCGGCTGCAGCGGCTCGACCGTCCAGGGGATCTCGATCACGTCGTCGGCGAACTTCTTCATCGCGTCGTCGCCCTCGTCGCAGATCACGATCAGCTTTCCGTCGCGCGCCTTCACTTCCTGCAGGTTCGACACGACCTTGTCGTACACCGGCGTGTGCGTGGCGATGGCCACCACCGGCATGTTCTCGTCGATCAGCGCGATCGGCCCATGCTTCATCTCCCCCGCCGGATACCCCTCGGCGTGGATGTACGAGATCTCCTTCAGCTTCAGCGCCCCTTCCAGCGCGATCGGGTAGTGCACCCCGCGGCCGAGGAAGAGGAAATCCTGCGACTTGTAATACTTGTGCGCGAGCTCCTCGATGTGCTTCTCCTGCGTCTTCAGGATCGTCTCGATCTTGTGCGGGATCACGCGCATCTCGTGCATCGCGTAGCGGCGGTCGTCGACGTCGTCGCCGCGCAGCTGGCGGATGTAGAGCGCCAGCAGGTAGAACGCCGTTAGCTGCGTCGTGAACGCCTTCGTCGAGGCCACGCCGATCTCCGGCCCGGCGTTCGTGTAGATCGTCCCGTCGGACATGCGCGTGGCGGCGGCGCCGATCACGTTGCAGATCGTGATCAGCTTCGCCCCCTTCGCCTTCGCCTCCTGCATGCCGGCGATCGTGTCGGCGGTCTCGCCCGACTGCGTCACGCCGATGACCAGCGTCGACTCGTCGACGATCGGGTTGCGGTAGCGGTACTCGGAGCCGTAGTCGACCTCGATCGGGATCCGCGCCGCATCCTCGAGCAGGAACTTGCCGATGAGCCCCGCGTGCCACGACGTGCCGCAGGCGATGACGTGGACTTTGCGGAACTTCGCCCACTCCTCGGGCGTGAGCTGCAGGTCGTTGAAGAAGATCTCGCCCGACTCCTCGAACATCCGCCCGTTGAACGTGTCGCGCACGGCGCGCGGCTGCTCGTGGATCTCCTTGAGCATGTAGTGCCGGTAGCCTTCCTTCTCGGCCATCACGGCGTCCCACATGATCTTTTTCGGCGGGCGGTCGACCGGCTGGTCCTTCGCGTCGAAGACGTGGACGTCCTGCTGATTCGCGACGGCGTACTCGCCATCCTCGAGATAGATGATGTTGCGCGTGTAGGCGAGGAGCGGGGCGACGTCGGAGGCGACGATGTTCTCGTTCTCGCCGAGGCCGATGACCAGCGGCGGGCCGTGCTTGGCGGCCACGATCGTGCCGGGCTCGCTGCCGTCGATCATCACCAGCGCGTAGTGCCCTTCCAGCTCCTTGAGCGACTTCTTCACCGCGTCGGTGAACTTCGTCCCATCCTTCAGGTTCTCTTCGATGAGGTGCGCGACGACCTCGGTGTCGGTCTCGGTCTTGAACTCGTGTCCCGCCTTCTGCAGGCGCTGCTTGAGCGGGAGGAAGTTCTCGATGATGCCGTTGTGGATGACCACGACCTTGCCGGTGCAGTCGCGGTGCGGATGGGCGTTGTTTTCGTTCGGCTTGCCGTGCGTGGCCCAGCGCGTGTGGCCCATGCCGAACGTGCCTTTGAGCGGCTTCTCGCCGAGCTTCGACTCGAGGTTGCTGAGTTTCCCCTCGGCGCGCACGACCTCGACGCCGTTGCCGTCGACGACGGCGATGCCGGCGCTGTCGTAGCCGCGGTACTCCAGTTTCTTCAATCCGCCGATGAGCACCGGCACGACGTCACGGCTGCCTACGTAACCAATGATTCCGCACATGTTCATCCTCGAGGGCGCAGAGCGCAGGGCGCGGGGCGCAGATGGTGCCGTCGCAAGAACATCATCTGCGCCCTGCCCCCTGCGCCCTGCCCCCTTTGTCCGCTAGAATCCGCGCGGGTGAAAAAGTTCCTCGCGCTGTCCTTTGCCGTGCTGGCCGCCTGTGGGAAGCGCGGCGACCCGCATCCGCCGGTGCCGATCATCCCCCAGGCCACCAGCGATCTGGTTGTATCACAGCGTGGTCCCAATGTTGTCCTCGCCTGGAGCTATCCGTCCCTGACCACGGCAGGGAAGAAGCTCGAATCCGTCAAACGTGTCGTGGTGTACCGATATATCGAGGCACTGCCCGCGACGCAGCCGCCGCGCGACGTGAAGACGATCATGCCCGGCGACGTCGATCCGACGAAGCCGCAGGCCATCGCGCTCTTTTCAAAAATCCCGGGCCTCACGCCGGCGCAGTTCACCCCGCTCAAGGAACGCATCGACAGCATAGAAAGCGCCAACCTTCCGGCCGCGACGGAGGGTGCCAAGCTGATCTACACCGACACGCCGCCGTTCCACACGAAGGACGGGCGGCCGGTGCGGCTCGACTACGCGATCGTGACCGAGGGGGGCACGACGCCGAGCGCGATCGGCAACGTCGCCTCGCTCGTGCCGATCGACGTGCCGCTGCCGCCGTCGGACGTCGTGGCCGCGCCGAAAGCCGAGGGCGTCGTGCTGACGTGGACCGCGCCGTCGAAGTCGGCGACGAGCGACGCCAAGCCGTTCGTGGCCGGCTACAACGTCTATCGCGTGCCGAAAGGGGCGGCGCTGACGGAGGTGACGGCGCCGGTGAACGCCGCGCCGGTGACGGCGACGACGTACACGGACGTGCCGCCGTACGGCGACTTCGACTACCGCGTGACCGCGATCGCGGCGACGTCGCCGCGCATCGAGAGCGATCCGTCGCCGGCGCTCACCGCGACGTTCAAGGACCTCATGCCGCCGCCCGCGCCGGCGTCGATCACCGCGCTCGTGGAGACGAAGTCGGTGCGCCTGGTGTGGGAGCCGGTCGACGCGCCCGACCTCGCCAACTACGTCGTCTACCGCACCGAGGGGATCGGCCACGGCGAGCCGAAGGAGGCGGGGACGTTCGCGGAGTTCGTCCTCCCCGCCGGCACGACGACGGTGATCGACAAGGACCCCGATCCCGGCATCGAGTACAAGTATTCGGTGACGGCGAAGGACAAGAGCGGCAACGAGAGCAAGCGCACGAGCACGGGATGGGTGCTGGTGCCGAAGGCACCGTAAAGTGCATCCCGAAAGCGCCGTGAGGCGTTCGGACATTTTCGCGATCGCGCTCCTGCTCGCCGCGCTGATCGTCGCCGCCTACCTCCGCTTCAAAGACCTCGGCGTCCCCAGCTACTGGCTCGACGAGATCCTCGGCGACATGCTGACGACGCACCACGCGTCGACCGCGCCGTGGTGGCGCTGGCTCACCGGCCTCGAGCACGAGCACGGACCGCTCTACTACCTCGGCCAGCTCGCCGCGCGCGCGTTCGGCCGCGGCGAATTCGCCGGCCGCCTCCCCGCGGCGCTCTTCGGCCTCGCCGCAATCCCGCTCGTCTTCCTCGCCGCGCGCGAGCTGGTCGGGTGGGCGGCGGGCGTCGCGGCGGCGATCGTGCTCGCGGCGTCGCCGCTGCACGTCTATTACAGCCGCGAGGCGCGGCCGTACGCGCTGCTGATGCTGCTGACGGCGGTCATGCTGATCGCGCTGCTGCGGGCGCGCACCGGGCTCGCCGTCGCCGCGGCAATCGCGATGCTCTACACCTCCGCGGTGGCCGGGCCGCTGCTCCTCGCCATCGCGTTCACCTGTTTTCTGCGGCGCATGTGGCTCCTCGGCGGCATCGCGGGAGCGGCCACGCTCCTCGTGCCGCTCCTCTACCGCGGCGAGGCCGCGCCGGTGTCGTCGCAGTTCGACGAGCACGTGACCTCGCGCATCGTCCGCGCGCTCACGGTGTCGGCGTACGGCAACGAAGGGCAGGCCGCGGTGATTGCGGTCCTCTTCCTCTTCGCCGCGCTCGGCGCCGTCGTGCTGGCGCGGCGCGACGCGCGCGCGGCGGCGATCGTCGGCGGCATGACCGTGCTGCCGGTCGTCTGCGCGCTCTGGTCGCTCGAGGCCATCGGCCACTGGTTCGCCATCCGCTACGTCTCGCCGGCGCTGATCGGCTTCGTCGTCCTGGCCGGCGTCGGCATCGCCGCGGTCCGCCTGCCGTGGCTCGCCGCCATCGTCGCCGCCGGCATCGCCGCCGCGACGTGGAGCGCGGCGCGGCAGGAGCCGTTCGAGAAGCTCGACTGGCGCGCCGTCGGCGCCACGCTCGAGCGCCACGTGCAGCCGGGCGACGCCATCGTCACCGCCGAGCAATGGTCGGAGGTCTGCCTCCGCTATTACCTGCGCCGATTGCCGCCGCGCGTCCGCCTCGTCACCGTCAACAGCGTGATGCTCGCGGAGATGTTCGCGAACGCGCCGCAGCCGGCGTGGTTCGTCACCGCCGGCGAGCCCGACGCGGCGCCGGTGCGCGACTGGATCTGCCGCTATCCGCTGCTCGCCGCGAGCGGGCGCGAGGACTTCCGCCTGCACTACGCGCCGTCGCTCCAGCACTTCGTGCAGCACCGCGCGGCGGGCGAGGACTTGCGCGCGCTCGCCGCGGCGCTCGGCGAGAACGTGACGCTGCACAGCGGGCGCGACGACGAGCTGTTCCGCGGCGACGGCTGGCAAGGCCCCGAGGGGGCGAAGGGCGAGGAGTTCCGCTGGGCGACGGCGAAGCAGGCCTCGCTGCTGATCCCGCGCCTGACTCCGCGCAACCGGCGCGTCGTCGCGCACGTGCTGCCGTTCGGATATCCGTCGCTGCCGGAGCAGACGATGACGCTGTCGGTGAACGGCAGGAGCGCCGGCGCGGTGGCGGTGCCGTTCGCGTGGCGCGACTACGCGTTCGACGTCCCGGCCGCGCTCTGGCGCGAGGGGCTGAACACGCTGACGTTCACGTTCGGCCGCGTGACCGTGCCGGCGACGCTGCCGGGGACGAACGGCGATCCGCGCCCGCTCGCGGTCATGTTCGAGTCGGTGTCGATCGTCGAGAACGGCGCCGCGCAACCGCCGCCGCAGGTGATCGACATCCGCCTCGCCTCCGAGGCGCTCTTCCGCACGCGCGCCGCGCCGCCGCGCAAGCACGCCGCCGCGCAGCTCCGCGAGGCTCCGGTGAAAGCGCTCTTCGCGCGCCTCGGCTTCGATCCCGAGCCGGCCTGGCGCGAGCTCCACGTCGAGGACGCCGCCGCCGCGATCGCCTTCGAGAGCGCGTGCGAGAGCGACCGTGCGTTTCTCGACCGCGCCTTCTACGTCATCGCCGAGCGCAACCCGAATCCCGGCGAGCTCGCCGATCTCCTGCCGCGCATGCAGCGCGGCGCGAGCCGCGTCGAGATCGCCGGCCGCGTGCTGCGGTCGATCGACGTGCGGCAGAAGCTGACGAAATGAGCGCGCGGAGCGCAGGGGGTAGGGCGCAGGTGATGGTCGTCGCGGTGACATCCTCTGCGCCCCGCGCCCTGCGCCCTGCCCCCTAACGCTGAAGCAGCACGCGCAGCCGCTCCGGATCGCTCACTGGCTCCTGGCACATGTAGGCCTCGCAGACGTAGGCGCGCTCGGGCTCGCGATGCTGCATCAGCGGCAGGTCGGCGGAGCCGTCGCCGGCGACGATGACGCGGTGCGGCAGGTACGTCTCGCCGACGACGCGGCGCAGCGCGCGGAAGGTCTCGCCGCTGCCGGTGAGGGCGATCTCCTTCGGCGCGCCGGCGCGCCACTCCGCGACGCCGAGGAGAAAGCCGAAGCCGCTCGGGTAGCGCTGCGCGAGCGGGAGGATCGCCTCGATCGCGCGCGTGGCGATGGCCGCGTAGCGCTCTTCGCCGAACAGAATCGCCAGGCGCAGCAGGACGTCGCAGGCGAGCGAGTTGCCCGAGGGCGTGGCGTTGTCGAAGAGATCCTTCGGCCGCGTCAGCAGCGGCTCATGGTCGATGGGGGTGTCGAAGAAGCCGGCGTCGTCCGCGAAGCGCGCGACGATCTCCTCGGCGAGCCCGCGCGCGGCGTCGAGGTAGCGCCGCTCGTGCGTCGCCTCGTACGCGAGCGTGAGGCCCCAGGCGACGCCGGCGTAGTCCTCCAGCAATCCCGCGATCTTCGCGTGGCGGACAAGGCGCCCATCGACGATGCGCGCCAGCAGGAAATCGGCGTTGCGGCGGCAGACGTCGCGGTAGTCGTCGCGGTCGAACGCCAGCGCCGCCTCGGCGAACGCCGCGAGCATCCAGCCGTTCCATCCCGCCAGGATCTTGTCGTCGCGGCCGGGCCAGACGCGCTTCGAGCGGACGCCGTAGAGATGGCACTTGCCGCGCGCGGCGACGTCGCGCTCGGCGTCGCTCCGCGGCTCGCGGATCAGATTGAGGATGTTGTGCCCTTCCCAGTTCCCGCCCTCGCTGACGTCGTAGAGCTCGCAGAAGACGCGGCCGTCGTCCGCGCCGAGGGCGTCGCCGACCTCGCGCCGCGACCAGACGTAGAACTTCCCCTCCTCGCCTTCGCTGTCGGCGTCCAGCGTCGAATAAAAGCCGCCCTCCGGCGACGTCATCTCGCGCTGCACCCAGCCGAGGATCTCGTTGGCGATGCGCGCGAGCTCGGGGTCGCGCTTCCATTGCCAGGCGCGCGTGTAGAGGCGCGCGAGCAGCGCGTTGTCGTAGAGCATCTTCTCGAAGTGCGGCACGAGCCAGCGCGCGTCGACGGAGTAGCGGTGAAAGCCGCCGCCGATCTGGTCGTACATGCCGCCGTGGGCCATCTTGCGAAGCGTGGTGACGATGATGTCGTCGAGCGAAGTGTCATCCCGAGCGGAGCGAGGGATCCCCTGCGGCATGGGATTCCTCGCTGCGCTCGGAATGACACCACGCCAGGCGACCTGCATCAAAAAGTCGAGCGTCATCGACGGCGGGAACTTCGGCGCGGAGCCGAAGCCGCCGTTGACGCGGTCGTACGTCTGGGCGATGCGCATGGCCGCCGAGTCGAGCGCGTGGTGCTCGATCATCGCGGGCGGCCCGGTCTGCAACTGGCGGCCGAGTGCCTCACGCACTTCGCCCGAGGCCGCGGCCACTTCATCCTTGCGCGAGCGGTAGGCGTCGGCGACGTGCAGCAGCACGCGCTTGAATCCCGGCATGCCGTGCCGGTCGTCGGGGGGGAAGTACGTTCCGGCGTAGAACGGCGCGCCGTCGGGCGTGAGGAACATCGACATCGGCCAGCCGCCGTGCCCCGTCATCATCTGCACCGCGCTCATGTAGATCGAGTCGATGTCGGGGCGCTCCTCGCGGTCGACTTTGATCGCGACGAAGTGCTCGTTGAGGATGCGCGCCACGCTCTCGTCCTCGAACGACTCGCGCTCCATGACGTGGCACCAGTGGCACGCCGAGTAGCCGATGGAGAGGAAGATCGGCTTGTCCTCCGCGCGCGCCTTCGCCAGCGCCTCGTCGCCCCACGGGAACCAGTCGACGGGGTTGTGCGCGTGCTGGAGCAGGTACGGCGAGACTTCGTGCGCGAGGCGGTTCATGTGTTTGTTTGCCTTCATGCTGAGCGAAGCGAAGCATCAGCAACGGCGCCGCGATGCTCTTCGCCAAGTGGCTGTTCGTGGCGTGCTCGTCGCGGCGCCTTGGTTGATCCTTCGCTTCGCTCAGGATGATGTCTGGTCATGGTTTCTGAATCGCATCCAACAATTGGGCCGGGAACGCGCGCATCTCGAAATACTCCGCCTCGAGCTCCTCGATCTGGAAGCGGTCGAGACCGGAGTTGGAGAGGAAGTCGTTGCGCAGCTTCCCATCCTGCTCCTCGATGATCCGCGGCAGCAATTGATTGATGTAGAACGCCTCCAGGCGGATCTTGGTGATGACCTCCTCGAGCAGCGCCTCGGTGACGACGTCGTGCAGGTCCGACGTCTCCGGGTCGTGCCCCATCTCCGCCTTGATCTCGCGCCGGAACGTCTCCCGCCCCTCCGGCGTGTTCAGCTCGAGGTAGAAGTTCGACATCCGCCGCCGCGCCAGGCCGTACATCGCCACGTAGGCGCGCTCGGTGCGGTTGATCGCCGCGATCGACTGCGTGACGTCGGCGAGCGAGGCCTCGTTGTTCTGGATCGAGATCAGGCCGAGCGTCAGCGCGTAGAGCTTCTTCTTCCCGTACGACAGCGCGTAGTCGTTCGTCACGATCGGATTGATGAAGAGCGACTGGAAGAGGCCGCGCTGCAAGCCTTCGAAGACCTGCATGTTGCCGATGAGCGAGCGCACCTGCTCGAGGGAGAGCTCGACGTCGTCCATGAAGGCGAGGCGGTTGATGAGCGTGGTGGTGTGGTCGATGCGGTCGAAGAGCGTGATCAGCTCGCCGAACGACTCGAGGCGCTCGTAGTCCTCTTCCTCGCGGCCGATCTCGTCGATCAGCTTGCCGGTCTCGAGCAGCAGCTCCTCGAAGGTCTGGTCGCGGTTCGCCGCGGCGCGCTGCTTGTTCTCCATGAGCTGGACCATGTCGAGCGACGAGAGCTTGCGGCTGATGTTCTTGCCGAGGAGAAAGCCGCCGAGGATCTCGCGCGTGGAGGCGATGTAGCCGGGCTCCTCCTCGTCGTCGCCGCCGGCGACGTGGTGCTCCTGCAGGACGATCTCCTCGAGGGTGTCGAAGATGGAGAGCGGCACTTCGTTGCGCAGCGAGAGGGTGCGCAGGCGCATCAGCCGCGCGCGCGCCGAGGGGCTGATGGCGGAGCCGGCGCAGCTGGCGAGGATGCGCTTGTACTCGTCGATGAGCTGCTGGTTGTCGGGGTGGCGGTAGATGACGTCGATCTGGATGCGCTCGCGCTGGTAGGGATCGACGCCGCCGCCGGCGCCGGCATCGTCCATCGACTGCTGCTCGGCGTAGGCGTCGCGGCAGAGGTCGTAGAAGCGCTGGTTGTCGCGCTGGACGACGCGGACGAGGACGAGGGTCGACGGCGGCTCGCCGAGGTGGTCGAGGATCTCGTGCGCGAGGGCGAGGAACTGCCCGGCGCCGACGCGCCGCGAGCGCTTGAGGAGCCTGCCGACCGCGCGCACGGTGTGCTCCTGCCGGTCCTCGACGTAGGCGAAGCGCTTGCGGTCGTCGATGAAGAAGAAGTAGTTGGCGACGGCGTTGCCCTGCAGGAAGAGGTTGTCGAAGGTCTCGAAGCCCTCGGTGTTGGCGGTGAAGCGGAGCTCGTGCGTGCGCGGATCGCTCGCCGCGCCGTACATGACCAGGCGGTTGACGACTTCGTCGTTGAGGAGATCGCCGACCGGCAGGTGCCCGCCGAACATGTACTCGCCGAAGATGCCGCCGTTGCCGCGGAACCGCACGCCCTCGGGGTTGAGGACGATCTCGGAGGAACCGCCGAAGTAGCGCACGACGTTGCCGCGCGGCGTGTCGATCTGCTCGAAGAAGAAGCGGCGGTCGACGTCCGGCCCGGCAATGGCCGCGAAGTATTCGATGGCAGTGCCGATGAAGCCCTGGTGGACGATCGCGCGGATCACGGGGGGATTCTAGTTGTTAGTTCTTAGTTGTTAGTTCTTAGGTTTTGTCGCTCACGACGCACCCTAAGACCTAAGAACTAACAGTTGTTTACCGAGCCTCTGCACAAGTCGTTATCCTGAGCCGGCAGCGCGCGGCGAAGGATCTCCGAATGCGCAGATGGAGATGCTTCGCCGTCTGCGCGGCTCAGCGTGACGTGAGACGCTAAGAACCAAGAACTAAGAACCAAGAACTACGAACCCGCCCTCGGATGCGCTTTCCGATACACCTTGATCAACTCCCAGTCGTTCAAGTGCGTGTACTTCTGCGTCGTCGAGAGCGATGCGTGTCCGAGCAGCTCCTGAATCGTTCGTAAGTCCGCGCCGGCGTTCAGCAAATGCGTCGCGAACGAATGGCGCATCGTGTGCGGGGAGATGCCGGCGCGGAGGGCGGCGGCGCGCACGTAGCCGTCGAAGAGCCGGCGCACGCTGCGCTGCGTGATGCGCTGGCCGCGGTAGTTGACGAACAGCGCCTCCTCCTCGGCCGGGGCCTCGCGCACGGCGAGCCAGGCGCGGAGCGCTTCCTCCGCCTTCGAGCCGAAGGGGACGATGCGCTCCTTCGAGCCTTTGCCGCGCACCTTCACCAGGCGCGCGCGGAGCTCGACGTCGTCGATGTCGATGCCGACCAGCTCGGCGATGCGCAGCCCCGACGCGTAGAGCAGCTCGAGATACGCGCGGTCGCGCGCGCCGAGCGGCGTCGACGTGTCGGGCTGCTCGATCAGCAGCGCCACGTCCGACGGCTGCATCACCGAGGGGAGATGCTTCTCGCGCTTCGGCGTCGCCACCGTGCGCGCGGGGTTCGCGTCGACGACCGCCTCGCGCATCAGGTACTTGAAGAACGAGCGCATCGCCGAGAGATGCCGCGCGATCGACGAGCGGCGCAGCTTGCGGTGGGCCAGGTGCGCCAGGTACGCGCGCACGGCGAGGTGGTCGACGCGGCGCAGGTCGAGCTGGTCGCGCGCCATCGTGAAGTAGTCGTTGCAGAGAAAGCCGAGGAACGATTCGAGGTCGTCGCGGTAGGCGGTGACGGTGTTGGGGGAAACGTTGCGCTCGACAGCCAGATAATCGAGGAACTCGCCGACTTCGCTCGTCACCACGCCCTCCCATGAATTGCGAATTGCGAATTCAGAATTGAGAATTCGGGCTCTTCTCAATTCTGAATTCGAAATTCGAAATTCCTCGGTCTCATGTTAGCGTACGCCTCCTTCGGAGACGCCCATGGACCTGAAAAAAACTCCCCTCAACTCCCTCGAGCACGAACTGGGCGGCAAGATGATCGACTTCGGCGGATGGGAGCTGCCGGTGCAGTTCAGCGGCATCCTCGAAGAGCACGAAGCCGTCCGCACCGGCGCCGGCCTCTTCGACGTCTCGCACATGGGCGAGCTCACGGTCAAGGGCCGTGACGCGCTCGCGCTCCTGCAGCGCGCCACGTGCAACGACGTCTCGAAGCTCGAGGACGGCCGCGCGCAGTACAACGGCCTCCTCTACCCGACCGCCGGCTTCGTCGACGACATCCTCATCTATCGCATCGGCGCGGACGACTACTTCGTCGTCGTCAACGCCTCGAATCAGGACAAGGACTTCGAGTGGCTCGCCGACTGCGCCAAAGGCATGGACGCCGAGGTCAGGAACGAGGGCGCGAACTACGCGCAGCTCGCGCTCCAGGGCCCGAACGCGCAGCGCATCCTCCAGCCGCTCGTCGACGTCGATCTCGGTCCGATCAAGTACTACCGCTTCACGCGCGGCCGCGTCGACGGCGTCGAGGCCATCATCTCCCGCACCGGCTACACCGGCGAGGACGGCTTCGAGCTCTACCTCGCGCCGTCCGAGTCGCAGCGGATCTTCCGCAAGCTCCTCGACTCCGGCGAGGTCAAGCCGTGCGGCCTCGGCGCGCGCGACACGCTGCGCCTCGAGGCCAAGATGGCCCTCTACGGCAACGACATCGACGAGACCACGACACCGCTCGAGGCCGACCTCGGCTGGATCGTCAAGATCGACAAGGGCGACTTCTACGGCCGCGACGTCCTGCAGCGCGAGAACGCCGAGGGGCCGCGGCGGAAGCTCGCCGGCTTCGAGATGGTCGACCGCGGCATCGCCCGGCACGGCTATCCGGTCGTCGACGGCGGCCGCGAGATCGGCGTCGTCACCAGCGGCACCCACTCGCCGACATTGAAAAAACCGATCGGCCTCGCGTATCTTCCGCCTGAAAAGTCGGCGCCCGGCACGGAGTTCACGGTGCTGATCCGCGGCAAAGAGACTCGGGCCCGCGTCGTCCCCACGCCTTTCTACAAGCGACAAAAGTAAAAGGAGTCACGCGCATGACGCCTGAAGACAGCAGATACGCCAAGAGCCACGAGTACGTGCACTTGGACGGCGACGTCGGCACGATCGGCATCACCGATTACGCCCAGAAGGAGCTCGGCGACGTCGTCTTCGTCGAGCTGCCGCAGCCCGGCACGCAAATCGAAGCGGACAACGAGATGGGCAGCATCGAGTCGGTCAAGGCCGTCTCCGAGCTCTTCGCGCCGGTGTCGGGCGAGGTGCTCGAGGTCAACGACCTCCTGCGCGAGAAGCCCGAGCTCGTCAATACCGACCCGTACGGCGACGGCTGGATGATCAAGGTGCGCATCGCCGACCAGAGCGAATACGACGAGCTCATGGACGCCGGCGAGTACGAGGACTACATCCAAACCGAATCGCACTGACCCGTCATGCTGAGGCGCGAAGACGCCGAAGCATCTCAACATGCAACGCTGTCGCATCCTGAGATCCTTCGCCGGCTGCGCGGCTCAGGATGACGACAACCCAAAGGCGCATTGATGACATTGCCGAATCCCCTCGACGACTCCAACACCCATCGCTACATCCCCAACGCCTCCGCCGACATTGCCGAGATGCTCGCCACGATCGGGGTCGACTCGATCGAGCGGCTCTTCGACACGATCCCGAACGACGTCAAGCTCGATCGCCTCCTCGACCTCCCCGGCCCGTGGTCGGAGATCGAGTCGCGGCGCTGGTTCCGCGAGCTCGCCGCGCGCAACAAGAGCGCCGCCGACCACCTCTCGTTCCTCGGCGCCGGCGCCTACGCGCACTACCAGCCCGCCTGCATCGACCAGCTGCTGACGCGCGCCGAGTTCCTCACCTCGTACACGCCGTACCAGCCCGAGGTGTCGCAGGGAACGCTGCAGTCGATCTTCGAGTACCAGACGCACCAGTGCCTCCTCACCGGGCTCGACGTCGCCAACGCCTCGCTCTACGACGGCTCGACGGCGCTCTGCGAGGCGGTGCTGCTCGCCGAGCGCGTGGTGAAGAACCGGACGAAGGTCGTGGTCGCGAAGTCGGTGCATCCGCAGTACGTCGAGACGCTGCGCACGTACGTGCAGAACCTCGGCATCGAGGTCGTGCAGGTGCCGTGGACGGGCGACGGCCGCGTCGACAGCGCCGCGCTGCGCGAGGCGTGCACGAGCGACGTCTTCGCCGTGGCCGTGCAGTCGCCGAACTTCCTAGGCGTGCTCGAGGACTACGACGCCGTCGCCGGCATCGCCGCCGGCGCCGGCGCGGTGAAGATCGCGGTCGTCTGCGAGGCCACGTCGCTCGGCATCGTCACGCCGCCGGGCGCGCACGGCTTCGACATCTGCATCGGCGAAGGGCAGGCCTGGGGGATTCCGACGCAGTTCGGCGGCCCGTACGTCGGATTCATGGTGGTCAAGGACGAGCTGAAGCGGCACATGCCCGGACGCCTCGTCGGCGAGACCGTCGACGTCGACGGCAAGCGCGCCTACGTGCTGACGCTGGCCACGCGCGAGCAGCACATCCGCCGCGCCAAGGCGACGTCGAACATCTGCACGAACGAGGCGCTGATCGCCCTCGCGGCGAACATGTACCTCTCGCTGATGGGGAAGGCGGGCCTGCGCGAGGTCGCGCAGCAGTGCCTGCAGAAAGCCGCGTACCTGCGCAAGAAACTGATCTCGATCTCGTCGGTGGCGCTGCCGTTCGGCGGCCCGATCTACAACGAGCTCGTCGTCCGCACGCCGTACCCGGCGAAGGAGATCCTGATGGACCTCGAGCACGAGAAGATCCTCGGCGGCATCCCGCTGTCGGACTTCTTCCCCGGCCACGACAACGACTTCCTCGTCGCCGTGACCGAGCTCCACACGCGCGAGCAGATCGACCGCTACGCGGCCGCGCTGACCGCGGCGGTGGCAAGGGAGCGGCGATGACGACCGTCCTCGAAAACGAAACCGCCGCCGCGCCGCAGTCGTCGTCGCGCGAAGGGCTGATCTTCGAGCACTCGAAGCGCGGCCGCCGCGGCCATCAGCTGCCGCCGCTCGACGTCCCCGAGGATCCGGAGGCGCTGCCGCCGTCGCTGATGCGCGGCCCGCTCGACGACGAGCTGGAAGTCTCCGAGGTCGGCGTCATCCGGCACTTCACGCGGCTGTCGAAGCTCAACGTGTCGATCGACGCGGGGATGTACCCGCTCGGCTCGTGCACGATGAAGCACAACCCGCGCATCAACGAAGAGATCGCGCGCGTCCCCGGCTTCGCCATGTCGCACCCGCTGCAGGCCGACCATCAGGTGCAGGGGAACCTCGAGCTGCTGTGGACTCTCGAGCAGTCGCTGCGCGAGATCCTCGGCATGCCCGCCGTGACGCTGCAGCCGGTCGCCGGCGCGCACGGCGAGCTCACCGGCGTGCTGCTGATCCACAAGGCGCTGGCGCGCGGCGGCAACGCGCGGAAGTACATCCTCATCCCCGACTCCGCGCACGGGACGAACCCGGCGTCGGCGGCGTTCGCGGGCTACGAGATCAAGGAGCTGAAGTCGAACGCGCGCGGCAACGTCGACCTGGAGACGCTGGCGAACGCGGTGACGGAAGACGTGGCCGCGCTGATGATCACGGTGCCGAACACGCTCGGCGTGTTCGAGAGCGACATCCGCAAGTTCGCCGACATCCTGCACGCGAAGGGCGCGTATCTCTATTGCGACGGCGCGAATCTCAATTCATTCGTCGGCGTCGCGCGGCCCGGCGACATGGGGATCGACGTCATCCACTCGAACCTGCACAAGACGTTCTCCACGCCGCACGGCGGCGGCGGCCCCGGCGCCGGCCCGGTCGGCGTGAGCGCCGGCCTGGTGCCGTACCTGCCGACGCCGCGCGTGGAGCGCCGCGCCGACGGGA
>Ga0070717_10000247_pt1 | contig 37123 bp, 41 predicted proteins | sample LARL113metaG_FD_71366 | JGI IMG/M metagenome (GOLD analysis project Ga0070717, IMG submission 71366) | Corn, switchgrass and miscanthus rhizosphere microbial communities from Kellogg Biological Station, Michigan, USA - LAR L11-3 metaG | ecosystem: Host-associated > Plants > Roots > Rhizosphere ...
CCCCGGTGCCCCTCCGCCACGTAGACCTCCGCCACCTCGCCCTCGAGGCCGGTGCCCGGGTCGAACAGCACGACCCAGCAGAACCCGGCCAGGCCCCGCGCCCCGTCGCGCACGGCGAAGATCACGTTCTCGCCCACGAACCCGGACCGCACCTCGTCCATCGAGGCCTCCAGCTGCTCCCGGCTCAGCTGGGGGTGGTCGGCGTAGTGCGGCTGCTCGTGGAGGTGGAGGTCGACGAGGAGCGGCCGCACCAGGGCCAGCTCCTCGTCGCGGAGCTGTTCGACGATAACGCGTTCCAACGCGCGCGATCGTAGCGGACAGCCGGAGCTGACTTCAGGACAGGGGCAGGCTCCTCGTGCCCTCGATCCGGACCGACCGCAGCGACCGCGGGTCCAGGCCGAGCAGGCGCAGGATCGTCGGCGCGATCTGCGTCGTCTCCACCCGGCCGTCCTCGACGCCGCTGTGCTCGACCGGCGCGCCCGCCACGACCAGGGGCACGTCCCGGTACAGGTGGCGGGTCATGGCCAACCTACTGTGCGGCCGGTTATGGGACGTGAAAGGGCCGCTCAAGGATGGAGCCGACGCGGGGATTCGAACCCCGGACCTGTCGCTTACGAGGCGACTGCTCTGCCAGCTGAGCTACGTCGGCGCGAAGGGGATTGTACCTGGCAGAAGCCAGAGGACCCCGCCGGATCACGGCGGGGTCCTCACAGGCTCAGCGTTGCTCTGCTCAGTTGACTTCCCGGTAGTCGGCGTCCACGACGTCGTCCTCGGGCTTCTTCTCGCCGGTCGGTTCCTCGCCACCGCCGGACGCCGCGCCGGCGCCCTGGTAGATGTGCTGGCCGACCTTGCCCAGCGACTCGTTGAACTCGTCGATGGCCTGGCGCAGGGTGGCGACGTCGCCGCCCTTCGACGCGGTCTTGAGCGCCTCCATCTTGCCCTCGACCTCGGCCTTGATCTCGGCCGGGATGCGCTCCTCGTTCTCCTTCAGGACCTTCTCGGCCTGGTAGACCATCTGGTCCGCCTGGTTGCGGAGCTCGACTTCCTCGCGCCGCGAGCGATCCTCGCTGGCGTGCGACTCGGCCTCCTTGACCATGCGCTCGACGTCGTCCTTGCTCAGCGTGGACGACGCGGTGATGGTCACCGACTGCTCGCGGCCGGTGCCCTTGTCCTGTGCCTTGACGCTCAGGATGCCGTTGGCGTCGATGTCGAACCCGACCTCGACCTGCGGCATGCCGCGGGGCGCCGGCGCGATGCCGTCCAGGTGGAAGCGGCCGAGCGTCCGGTTGTCGCGGGCGAACTCGCGCTCGCCCTGGAGCACGTGCACCTCGACCGACGTCTGGTTGTCGGCGGCGGTGCTGTAGATCTGGGAGCGGGACGTCGGGATCGTGGTGTTGCGGTCGATCAGCTTGCTGAACACGCCGCCGAGCGTCTCGATGCCCAGGGACAGCGGGGTGACGTCCAGCAGGAGGACGTCCTTGACCTCGCCCTTGAGCACGCCGGCCTGGATGGCCGCGCCCACCGCGACGACCTCGTCGGGGTTGACGCCCTTGTGCGGCTCCTTGCCCCCGGCCAGCTCCTTGACCAGCTGCTGGATCGCCGGGATGCGGGTCGAGCCGCCGACCAGCACGACCTCGTTGATCTGCTGGGGCGTGAGGCCCGCGTCCTTCAGAGCGGCCATGAACGGGCCGCGGCAGCGCTCGCTCAGGTCGGCCGTCAGCGCCTCGAACTTGGCCCGGGTCAGGGTCGTCTCCAGGTGCTTGGGGCCGGTCTGGTCCGCGGTGATGAAGGGCAGGTTGATCGTGGTCTCGAGCCGCGAGGAGAGCTCGATCTTGGCCCGCTCGGCCGCCTCGGTCAGGCGCTGGAGCGCCTGGCGGTCGGCCTTCAGGTCGATCCCGTTCTCCTTCTTGAACTCGTCGGCCAGCCAGTCGACGACCCGGCGGTCGTAGTCGTCGCCGCCCAGGTGGGTGTCGCCGTTGGTGGACTTGACCTCGAAGACGCCGTCGCCCACGTCCAGGATCGAGACGTCGAAGGTGCCGCCGCCCAGGTCGAACACCAGGATCGTCTCGTTCTCCTTCTTCTCCAGCCCGTAGGCCAGCGAGGCGGCGGTCGGCTCGTTGATGATCCGGAGCACGTTCAGGCCCGCGATCTGGCCGGCGTTCTTGGTCGCCTGCCGCTGCGAGTCGTTGAAGTAGGCGGGCACGGTGATGACCGCGTCCGTGACCTTCTCGCCCAGGTACGCCTCGGCGTCGGCCTTCAGCTTCTGGAGGACCATCGCCGAGATCTCCTCGGGCGTGAAGTCCTGGCCCGCGCCGGGGATCTCGACCACGGCCCGGTCGTCCTTGCCCGGCTTGACCTTGTAGGGGACGATCTTCCGCTCCGACTCGACCTCGGCGTAGCGGCGCCCCATGAAGCGCTTGATCGAGAAGACGGTGTTCTCGGGGTTCACGGCTGCCTGCCGGCGGGCGAGCTGTCCCACGAGGCGCTCCCCCGACTTGGTGAAGGCCACCACCGAGGGCGTGGTTCGCGAACCCTCCGAATTGGGGATGACCACCGGCTCTCCACCTTCCATGACCGCGATCACGGAGTTGGTGGTGCCGAGGTCGATTCCAACGGTTTTTGGCATGTGTTCCTCCGCAGGTGGGTTTCTCTGCTCGTAAGTACCGCTAGCTTTCCCACGGGTAATCCGCCCGAAACGCCCCTCCGGGCCGGCCGTGGTGCCGCGCGCGGCTCAGAAATGTACTCTCAGGGCAGTGGCTCGAAGCATAGACCTCGACCCGATCGATGGCATCGGCGTTGGCACGATCGGTCCCCCGGGACGGCGGCAGTTCTTCCTGCGCGCCAGCAACGCCAGCGAGACCTTCATCGTCTACTGCGAGAAGTTCCACATCCAGGGCCTGGTCGTCCGCATCCGGCAGCTGCTGGAGGCGCAGGGGCTGGGCTCGCCGCCGCAGGAGGTCCAGTCGCCACCGGCCGAGCCGGGCGAGCCAGAGTGGATCGTGGGCCAGCTCGGGCTGGGCTACCACGAGAGCAAGCGGCAGTTCGTGATCGTGGCGCGCCAGCAGGCCGAGAACGAGGACGACGACCCCGAGCAGCTGGCGACCGCCCGATTCTGGGCGACCCCCGAGCAGGTGATGGCGTTCACGCGCCAGGCGGAGCGGGTGCTCTCGTCGGGCCGCCCCACCTGCCCGTACTGCGGGCTCCCCATCGACCCCGGTGGCCATCCCTGCCCCGCTGGCAATGGCTCCCGGCCCATCCTTTGACGCGGAGGCCGTCGAGGAGGCCCTGCGCTGCCTCCCCAACCTCGAGCTGAAGGGCCTGTTCCGCCGCTCCTCCAACTACACCTTCCTGGCCGAGCTGTGCGGCGCCGACAGCGCCGCGTCGATGCTCGCGGTCTACAAGCCCGCCGAGGGCGAGTCGCCGCTCTGGGACTTCCCCAGCGGCACGCTGTACCGGCGCGAGGTGGCCGCCTACCGGCTGTCCCGGCACCTCGGCTGGCCCAACGTGCCGCCGACCGTCATCCGCGAGGAGGCGCCCCACGGCATCGGCGCGCTCCAGATGTACGTGGTCGCGCAGCCCGAGCGCCACTACCTGGCCAGCAACGCGGAGCCGGTCGCAGTGTGGATCGAGGTCGCGATCTTCGACATCCTGACGAACAACGCCGACCGCAAGTCCGGACACTGCCTGACGGACGCCGACGGCACGGTCTGGGTCATCGACCACGGCCTGACGTTCCACGTGGACCCGAAGCTGCGGACCGTGATCTGGGACTTCGCCGGCCAGCCGGTACCGGCCGGGCTGCGCGCGGACCTGGAGCGGCTGGACGACGCGCTCCTCCCGGGCGGCGGCGCCGCCGACGTGGCCGAGCTGATCTCGCGGCGCGAGCTGTCCGTGCTGCGCCGGCGGCTGCGCGCGATGCTCCAGCCGGGCTGGCAGCTGCCCCACCCGACGTCCGCCTGGTCGGTGCCCTGGCCCCCCGTCTGAGGCAAACGACCGGCGCCGCGCGGCGCCGTGTACAGTGGCGGCCGAAGATGACGAGAATCGTCGCGGCGCTGGCGCTGGTCTGGCTGGCGAGCACCGCCGCCGTTGGCCCCACGCCCACCCCTACGGGGACCCCCACGCCGACGCCGACCCAGGCGCCGACACCGACCCCGCCGCCCACCCCGGCGCCGCACGGCAGCGTGAACCTGAGCGTCGCGTCCGCGCCCAGCGGGTCGCAGATCAACGTGTCGGGCAGCGGGTTCAACCCCGGCGAGGCCATCGTCGTCTTCATCGACAGCGCCGACCACACGCTGGCGCCGGCGGTCGCCGACGGGTCCGGCAACTTCAACGTCGCCGTCAGCCTGAACAACGTGGCCGCCGGCACGCACCAGGTCTGCGTCCAGCAGCAGCCGCAGCCGCGCTGCGCGCAGCTCGACGTGCAGGCCGCGGTGCCCACGCCGACGGCCACCCCGACCCCCAGCCCCTCACCGTCGCCCAGCCCGAGCCCGTCGCCGACCAGCACGCCGGGGGCCGTCACGACCGGCCCCACGTCGCAGTCGGGCGCGCTCAGCGCGTTCCTCACGTCGCCGTTCGGGATCATCCTGATCCTGCTGCTGCTCGCGGCCCTGGCCGGCTCGATCTTCTGGATCGTGCGCAACCGGCGGGCGCAGGCCCGCGACACCGTGCCGCCCGGCACGCTCGGCCCGAACGCCCAGGGCCAGCAGTACCGCGCCGGCCAGCCGCCCGGCGGCTACCGGCCGGGCCAGCCGGGGTCTCCGGGCCGGCCGTACACGCCCGGTCAGCCGCCTCCGGGGTACCGGCCGCCGCCGGGGCCGCCCGGACGGCCCGGGGCCCCGGGCCAGGGCCCGCCTCCGCAGCAGCCCGGCGGCTGGCGGCCGGGCACGCCGGGCCAGCCTGTGCCCCCGGGGCCCGGGGGGCCGGGCCAGCCGCGGCCGCCGGGCGCGTACCCGCCGGGGCCACCGCAGCCTCCGCCCGGGGCGCCTCCTCCGGGTCAGCGCCCGCCGGCCCGGACCTATCCGCCCGGTGGGCCGCAGCCGGGCTCCCGGCCCACCGGGCCGACGCCGCCGCCGCCGCCCGGCTCCCGGCCGTCGGGGCCGCCGCGGCCGGGCGGGCCGCCGCCGTCCCAGCCGCCGCCCGGCGGCCGGCCGGCCAGCACCCCGCGCCCCGGACCGCCGCCGCCTCCGCCGCCCGGCTGGCGGCCGCCGCCGCCCACGACCCCGCCGCGTCCGCCCCAGCGGCCGCCGGCCCCGCCCCCGGCCGAGGACGAGGCCAGGGGCGACTAGATCGGGACCCGGCGCCGGGCGCTCAGCACGGTGACGGCGAGCGCGAGCGCCGCCGTGGCCAGGCTGACCAGGGTCTCCTGCGCGTAGAGGGCTGCCGGGAACCCGGGGCCGTGGGTGATGGCGAGCGTCTGGACCTGGCCGGCCGCGTACGCCGCGGCGAAGACGGTGGCGGCCAGCGCTGGCCGGGGATCGAGCCCGAGCAGCGCCAGCAGGAGCAGGATCGCCGCCGGCACCAGGAGCTCGGGCTGCGCCACGATCAGCGCGAGCGAGAACGCGGGCGCGGCCCCCAGGAGGACCCCGTCGAGCGCCAGGAAGCACAACGTCCCCAGCGCGATGCCGGCCAGCGCCGCCACGGTCAGCCGCGCCGGCCACGGCCGCCGGGCCGGCCGCAGCGACGGGTGCCACGCCAGCGCGGCGACGACCGCCGCCACCAGCACCAGGCCCGCCGGGATCAGGGCGACCGGGCCGCCGAGCAGGGGCAGATCGTTCCACATCATGACCCCCTGGATGACCACCATTCCCGCCATCGCGGCCAGGCCGACCTCGTAGGCGGCCCACACGAGCGCGACGACGCCGATCGCGAGCACGGCGGCCTCCAGGTGCACGAGATCGGGATAGCCCAGGCTGCCCCTCGAGCTGCCCAACACGATGTAGTGCAGCGATAGCCCCGCCGTGGCCACGCAGGCCACGGCGAGGTACACGATCAGGCCCAGGCGCAGCCCGTCCGTCCACATCCGCACCGGCGACGCCGCGGCCAGCCGGGCGCGGGTCCGGAGGCCGCCGGTCAGCAGCGCCCCCGCCTCGCGCGCGCTCGGCCACTCCTGGCCCGGGGCCGCTGCCTCCAGCAGCGTCCCGACGAGCTCCTCGTCGTGCTCGCGTCGGTACTCGCCCGGGTACGCGAGCAGCCACAGGCGGTAACGCCGCTCCAGCGGGGTCACGGCCGCGCTCCCGACCGCCCGAGCACCAGCCTGGCCGCGGCCGCCATCCGCTCGGCCTCCGCGCGCAGGGCCTCGCGGCCGGCGCCGGTCAGTCGGTAGGAGCGGCGCGCGCGCCCCTCCACGACCTCCTCGCGGTCCACCTCGACCAGGCCCGCGTCGCGGAGCCGGTCCAGCGCCACGTACAGCGTCCCGGCGGCGAGCCGCACCCGGCCGTCCGACAGCTCGTGCGCGTGCTTGATGATGCCGTAGCCGTGCAGCGGCCCATCCAGCAGGGCGGCGAGGACGTGGAACGTCGGCTCCCGCATCGCCAGTCGATCAGTCATGGACCGATTATATATCCGTCATCTATATACGAACGGTAACCTGAACGGATCGTCAGCTTGACTCCTGCTCGCGGGTGCCCGACACTCCCCGCATCGCGAACGCTCTGCTCTCGGTCCAAAACGTCAGCATCCGGTTCGGCGGCATCGTGGCGCTCGACGGCGTGTCGTTCGACGTCACCGGCGGTACCATCGTCGGGCTGATCGGCCCGAACGGCGCCGGCAAGACGACCCTGTTCAACTGCGTCACGAGGATGTACACGCCGAACGCCGGCCGCATCGAGTTCGACGGGCACGACCTGCTCCACGACGCCCGCCACGAGGTCATCGGCCGCGGCCTGGCCCGCACGTTCCAGAACGTCGAGCTGTTCACGCGGATGACGGTCCTGGAGAACGTGCTCTGCGGGCTGCACGCGCAGATCGGCGCCCACCCGCTCCAGTTCCTGCTCGCCGGCGTCGGCTGGCCGAGCCTGACCCGGAAGGAGCGAGACGCGCGGGCGCGCGCGTACGAGGCGCTGGAGCTCGTCGGCCTCGGCGCCGTCGCCGAGCGCCCGGTCGCCGGGCTGCCGTTCGGCACGCTGAAGGCCGTCGAGCTGGCCCGCGCCGTCGTCTCGCGGCCGCGGCTGCTGCTCCTCGACGAGCCGGCCGGCGGCCTCAACCACGACGAGGTGACGGAGCTGGCCGACCTGATCCGCCGCATCCACCGCGAGCTCGAGCTGACGCTGCTCGTGGTGGAGCACCACATGAACCTGGTCATGGGCATCTCGGACCGCGTCGTCGTCCTCGACTTCGGCAAGAAGATCGCCGAGGGCACGCCCCGGGAGGTGCGGGAGAACCAGGCCGTGATCGACGCGTACCTTGGAGCTGAAGCCGATGGCGCTGCTTGAGCTGACCGACGTGCAGGCGGCCTACGGCTCGGTCAAGGCCCTGCACGGGGTGTCCCTCAGCGTGGAAGAGGGCAGCATCGTGGCGCTGCTCGGCGCCAACGGCGCCGGCAAGACGACCACGCTGCGGGCCATCTCCGGCACCGTGCGCAAGGTCGGCGGCAACGTCCTGTACGACGACCAGGTGATCAACCTGCGCTCGCCCGAGGACGTGGCCCGCATGGGCATCGCCCACGTGCCCGAGGGCCGCGGCACGCTGGCCCAGCTCACCGTGTGGGAGAACCTCAAGATGGGCGCGTACGTCCGGCGCGACGGCGCCGGCGTGAAGCGCGACTTCGATCGGGTCGTCAGCTACTTCCCGTGGATCGGGCAGCGGCGTGACCAGGTGGCGGTCACGCTCAGCGGCGGCGAGCAGCAGATGCTGGCGATCGCCCGCGCGCTGATGCTGCGCCCGCGCATGATGCTGCTGGACGAGCCGTCACTCGGCCTCGCCCCGCTCGTGGTGCGGGACATCTATCGAATCATCGAGACCATCAATCGCGAGGAGAAGACCACCATCCTCCTCGTGGAGCAGAATGCCCGCACGGCCCTCAGCGCGGCGCACCACGCGTACGTGATCGAGGTGGGCCGGATCGCGGTGGAGGGCGCGGCGACCGAGCTCGCCAGCCAGGAGTCGATTCGCAGGTCGTACCTGGGCTACTGACGAAGGAAGACGACGTTCCCCCCACCCCCGGCCCTCCCCCGCCGGGGGGGAGGGAGTTGTAGAAGGAGAGAGAGGAGAGCGCCGATGCAGGGCGTCGTGCAACAGATCGTCTCCGGGCTGGCGACTGGAGGCGTCTATGCGAGCCTCGCGCTCGCCCTGGTGCTCATCTACCGGTCGATGGAGGCGCTGAACTTCGCCCAGGGCGAGATGGCGATGTTCAGCACCTTCATCGCCTGGGAGCTGATCACCGTCGTCCACCTCAACTACTACCTGGCGTTCGCGATCACGATCGCGGTCTCGATCGCCGGCGGCTTCCTGATCGAGCGGATCGTCATCCGGCCGGTCGAGAAGGCGCCGCCGCTGACGGTGGTCCTGGTCACGCTCGGCCTGTTCTTCGTCATCAACGGCGTGGCCGGGCTGATCTGGTCGTACGTGATCAAGCCGTTCCCGGGACCGCCCGGCTTCCCCCAGGCGCCGATCGAGTTCGGCGGGGTCTCGGTCGGCCTGCAGGACCTGTTCCTGATCGGGATGACGGTGGTCCTGCTGGTGATCCTGTACGCGTTCTTCCAGTACACGAAGCTGGGGCTGGCGATGCGCGCGGCGGCGCTCTACCCCGACACGAGCCGTCTGCTCGGGGTGCGGACGAGCCGGATGCTCGCGCTGGGCTGGGGGCTGGCGGCCGGCGTCGGCGCCGTGTCCGGGATGCTGATCGCGCCGATCGAGTTCCTGGACCCGAACATGATGCAGCCGATCCTGCTGTACGCGTTCGCGGCGGCGGTCCTGGGCGGCATCGAGAACCCGGTCGGCGCGGTGGTCGGCGGCTTCGTGGTCGGCGTCCTGCTCGCCCTGATCGGCACGTACGTGCCCGGCGCGCGCGACCTGCGGCTGGCGTTCGGGCTGGTGATCATCGTGGCGGTGCTGATGGTCCGGCCGGGCGGGCTGTTCGGCCGCGCCCACGTGGCGAGGGTCTGAGGCGATGCGCTTCGCCGGACTGAGCGCTCGCGCGTGGGGCACCGCGATCGTCCTCCTGGTCATCGCGCTGCTGGCCCCGCTGTTCCTGCTCGACCGCTTCAACACGATCCAGTTCGCATACGTCTGGGCCCTCGCCATCGCGCTGATCGGGCTCAACGTGCTGACCGGCTACAGCGGCCAGATCTCCCTGGGCAACGGCGCGTTCATGGCGATCGGGGCGTACACGACCGCGATCCTGTACTTCAAGCTCAAGGTGCCGTACGGGCTGACGATCCTGCCCGCCGGCCTGATCGCGGGCCTGGCCGGCTACCTGTTCGGCTTCCCCGCCCTCAAGCTCAGCGGCCTGTACCTCGCGCTGGCCACGTTCGCGCTCGCCCTCTCCGCGTCGCCGGTGATCAAGAACTTCGACGCCCTCACCAACGGCCACGAGGGGATCGTCCTGCCCACCGTCACCGACCCGTTCGGCTTCGGCCTGACGAACGAGCAGTGGCTGTACTACCTGGCGCTGGTCATCGCGGTGCTGCTGTTCGTGTTCGCCAGGGCCATGCTGGGAGGGGCGACGGGCCGCGCGCTGCGCGCCGTCCGGGACAGCGAGACGGCGGCGGCGGCCAGCGGCATCAGTCTGTCCCAGTTCAAGACGATGGCGTTCGGCGTGAGCGCGTTCTACGCCGGGATCGCGGGCTCGCTGTACGCCACGATCACGGCGTACGTCAGCCCCGACTCGTTCGACCTGCCCCTCTCGCTCAGCCTGCTGGTGGGCATGGTCCTGGGCGGGCTGGCCACGCTCGCCGGGCCGGTGGTGGGCGCCGCGTTCGTGGTGTGGCTGCCGATCTTCGCCCAGCAGGCGTTCCACAACAAGCCGGACATCTCCTACGGGGTCATCCTGGTCCTGCTGATGTTCCTGCTCCCGCAGGGCATCGTCGGCGGCGTCCGGCAGCTGCTGGCCTGGTACCGGCGCCGGTCCAGCGACGGCGAGCCCACCGCCGAGGCGGCCGATCTGGGTCCGGCGGCGCCGCCGCACGCCGCCGAGCGCGGGACGGGCGGCAGTTGAGAGACAATTCCTTACACCCTGTAAGGGCCGCCGCGCTTCGCAACTGGACGGGCGCGCCGTTCAGCGGTACAACCGGGCAATCGGAGGGCTGTTCCCCCGAAGTTGAGAGAGAAGGAGGGCTTATGCTCCTGGTCCACCATAGGCGGGGTCCGCGTGGCTTCGCACTCGCAGTGGGGGTGCTGCTGGTCGCCCTCGCCTGCGGCACCACGCAGGGCAACAACAACAGCACGACCTCGGAGAACGTGCCTGGCGTGACGGACTCGTCGATCATGATCGGCACGACGACGCCGCTCAGCGGCGCCGCGTCCGCCTACGCCACGATCTCCGCCGGGTCCACGTTCTACTTCAACTACCTGAACGACAAGGGCGGCATCAACGGCCGGAAGATCACGTACAAGGTCGACGACGACGGCTACGACCCGGCCAAGTCCGTGCCGCTCGTGCGCCAGCTGATCACGCAGGACAACATCTTCGCGATGTTCAACGAGCTGGGCACGCCGGTCAACCTGGCCACCCGCGACTACATCAACCAGCAGCAGGTGCCGGACCTGTTCGTGGCCACCGGCTCGAGCCACTGGGGCGCCGACTACAAGCAGTTCCCGTGGACGATCGGCTACCAGCCGGACTACGTGTCCGAGGCCAAGATCTACGCCAAGGACATCCTGTCCAACCACCCGAGCGCCAAGATCGGGATCCTGTACCAGAACGACGACTACGGCAAGGACTACGTCAACGGCCTGAAGGCCGGGCTCGGCTCCAAGGCCGACAGCATGATCGTCGACCTGGAGACGTACGAGGCCAACGCGGCGGACGTCAGCTCGCAGGTCGCGGCCATCAAGGCCAAGGGCGCCGACCTGTTCTTCGTCGTCGCGACGCCGAAGTTCGCGGCGCAGGCCATCGCGGGGGCGTCGAAGCTGAGCTGGAAGCCGTCGCTGTACCTGAACAGCGTCGCCAACCAGGTCTCGACCGTCCAGGGCGCGATCAAGGCCTCGGCCCCTGACGCGGCCGAGGGCGCGACGTCGGTCGCGTACCTGAAGGACCCCGCCGACCCGGTCAAGTGGGGCAACGACGCCGGCATGAAGCTGTACTTCCAGATCATGCAGAAGTACTGCTCGACCTGCGACGCGGTGCACGACGGCAACTACATCTACGGGATGTCGGTGGCCTGGGTGTTCCAGCAGGTCCTGGAGAAGGTCGGCAAGAACGGCGTGACGCGCAAGGCCGTGATGGACGCGGCCCGCAGCATGAACTACACCAACAGCCCGTTCCTGCTGCCCGGCATCCACGTCACGACCAGCGGCGACAACCAGTTCCCCGTCACCCAGGAGGCCCTCCAGCACTGGCAGGGCACCGGCTGGGTGGTGGACAAGAACATCATCAACGCCCGGTAGCGAACTTCCAACGGGGCTGAGCCGGCGGCCGGCTCGGCCCCATCTCTCGGGCGGTGCCGCGTCGGGCGTCGGCCGTCCAGGCGCTTCCAACCTCCGGCTCAGACGCTCCCCTTCGCCATGGATGACCCAGGCAGAGCCGCTGACACCCCGGCACCCATCCTGGCCGGGCGCTGGGGACCCTTCCATCACTGGCCGAGCGGTCGCCGCGCCCGGCCAGGACGGGCCCCTGCCGGCTGGCGTCGCCGGCAACCCCGGTCCCAAAGCTGAGACGTTGAACTGTCGACACTTACACGCTTCGGCCGCATGGGAGACGTTGAAGTGTCGACACCTCAACGTCTCCCGTAGCTAGCACCTGCGCCCTGGCGTGCTGGCCGACGCCAGCCGGCAGGGTCCCATCGTCCAGGTCGGCCGCGACCTGGACGATGGGTGCCGGGGTGTCAGCGGCCCCTCCCCTCATGGCGAAGGGGAGCGTCTGAGCCGGAGGTTGGGGGCGCGCAGACGGCCGACGCCCAGCGCCGCGCCGGGAGCTACGACTCCAGCTGCCGGTGCACGCTGTAGAGCGACGCAGCCGAGCCCAGCAGCAGGCCCGTCACCAGGACCAGCCCCGCCGCCAGCGCGCACACCCGGGCGTCCACGCCCGGGGCGATCTGGGCGAACGTGCTGCGGCCCGCCGCGACCACCGCGACGCCCGCCACCAGCGTCACCAGGCCCGCGGCCAGGCCCGCGACCCCGCCCGTCATCGCGCCCTCGACCACGAACGGGCCCCGCACCATCCAGCGCCGGGCGCCGACCAGCTGCATGATCGCGACCTCGCTCTCGCGGGCCATGATCGTGGTCCGGATGCTGTTCGCGGTCACCGTCACCGCCACGAAGCCCAGCAGCAGCAGGAACGCCGCCCCCGCGATGCCCACGATCAGCAGCGCCTTCTGGATCCGGTCGCTGGCCCCCGGGTTGTACGACGTGGGCAGGATCGGGTCCACCGGCGCGTTGGTGCCGACCGAGCCGGCCACCGCCCCCACGTCCGCCACGCTGCGCACCTTGACGTCGATGCTGGCCGGGAACGGGTTCTCGTCCGCGGCCCCCGCCAGGTCGCTCATCCCCGGCCGCGTCTGCGCCTGCTGCAGCGCCGCCGCCTTGCTCGTGTAGCCGACCCCAGCCACCCGCCGGTCCGCGCTGAGCTTCGTCCGGAGCGCCATGACGTCCGCCGGCTGCGCATCGTCGCGCAGGTAGACGTGCAGGACCGCCGCGTTGCTGGCCTGCGTGGCCGCCAGGCGCTGGATCGTGTACGCCGTCAGGCCGACCAGGCCGCTGAGCAGCAGCAGCAGCGTCATCGAGCCGAGCGCCGGCCCGGTCGCCCCGAGGTTGCGGATCCACGCCCGGGCCGCGTCCAGGAACAGGTGGCGCAGCGTGTTCCGGATCGTGTTCAGCAGCCGGCGGCGGCGCGGGAACGGCGCGTTCAGGACGACGCCCACGCGAGCCTCCCGACACGGCCGGCGGGCTGGTCCCGCACCAGCCGGCCATCTACGAGCGTGAGGACCCTGCGCTGCATCCGGCGGACGATGTCGAGGTTGTGGGTCGCGACGAGAACGGTGGTGCCGAACCGGGCGATCTGCTCCAGCAGCTTCATGACCTGCCAGGCGGTCTCGAGGTCCAGGTTGCCGGTCGGCTCGTCCGCGACCAGGACGGCCGGCTGCGACACGACGGCCCGGGCGATGGCCACCCGCTGCTGCTGGCCGCCCGACATCTCGGGCGGGAACGAGCCGGCGCGGTCGCCGAGCCCGACCGCCTCGAGGGCGTCGAGCGCGCGATCGTGCACCTCGGCGTCCGAGGCCGACAGGTCCGAAACCTGGAGGCCGAACGCGACGTTCTCCAGTGCAGTGAGCTTCGGCAGCAGCTTGTAGTCCTGGTAGACGACGCCGACCCGCCGGCGCAGGTCGGCGATGCGGCTGGCGCTCAGGGCGTGGGCGGGCATGCCGTCGATCCACACCTCGCCGCTGGACGGCCGGATCTCCCGGTTGATCAGCTTCAGCAGTGTGGTCTTCCCGGCGCCGCTGGGGCCGACCAGGAAGGCCAGCTCCCCGGGCCGCAGGGCCAGGTGGACGTCGTCCAGCGCCACCAGGTCGCCGTACTGACGGGTGGCGCCGACGAGCTCGACTAGCGCGGGCAACCCCAGCAGGATACTCGTCGGGAGCACAATGTGGGGGGTGGTCCGCTCCCGGCTCCCGCTGGTCGCCCTGGTGGCGGCCGTCGGGTTCCAGCTCCGCGCCGTCGTCCTCGCCGTACCACCCGTCCTCCCCGCCATCCGCGACGACCTCCACCTGACGTTCACGGCCGCCGGCGCGCTCACCGCCCTGCCGGTCCTCTGCCTCGGGGCTGCGGCCGTGCCCGGCGCGTTCCTGGTCAACCGGTTCGGCGCCCGCCTCGTGGTCGGCGCCGGGACCGCCGGCCTGGGCACCGCGGCCCTGCTCCGCCTGGCCCCGCCCGAGCCCGTCGCGCTGTTCGCGTTCAGCGCCCTGATGGCCCTCTGCGTGGCCGTCGCCCAGCCCGCGATGACGGTCATCGTGCGGGCGTGGTTCCCGGGGGCCGTCCAGCGCGCCGGCACGGTCTTCGCCAGCGCGCTCGGCTTCGGCGGACTGGGCGGATCGGTCCTGACCGTCCGCCTCGCCGACCTCGCCGGCTGGCGGGGCAGCTTCGTCTTCTGGAGCCTGCTCGCGCTGGCGGTGGGCCTGGCCTGGCTGGTCGTGGCGCCCGGCCACGCCGGCGCCTCGGACCGCCAGCTCCAGCCCACCGGCCTCCGCGGCCTCCTGCGCGACCGCGCCGTCTGGCACGTGGCGGCACTGTTCGGGGGCCAGAGCCTGGTCTTCTACGCCGCCGCCTCCTGGATCCCGTTCGAGCTCAGGGGCACGTCGAGCGCGTACCTGTCGCTGGTCCTGCTGCTGCTGAACCTGGTCAACGTGCCGGTGATGTTCCTGCTGCTGGCGCTGTCCTGGCCGTGGGCCACCTCGCGGCGCTTCTACGCGCTGGCCGGCGGGCTGATGACCGCCGGGTCCATCACCCTGGCGGCCGGCACGCCCGCGCTGGCCTGGCTGTGGGTCGTCGTCCTCGGCGTGGGCACCGCGATGACGTTCGCCGGGACGATCACGCTGCCGGCGCTGTTCGCCGGTCCGGGCCAGGCCGCCGGCTACTCCGCGATCGTGCTGACCGCCGGCTATGCGATCTCGTTCGCGGGCCCGTTCCTGGGCGGGGTCCTGCTGGACCGGACGCACGCGATCAGCAGCCCGTTCTGGTTCATGAGCGCCGTGGCCGCCGGGGTGGCGCTGCTCGGCCTGACGCTCCCCCGCCGCGACGCGGAGGCGGAGCCGGAGCCGGCCCTGGCCGCTACCTCCGGGCGGTGACCGCCAGCGGTCCCAGGACCGCCGCGAGCAGCCCGTCGGCGGCGGCGCCCGCCCCGGCCGGCACCGAGGCCCGGACCATGAAGTACGGACCGGCGCGGCCCGTCAGCGCGTCCCACGCCGCCCCCGGCAGCGAGGACGTGGACGAGGGCGCCACCCCCTCCGGGCCGACCACCGCGTACTCCAGCAGCCGCTGGTCCCCCTCCCGCTGCGCGAGCACCCGGCTGACGGCCGCGGTCGACCCGTCGGCGAGCCGGACGTGGCCCTCCGGCCGGCTCGTGACCAGGTAGCCGTCGCCCTCGTACCCGAGCTCCCCGGTCCAGCGCGCCATCGTCTGGACCCGCGAGGTGGCGCCGACGTAGAGCAGCGCCTCCGTCCCGTCGCGGTCGCGGACCTGCCACTGCCGGAACGGCCCGCCCGCGTCGCCCGGCGCGTATGCCGTCTCGACCTGCCACCCGGTGCCGGCCGTCAGCGCGGCGATCGCGGGCAGCGCGGGCGCGGGCGCCGCCTGGCCGGCCAGCCCCAGGCCGGCCGCGCCCGCGAGCGCGATCAGGACGAGGACGGCAGCGTGACGTCGAATCGAGGTTGGCATCGCAGGAGGACGCAGGCGAGCCAGAGGACCAGGCCCGCGAGGAGGAACACGGCCGCGCTCAGCGACTCGTGCGGGAGCCCCTGGGCGGCAGCCGTCCCGAAGGGCAGGGCGAGGGCGAGCACCGCCGTCACCCGGAGCACGTTGGTGACCAGGACCACGGGCAGCACCAGCGCCAGCAGCAGCGCCCGTCTCCCCCACCCGGCGCTCGCCAGCGCGACGACCAGGAAGCCGAGACAGAGCAGGGCCAGCAGCGAGTCCATGCCGCTGCACGACTGGGCGACCACGAGGTGGACGCCGCCCACGAAGAGGTCGACGCCCGAGCCGTGCACCGGCACGCCCAGGAACGACGCCAGCGCGGCCGAGCTGCGCGCGGTCACCTCCTGGAGCGCGAACCCGAGCGGCGCGAGCAGGCCGCGGTACAGGCTCAGGGAGACCGTGACCAGCGCCGCCGGCGGGGCGAGGACCCGGGCCGCCGCCACCCCGTAGAGGTAGGCGGCCGCGCCCAGCACCGTGGGCAGGAACGCCACGCCGGCCACGGCGTGGACGCCGGAGCGGAGGCCCGCCACGTAGAGCAGGAGGCCGGCCACCAGGACCGGCAGGCCGAGCGCGCTGCCCGGGCCCACGGCCGCCCGCAGCTGGGGCCATCGCAGCCAGACCAGCGCCGCGGCCGCCGGGGGCACCAGGAAGCCGAACGACAGCTCCTGGTCCAGGGCCCACACGCCGGCGGCGTGCACGAGCACCGGCACGTACAGCGCGGCGGCGGCACATGCGACCGCCGCCGCGGGCAGGATCAGGCGAGCTCGGACCGCCGCCGTCGCCACACCAGGAACAGGCCGGCCGCCAGCGGGATCACGCCCAGGCCGAACAGCACGCCGCTCGGCAGCTCGGGCGTCGCGGTGCCCTGGCCGCTGCCACCGCTGCCGCCGCTGCCGCCGCTGCCGCTGCCGCTGCCGCTGCCGCCATTGCCGTTGCCACCGCCGCCGCCACCATTCCCATTGCCGTTGCCGGCGTGGATGGCGGTGGCCTGGATGCCGCCGGCCGCGAACGCTCCGCCGGCGCCCGCCACCGACAGGCCGAACAGAGCCGCCGTGGCGAGGGTGACCAGGAGGACACGTCGATACGAAGAGGTCATACGCCGGATTGTCGCGACACCTTGACGGCCGCGAAATAGGTACCGCGGTTTCGCCGGGGACAGATGCCTCAGCGCGGCCGGGACAAGTTCCTGACTACTCAAACGGCGAGCGGCAGCCGGCGCAGGCCGCGCAGGGTGATCGTCTCGCTGCGGACGGGCTCCCCGTCGAGCCGGAGGTCCGGGAACCGGCGGACCAGCGCGCCGATCGCGAGCCGGCCCTCCAGGCGCGCCAGCGGGGCGCCCAGGCAGAAGTGGATGCCCCTGCCGAACGAGAAGTGCGGGTTCGGCTCGCGGGTCAGGTCGAGCCGGTCCGGCTCCCCGAACTGGGCCGGGTCGCGGTTGGCCGCGCCGAGCAGCGGCATGACCAGCTCGCCTCGCCGGAGCGCCTGGCCGCCCAGCTCACAGTCCTCACCGACGACGCGGGCGGTCAGCTGGACCGGCGAGTCCCAGCGCAGCAGCTCCTCCACCGCGCTGGTGAGCAGGCCGGGCTGGCGCCGCAGCAGGGCCAGCTGGTCCGGGTTGCGCAGCAGGGCCAGCACGCCGTTGCCGATCAGGTTGACGGTCGTCTCGTGGCCGGCGACCAGCAGCAGCACGAGCATCACCACCAGCTCGCGCCCGCTGAGCGCGTCGCCCCGCTCCTCCACGGCGATGAGCGCGCTGATCAGGTCGTCGCCCGGCTCGCGGCGCCGGCGCTCGACCACCTCGGCCAGGTACTCCTGGATCGCCCGGTCCGCGGCGACGTACTCGGCCAGCTTGCCCCCGTCCTGGATCGAGACCGGGTCGAGCGCGCCGACCAGCACGCGGGACCAGTCGCGGAAGCGCTGCCAGTCCGCCTCCGGCACGCCCAGCATGCGCGCGATCACCGTCACCGGCAGCGGGTACGCCAGGTCCTCGACCAGCTCCAGGCCGCCGCGCTCGGCCGCCGCGTCCAGGGCGGCGTCCACGATCGCCTGCGCCTGCGCCGTCAGACGCTCGACCATGCGCGGCGTGAACGCCTTGCTGACCAGGCCCCGGAGCCGGGTGTGGTCGGGCGGGTCCTGCACGAGCATCGAGCGCGTGTCGTCGAGCCCGGGGACCGCCTGGTAGCCCTCCCACCTCGTGCGGTCGGCCAGGAAGCGCGGGTCGCGCAGGACGACCGCCACGTCCTCGTAGCGGGTGAGGATCCACAGCTCCATGAACGGGCTGCGGTGCACCGGCTCCGCCGCCCGCAGCGCGTGGTACGTCGGATAGGGGTCCTCACGCACCTCCGGCAGGAACGGGTTGTACGTGAGGGCCTCCATCAGAGCAGGTGGGGCCGGGGGGCCACCCCCTCAGCGGCCCCGGGGCAGGCCCAGGACCCGCTCCGCGATGATGTTGCGCTGGATCTCGGACGACCCGGCGTAGATCGTCTCGGCCTGCGACCACATCCAGCTGTACTGCCACTGGCCGTGGTCCACCGCCCACTCGGAGTCCGGCGCCAGCGCGCCGTACATGCCCTCGACGGTCAGCGCGGTCTCCTGGATGCGCTTGTCCATCTCGCTCCAGTAGAGCTTGTTCAGGCTGGCCTCGGGGCCGGGCACCTGGCCCTGCTGGGCGCGCGTCAGGCTGCGCAGGCCGGTCGCCCGGAACACGTGCGCCTCGATCTTCGCCTGCGCCACGCGCTGGCGGACCTCGTCGTCGGCGCCGGCGCCCTGGCGCCGGGCCAGGTCGGCCAGCGCGCTCGCGACGCGCTCGAACCGCGACGCGTTGGCCAGGCCGCTGCGCTCGAACCCGAACGTCGCCATCGCCATCCGCCAGCCGTCGGTCGGGCTGCCGACCACGTCGCGGTCCTCGACCACGGCGTCGGTCAGGAAGATCTCGCAGAACTCGCCGCTGCCGGTCATCTGCACGATCGGCCGGATCTCGATGCCGGGCTGGTGCATGTCCACCAGGAACATCCCGATGCCCTTGTGAGGCGCCGCGTCCGGATCGGTGCGCGCGAGCAGGAAGCTGCCGTCCGAGTAGTGCGCGCCGCTGGACCAGGTCTTCTGCCCGTTCAGCACCCACTTCCCGTCGCGCCGCTCCGCGCGCGTCTGCAGGCTGGCCAGGTCGCTGCCCGCGTTGGGCTCGCTGAAGCCCTGGCAGTAGACGAGCTCGCCGGACAGGATCCTGCGCAGGTACGTCTCCTTCTGCCAGTCGCTGCCGTACACGCTCAGCAGCGGCGCCAGCAGCGAGACGCCCAGGCGCCCGAGGATCGGGGGCGCGCCCGCGAGCGCGACCTCCTCGGCGTACATCGACTGCATCACCGGGGTGGCGCCGCGGCCGCCCCGCTCGGTGGGCCACGCCAGCGTGAGCCAGCCGCCTTCGTAGAGACGTCGCTGCCACTCGCGCTGGATGCCCTCGTCGTCCTCCTCGCGGTAGCCGCCGGAGCCGCGGTGCCGCCACTCGGAGGGGAGGTTGGCGTCCAGCCAGGACCGGACCTCGGTCCGGAACGCCTCTTCCTCAGGCGTGAAGCTCAAGTCCATGTTCGAAAGCTAACACTCTTTGGTAAGAACACTTGCGATGGCTTCCAACGTGATCTGCGGCCGCTGTTCGGCCCCGCTGGAGCACCCGACGGCGCCGTGCCGGAACTGCGGCGCGCGGCCCAACTGGACCGCGCTGGAGCGGCGGTCGAAGAGCCCGCTCGCCGCCGCCGCCCTGGCGATCGTGCCCGGCCTCGGCCACCTCTATCTCGGCGAGTGGCGCAAGGCGGCGGGCATCATGGGCGCGGCCGGCCTGCTCGAGTTCGTCGGCCTCGACTTCGACCTGACGGCGGTCGGGGCGGTGATCGGCGTGCCGATGGAGCTGGGCGGCGTCGGGCTCTGGCTCTACAGCATCTTCGACGCCTACCACAGCGCGAAGCGGCTCCGCGGCTACTGAGAGGCGGAGCCGCCCTCGGCGCTGCGCCGACGTGTGGGGCGCTGCGCGGTGGTGGAGCTGCGCCGCCGGCGCGGCCCCGGCGTCGCCGCCACCGCGCGCTGCACCTTGCGCTGGAGCGCGCGCAGCGTCCGGTCGGTGGCGCCGTTCGCTGTCTCCATGCCTCCCGCCGTGAGCCTGGCGAGCTGACGCTTCAGGCTGCGGTTCTCCTTGATCAACTGGGTGACCATCTCGTTGAGGGTCTCCACCAGCTCCGCGCCCCCGATGCGCTTGCGGCGTGAGGTCGGTGCGGAACGAGTGCCCGACGCGCTACCACCCGGTCGGCCACTGCGGCGCGGCGCCGGCGCGCTGTCTTCCTCTGCCATTGTGTGGCTCCCGTTTGCAGTTGTCCGACGACGAATGACGCGGAGTATATATCTCTGTTACGCCGCCGCCGGGAGCCCTTGCCTGATCAACTTCTTCAGCCCTTCGCGCGCCAGTTCGTGCGCGGGATTCGCCTTCCTGCTCACGTAGCGCACGACGCGGTGGCCGCGCCGGATGCGCTGACGGACCTCGTGCACCGCCACCCTGAACGTCTCGCTGGAGGGGAAGCGGCTGCGCACCACGGGGGCACAGTCCGTCCGCACCACCACGCGGTGCAGGGGCCAGCGCGCGGCGGCGAGGTCCAGCGCGGCGGCGCAGACGTGCGCCTCCAGCTGGGCGGAGCCGCCCTGGTGGGCGAACCCGAACGACTCCGTGTACACCGCCCGACCCCTAACAAAAACGGCCAGGCCACATCCGGCCCGGCCGTTCTTGTCGAGCGCCGCATCGACGTAGATAACTAGGCACTCACGCAAGCCTGACACCCCCTGATACGGAGCACTGGCAGTAGTGTAGCAGCATGTGGGGTCTTATCGGACAACAGCCACCACATATAGCGTCCTTGCGGACACCAAGGGGTTCAGCGATAGCGGCGCGCCCGCTCCCTGAGACGGCGTACCACCTCGCTGGGCGCCTTCGCCGGCGAGCCGCAGTCGAGCGGCGGCGTCGGGTCGTACTCGATCTGGAGCCCGATCTCGCAGGCCGCCTCGTCCCCGGACACCCGCCGGACGAGCTCGAGCGCGAGATCGATGCCCGCGGAGACCCCCGCCGCGGTCGCGAACTTGCCGTCGAACACGTACCGGTCATCCACCACCTCGACGCCGTACTGGCGCAGTGTGTCCCGGGCGAGCCAGTGCGTGGTCGCCCGCCGTCCCCGCAGCACGCCCGCCTGCGCCAGCAGGAGCGCGCCGGTGCACACCGAGCACACCCAGTCCGACCGCTCGGCGCAGTCGCGGATGAACTCCAGCAGCAGCGAGTGCTTCATCAGCGAGAGCTGGCCCGGGCCGCCGGGAACGACCAGCATGTCGAGCAGCGGCGAGTCCGAGAAGGAGACGCTGGCGCTGATCTCGATGCCGCCGTCGGCCTGGACGGGACCTGGCCGGGTCCAGATCAGGTGGGTTCGCGCACCGGGCAGACGGGCCAGGACCTCCCACGGGCCGATGAGATCCAGGGGCGTATGTCTCGGATAGACCAGGAGCCCGATGTCCAACCCGTCTCAATTGTCGCGCGTTTGGGAGGGGTCGGAAGCCCGCCGGACACCTGACGTTCGGTCTGTCCGCTCGAGCCGGGGGCGTTGTGCATGACGGCCCATGCACAACGCAATCTAGCGCGTAGACGGGCCCTTGTCCATGTCCGTTCCCGGATGTCAGTCCGCGGGCGGCAGCTCGACTCCCATCGCGTGGTGGCCGCCGTCGGCGTGGACCACCTCGCCGGTGGTGGACGGCAGGTAGTCGCTCAGCAGCGCGCACACCGTGCGGGCGGGCGGCACCGGGTCCGACGTGTCCCAGCCGAGCGGGGCGCGCCGGTTCCAGGCCTCCTCGATCGCGCCGAAGCCGGGCACGCCCTTGGCGGCCATCGTCCGCACCGGGCCCGCCGAGACGGCGTTCACGCGGATGCGGTACCGGCCCAGGTCGCGCGCCAGGTAGCGCACGACCGCCACCAGCGCCGCCTTGCTGACCCCCATCCAGTCGTACGAGGGCCAGGCGTGCACGGAATTGTCGAAGTCCATCGTGACGATCGAGCCGCCGTGGTCCCGCATCACCGGCAGCAGGCCCACCGCGATCTCCTTGAGCGAGAACGCGCTGATCTGGTACGCGGTGGACGCGCTGGGCCACGGGGTGTTCAGGAAGTTGCCGCCGAGCGCGTCGTCGGGCGCGAACGCGATCGAGTGCACCCAGCCGTCGAGGTGGCCCCAGCGGCGCCGCAGCTCCTCGCAGACGGCCGCGGCGTCCTCCGGCTTCGTGGCGTCCAGCTCCAGCACGTCCGGGGTGGTCGGCAGGCGCTTGGCCATCATCTTCGTGATGTTGGCGACGCGCCCGAAGCTGGTGAGCACGATCTCGGCGCCGGCCTTCTGGGCCTCCTCCGCGATCGAGAACGCGATGCTCCGCCGGTCGAGCACGCCGGTGACCAGGAGCTTCTTTCCGTCGAGCAGCATGGGGGGCTACTGTACCTCTTCGCCCGTGGCCACCGGGGCCTCGGGGTGGGCCGACCACTCGCTCCACGAGCCCGGGTACAGCCGGGCCCCGGTCAGCCCCGCCACCTCCATCGCCAGCAGGTCGTGGCAGGCGCTGACGCCGGAGCCGCAGTAGACGACGACATCGCGCCCGGCGCCGGCGCCGAGCGCCTGGTACCGCCGGCGCAGCTCGTCGGGCGGCAGGAAGCGGCGGTCGCCGTCGAGGTTCGTGGCCAGGGCCGGCGCGCTGCGGGCGCCGGGGATGTGGCCGGCGATCGGGTCCACCGGCTCTGTCTCGCCGCGGTAGCGCTCGCCCGGGCGCGCGTCCAGCAGCAGCGTGCCCGCGGGCAGCCGGCGGACGTCCTCGTACTCGAGCTTGAGCTCCTCGCGGGGCGCCCCGGCCGCGAAGTCGCCGGGCGCGGGCCGCTCGGCCTCCCTGCTGAGCTCGCCCGGCCAGGCCTGGATGCCGCCGTCCAGCACGGCCGCCCGGTCGTGGCCGAAGTAGCGCAGCATCCACCAGAGACGGGCCGCGACGGCGCCGCCGCCGTCGTCGTACACGACCACGGTGGTCTCGGGCCCGACGCCGGCCGCGCGCATGGCGGCCTCGAAGACGTCGGGTTCGGGCAGCGGGTGCCGGCCGCGGCCGGGCTCGTGGCCGCTGATCGCGTTCAGGTCGACGAAGACGGCGCCGGGCACGTGGCCGGCGTCGTAGGCGGCCTGGCCGGACCGGCCGTCCAGGTACCAGCGCAGGTCGACGACCCGCACGTCGGGGTCACGATGGTGGTCGGCCAGCCAGGCGGCGCTGACGAGCGGTCCAGAGGTCATGGGAGCAACGGTAGCGAGCCGGCCGGGGGTGGCCGCTCAGGAGCGCTCCAGGACGTGGACGCCGCAGGCGGCGACGTCGGAGCCGACCCACCCGCCCGCGTTCTCGGCCAGGGCCAGCCGGGCGCCCGGCACCTGGCGCGGCCCGCAGCGGCCCTGCAGCTGCAGCGTCAGCTCCACCACCTGGGCCAGGCCCGTGGCCCCCATCGGGTGGCCGCGGGCGAGCAGGCCGCCGCTGGTGTTGACGGGCACCCGGCCGCCCAGCCACGTCACCCGGTCCACGACCAGGCGCTCGGCGTCGCCGGGCGGACAGAGGCCCACCTCCTCGTAGAGGGCCAGCTCGGCGACGGCGGTGGCGTCGTGGAGCTCCACGACGTCCATGTCCTCCAGGCCCATCCCGGCCGTCTCCTCGGCCTCGCGCACGGCCCGGCGCACGGCCGACGGCCGGCGCAGGTCGTCGCCGCGGCCGGAGGCCAGCGCCGAGGCGACGATGCGGACCCCCGGCTCGCCGGCCGGCGGCGGGGACGAGGAGAGCACGAGGCAGGCCGCCCCGTCGCTCAGCATCGAGCACATCAGCAGGGTGAGCGGGCCGGCCACCTGCCGCGAGGCCAGCACCTCCTCCGCCGTCACCGGCCGCGTGTAGCGGGCGCACGGGTTGAGCGCGCCGTGCTCGTGGTTCTTGACCGAGACCAGGGCCAGGCTCTCGCGGCTGAACCGGTCCCGGCCGTTCCCGGACGCGAACGCGCCGTACAGGTCCGCGAAGGCGCTGCGCGGGCGCTCCTCGCCCGCGCCGAAGACCTCGACCAGCTCCGTCAGGTCCGTGCTCGCGTTGAGGGCGATCAGCGGCCGGGCCCGGTCGTCGCCGCAGACCTTCTCCCAGCCGAGGACGAGCATCCAGTCGTGCATGCCGCCCGCCACCGCCTGCCAGCCGAGGTGGAGCGCGGTGGACGCGGTGGCGCAGCCGTTCTCCACGTTGACCAGCGGGACCCCGAGCAGGCCCGTCCGGCGCAGCACGACCTGGGCCCGGATCGACTCCTGCCCGCTCATGAGGCCCGCGGCCGCGTTGCCGGCCACCGCCGCCTGGACGTCGTGCGGCTCGATGGACGCGTCCCGCAGCGCACCCCGGACCGCCTCCTCGGCCAGGTCGCGGCCGGTGCGCTCGAGGTGCTTGCCGAACCGCGTCATCGACACCCCGCGGATCCAGACGTCTCTCATGCTCGCGCGCGCCCCTCAACCCCCGAGTGACCGGAGAGCTTGACCCTAACCTGCTGCGTGCTCGCTGTCAAGTCCTACTTGCTGACCAACAAGTAGTGTCCAGTCCGCGGACACGTGGTGTCCAGGGCTCAGCCGTGGACGACGTGCGTGTGGTGGCAGAAGTGGACGTGCCGGGGACGGGCGTCGTGGAGGCGGCGCAGCGAGGCGCTCCAGGCGTCGTGGTCGGCAGCCTGGCCGGGCGGCAGCTCGTCGGCGCCGGCCTCGGGCTGGCCGTAGATGGCCGGCGTGTACGCCGCGTCGCCGATCAGGACCTCCTCCCCGTCCCCGTCGATCACCACCGACTGGTGGCCGGTGGTGTGGCCGGGCGTCGCCACCACGCGGACGCCGGGCAGCACCTCGGCGTCGCCGTCCAGCAGCTCGAAGCGGGCGCCGGCGAAGTCGAACCAGTCCGTCAGCCAGCGGGCCTCGCGGCGGGCGCGGTCGAGCTCGACGCGCTGGACGTAGAACGGCGCGTGCCTGAACACCGCGTTCTGGCCGCAGTGGTCGAAGTGGAGGTGCGTGTTGACCACGAACTCGATGTCGCCGGGCACCAGGTCGTGGTCGCCAAGCGCCTCGGCCGCGGTCCGGTTGACCACGCGCCAGTCCGTCAGCAGGCGGTCGGGACCGCCGACGCCGGTGTCGATCAGCATCGCCCCCCTCGGGTGCAGCACCACGAACCCGTGGACGGGCCATTCCTCGCGCTGGTGGGGCCCGCGCAGGCTGGCCAGGTGCAGCCGGCGGATCTCGAGGCCTATAGCGGCACCCCGACCATCAGGAGGACGAACAGGGCCGCGAGGTACAGCGACGAGTACCCGTACAGCCGCCGCGTCCAGCCGGCCCTGGCCAGGTCGAGCGCCGCCAGCACCACCAGGCCGGCGCCCAGCAGCGCGGCGCCTACCAGGTACACCAGGCCCTCCGCGCCCGTGAAGAACGGCACCAGGCTGACGGCGGCGGTGGCCGCCGCGTAGACCAGGCTCTGCCGTTTGGTGGGGCCGTCCCCGGCCACCACCGGCATCATCGGCAGGTTGGCCCGCTCGTAGTCGCGCCGCATCAGCTGCGCCAGCGCCCAGAAGTGGGCCGGCGTCCAGAGGAAGATCACCAGGAACAGCGAGATGGCGGTCAGGTCCAGGCGGCCGGTCACGGCCGCCCAGCCGACGAGCGGCGGGATCGCCCCGGCCGCGCCGCCGATCACGATGTTCTGGGTGGTCCACCGCTTCAGCCAGAGCGTGTAGACGAAGACGTAGATCACCGTGCCGCTCAGCGCCAGGACGGCGGCGAGCAGGTTGGTCAGGGTCAGGAAGACCGCGAACGCGGCCACGTTGAGCGCCACGCCCAGCGCCAGCCCGTGCCAGGCGGGGATGCGCCCGTCGGGGATGGGCCGGCGGCGCGTCCGCTTCATCACGGCGTCGATGTCGCGGTCGAGCCAGCAGTTGATCGCGTGGGCGCCGCCGGCGGCCAGCGCCCCGCCGAGGACGACCGCCAGCACCTCCGCCGGACGGGGGAGGCCGCGCGCCGCCGGCACCATCGGCCCGACCGCGGTGCCCACCAGCAGGAGGACGATGCGGAGCTTGAGGAGGCTGAGGTAGTCGCGGAGCACGTCCCACGCACCGCGCGCGGCGGCTCCTGGGAGGGCTGCCTGGCTCATGGCTGGAAGTCTATCCACCCCCGAGGTTCGACAGGTGGGCGCTCAGGAGGTTCGCGGTGAGCGCGCCCGGATACCGCGAGGCGACGGTGCCGTCCGACCGGACGAAGATCGACGTGGGATACGCGGCGACGCCGTACCCCGCCGCCACGTGGCCGCCGTCGTCGAGCAGGACGGGGGCGTGCACGTGGAGGGACGCGACGAACGCCCGCGCGCCGTCCACCCCGTCCACCGGGTCGACCAGGACGAGGCGCACGTTCGGGTGGGCGTCCGCGTACGACTGGAGCAGCGGCATCTCCTGGCGGCAGGGCGGGCAGCCCGACCACCAGAAGTTGACGATGACCGGCTGGCCGCGGAACTGCTCCAGCGACAGCCGCGACCCGTCGAGCGCGGGCAGCGTGAACGCGGGCGCCGGCTCGCCGAGCGACGTGGCGCCGGCGGCCGCCAGCGTGCGCAGGCTGTCGACGACCTGCGGCGCTCCCCAGCCCTGGCCGTGGCCGTTCAGGAGCGTCCGGCCGGGGCCGTCGAGCTGCTGGAGGAGCGGGGCGGGCAGCGTGCCGCCGACGTCGGGCGCGCCGCTGAACGCGGACCGGATGAACCCGTACCGGTCGACGAGGACCAGCGCGGAGGTGTGGGTGTCGCCGGCGGCCAGCGACACGCCGAGCGGGGACCAGAACGAGGTCACGTCGTCCACCTGGCCGGTGGCGAACGTCCAGCCGGCGCCGATGGCGGTCCGGTACGCGGACAGGGTCGTCTGGGTGTCGGTGGCCGGGTCGGTGGTGACCTCGAGCAGCCGGACGTCGGGGGCCACCTTCTGGAGCTGGAACAGCAGGCCGGTGTAGAGCGGGCAGGTCTCGTGGCACGTGGTGTGGAAGGCGGCGATCACGGTGTCGCGCCCGAGCAGCGCGGCCCGGTCGAGCGCGCGGCCGTCCTGGTCCACCAACCGGAAGTCGGCCAGCGGCGTCAGGCGGCCGGACAGCTCCTGCAGGCCCAGGTTCACGTTCTGGAGCCCGGCGTAGACCCCGCCCGTCACGACGTGCCCGCCGCGCACCGCGAGCAGGAGGGGCGCGACCTGGCCGGGCAGCACGGTGAGCGTGGGGTGCGCGGTGAGGCCGTCCACGCGGACCGGGTACGTGCCGGACGGGAGGGTGAGCTGGGCCGCCTGCCGCGACCGCGGCGCGGTGGGCGCGTCGCCGCCGACCGACAGCGACTGGCCGCCGATGCGGACCCCGACCGGCGCCAGCCGGTCGCCGGTCGCGGACGCGACGAGGACCATGGCGCTGCCCGGCTGGGCGGCGCGAGGGACCAGGAGCAGCGCCAGGGCGATCAGGATGCCGACGCCGCAGGCCGCGAGCGACAGGAGTCTGAGCCGGTTCAGAACGAGCCGAGTCTACGCCGGCCCGTCACGCGGCCCGCGTGACGGAAATCACGCAGTTCCTAGAGCGAGCCGCGCTCCGCCCGATCTGGGAGGGGCCGCGCCCAGCCGAACCGGTCCAACTCGTCTACGGCGTCGGGATCGACCGGGATGTCGCCGCTGCGGATCCGGTCCGCGAGCCGGCGCCGCAGGCGCGCGCGATCGGCGTCGGTCAGCGTGGGCCCGCAGGGACTTGCCTGTGTGGCGTGATCCGGGTCCGGGTGCCGATCTGTGCGCTCCATCGCATGACCATCGCACAGGGCGGGCTGGTGGGACTGGACGCGCCAGGGGCGCCTCGCGCCCGGCGCGGCTGCGCCCGGTTGTCAGTCACACCTCCCCGCCGTAGCGCGCCGCCAGCTCGTCCACGTACGCCGTGAACTGGTCCGCCAGCGCCGCGCTCTCGATCTCCAGCACGTTCTCCGCGTTGTCCTCGCCGCTGTGCGAGAAGTTGAAGCTGCCCACGAACACCGTGTCGTCCGCGACCAGGCACTTCGCGTGCATGAAGTCGTGCACCGAGCCCGCGCTGTACGGCGTGGACCGCTTCGCCCCCCACCGCATCCCGGCCCGCACCGTCTCCCACGCGGAACGCTTCCAGCTCGACTCCGCGCGCCGCGCCCACTGCCACATCACCTCGTCCATCTGCGTCCCGTCGCAGCAGCCGGCGAGGTCGAGGCCGGGCCGCCCCAGCGCCTCGGCCAGGCTGCCCAGCACCGGGCCCGACGTGACGACCGGCGAGCACACGCGCAGCCGCCGGCCGGCCGTGGCGATCCGCTGCGCGATCTCGTGGACCAGCTTGGGCGCCCGCGCCGGCGTGAAGTAGGCGCGCACCCGCAGCCCCGGCTCCGGCTCGAACCACGTCGCCGGCTGGTGCCCGGACCGACGCACCGAGCGCGTCGCCCACAGCTCCTCGAAGTCCGCGCGGTACAGGCCGGCGACCCCCGGGTCGTCCAGCCGCAGGATGACGTTCTCCTCGCGGGTCCAGCTGTCGTTCGTCCAGTTGGTGGACCCGGTCCACACCGACGCCTGCGGCGTGCCCGCGTCGACGACGGCGTACTTGTGGTGCATCAGGTCGGGCGCCCCCGGCACCGCCCGGCTGGCGACCTGCAGGCTGTGCAGGTACTCGTAGTCCACGAAGCCGGGAGGCGGCAGCGGACGGGCACGCCGGCGCTCCTGGTTGAAGACGAGGCGGACCGCGACCCCCCGCGCCCGAGCGTCGTGGACGGCCTGCCGCACCAGGTCGCCGGGCGCCGTGTCCAGCTTCAGGTCGTAGATCGCGATGTCGAGCGTCCGCCGGGCCCGGCACAGGTGTCCGGCGAGCAGCTCGGCGACCGCGGCCGCCGACTGGCCGCCATCCGTGAGGAACGTGACGCCGAGCACCATCCGCGCAGGGTAGGCGAACTGCGTGTCGTCAAGCTGTAGTCAAGTCTTGGGCCATTCGTACGGCTCCTGATCGACAAGGAGGCGGAAGATCATGGCCATTACGAAATGGGCCCAATCCTGAGCCCACCGGTGTCAACCCTGAGGAGGAGTCACGTGCGCAAGTACATGTCCATCTGCCTGACCACGTTAGTGTCCCTGTCCGCGCTGATCTGCCTGGCGCTGGCGGCGGGGGCGGACGGGACCGGCCCGGGCTAGAGCCGGGGTGCGATCCTGGCCGCGTGGCATTCGCCGCACCAACGTGTAGAGTGCTTTGTCGTGGTGGTTCGGCAGCCACGCGGCCCCCGCTCTGGCATCGAGATCGACACGGTCGTTTTACGGCAGGCGCGGCTGGACGCCGGCATGAGCCTGGCCGACGTGGCCGGACGCGAGCTCACCCGGCAGGCGGTGCACCTGATCGAGTCCGGCAAGGTCCGGCCGACCGCGCGCAGCCTGAGCCTGATCGCGTCCCGGCTCGGCGTGCCCGAGGCGGCGCTGCTGCCGCCTCCCGGACCTGACTCCGACCAGCGCGTGATCGGCGACCTGGAGCGGCTCACCGAGCTCCAGGACCACGTCGCCGTCCGCGACCAGGCCCGCCGTCTGGTCGCCCTGGGCGGCACGCCCGAGCGCACCGCGTTCGCGCATCACTACGCGGGCCGGGCGCTGTACGCGCTCGCGCAGCCCGTGGAGGCGGTGGTCCACCTGCGCGAGGCGCGGGACCGTTTCGAGGGGCTGCGCAACCACTGGTGGGTCGCCGAGTCGATGGACTGGGAGGCGATCGCCCTCAACATGCAGGAGGACCCGAAGGCGCTGCGGGTCGGGCGGCGCGCCCTGCGCCGGTACCGTTCGCTGGAGCCGCGCCGGCCCGAGACGGAGGCGCGGATCCTGGAGCACCTGGGCACCATCTGCTACGTCCGCCGCGACTACGAGCGCGGCCGCGACTACTACGAGGAGGCCCTGGGGGTCGAGGGCGGAGTGCGGGAGCTGACGCGCATCGCCCGCGTCTACCACGGCATGGCGATGTGCCACCACGGCCTGCGCGACCTTCGCATGGCCCGCGAGCTGCTGTTCAAGGCGCTCACGCTCTACGAGGCCGAGCAGCGGATCGCGCCGGCGCCGATGCGGATGGACCGGCCGCGCGCCGAGGCCGACATGGGCCTGGTCCTGATGGACGAGGGCGAGCTCGAGCGCGCCGAGGGGTTCCTGCGGGACGCGCTGGACCACTACGCCGCGGCCGGGATCGAGCGCCTGCAGAGCCACACGCTGCTGACGCTCGGCGAGCTGCGCCAGCGGCAGCGGCGGTTCGACGAGGCGCTCCACTTCGTGATCGAGGCGATCGACTGCGCGCTGTCGAACACCGAGATGCTGACGGCCGCGACCGGCTACCGGCAGCTCGGCGAGCTGTACGGGGCCCGGGGCGACCACGACCTGGCCGACTCGGCGTTCCAGCGCGCGTTCGGCATGCTCCAGGAAGCGGGCATGGAGGAGCGCGCCGGCGAGGTCATGCGGGCGTACGAGCGCGTGCTGGCGGAGCGCCGCGAGGCGAGGCGCCGCTCCCGGACCGCCAGCGCCTAGAGAGCCGGCCCTCCGATTCGCACATTCGTCCGTACGAGCGGTTCCCGAGGTCCGGGAATCGCACATGGGTCCGCATGAGCGAAGAGACAGGCGCGCCCTAGCCGCCGACCAGGCGGCCCGGCATCACCGCCACCGGCGACCCGTCGGCCAGGAACGCCGACGTCGGCGCAACCGCCAGCGCCGCGGCGAAGCCCGGGCCGTACAGGCGCTCGGCGTCGCAGTCCACCCTCGCCTCGGCCCGGCTCACGTTCCAGCGCGGGTGCACCACCTCGTACTCCACCGTGCCTCGGCCCGTCTTCGCGTAGCCCCAGTAGTGCTCCGTGATGAACTCCTGCTCCGATTCCGGCTCCGGCAGCTCCGCAGCCTTTTCGGGCGCCAGCTCGATCCCCTGCCAGCGGCCGCCGTACCGCCACTCGTACGCGACCGCCGCCTCCTCCACCCGGTGGCGCATGGGGACGCTGCTGTACCGCTCGCCGTAGCGCAGGCGGGCCGCCAGCGCGACCGTCGGCAGCGGCACCAGCTCGCGGACGAACGTCACCGCGCGGCGCCGCTCCCCTGCCGCGTCGCGGCTGACGTAGAAGCGCAGGTTGACCTCCTCGAACCGCGCGTGGAACGGCACCCGCCACCCCATCACACGCACGTCGAGGAAGAGGAAGCCGACCAGGCTGACGAAGCAGCGGCCGCCGAAACGGTCCAGCTCGGTGCCGGCCGGCACCAGCGGCCGCAGCAGCTCCGGATCGACCTCGTAGTTGACCATTGCCAGGTGCCGCCACTGGGCGCGCAGGAAGGGGTGCTGCTCCACAGTGCGGACATGGTGACCGATCGGTCTCAGCGCTGGGCGACGGACTCGGCCAGCCGGTCCACCTGGTCCAGGCCGGCCACGGTCGGGAACAGCACCAGCTCGTCGCAGCCGGCCTCCGCGTAGCCGGCGCAGTACGCCGCGACCGCCTCCGGCGTGGCCAGCAGGCCCGCCTGGATCCGGGCCGCCGCCGCCCCCGTGAACGCGTAGTAGTGGCCCAGGTCGCGCCGGCCGGCCTCCGCGGCGCCTGGCCCGAGGGCGAAGTAGCCCAGACCCCACAGCCGCGGCCGGCCCGGCCGGCCAGCGTCGCTCCACGCGGCCAGGGCGCGCTCCGCCGCCGCCCGGAACGCCCGCGGCGAGCCGCCGCCGTGGCAGTAGCCAGCCGCGTACCGGGCCGTGCGCGCCAGCGCCGCGTCCGCCGCCCCGCCGACCACGACCTCCACCCCGTCCGGGAGCCGGTCGAGCAGGCCGGCCAGCTGCGCGTCCAGCAGCCGGCCCCGCCTGGCGAACGGCAGGCCGGCCGCCTCGTAGTCGTCGCGGCGGGGACCGGCGCCCAGCCCCAGCGTCAGCCGGCCCCCGGCCAGCGCGGCGACCGTGGCCGCCTGCCGGGCCAGCACGGCCGCGCCGCCGCGCAGCGGCCCGACGACCAGCAGCGCCGCCAGCCGCACCCGCTCCGTGACGGCCGCGGCCGCCGCCAGCGCCGTCAGCGCCTCCAGGCTGTCGTACGCGAGCCGGTCGTGGACCCCGAGCGAGGCGAACCCGGCCGCCTCGGCGCGCCGCGCCCACGCGGGCGTCAGCGCGGCGGGCGCGCCCGCGATGGCGGTCGGGAGCCCGATGCCGATCCGCATCAGGCGGGCCGGACCGCGTCCAGCAGGCAGCGCGAGGCGCGCCCGGCCAGCAGGATGGTGCGGGCGTCGTCCAGGCCGCCCACCCCGCCGGCCGCGATCGCCGGCACGCCGGCCTCGGTCTGGACCTTCCCCGCCAGCACCGCCTGGAAGCAGCGGCCGTAGGGAGGGACGGCGCGGGGCGTGGTCTGGCCGCCGAGCGCCGTCACGAAGTCCGCCCCGTGGTCCCGGAGCAACCGGGCGGCGGCGAGCGCGTCGGCCTCCGACAGGCCGCCCGGCTGCCAGTCGCAGACCGAGATCGCCACGGCCAGCTCCCCGGCGAACGCGGCCCGGGCGGCGTCGAGCACGGCCAGCGGGAACCGCATCCGGTTGGGGAGCGGGCCGCCATATGCGTCGGCCCGGTGGTTCGTCAGGGGCGACAGGAACGTGGCCAGCAGGTAGCCGTGGCCGAAGTGGAGCTGGAGGAACCGGAACCCGAGCTCGGCCGCCCGCCGGGCGGCCGAGGCGAAGTCCTCGCGGACGCGCTCCATGCCGGCCGCGTCGATCGCCCGCGGGACCGCCGAGCCCGGCCCGTACGGCAGCGCCGAGGCGGCCAGGAGCGGCCACGCCTCCGGCCCGGGCAGCGGCCGGTCGAGGCCCAGCCGGCGCGGCCGGCAGGCGCCCCGCGGCCCCGCGTGGCCGAGCTGGGCGCCCAGCGGCAGCCGCCGGGCCAGGCCGGCGTAGTCCTCCAGCCGTCCGTCCTCCACGCTCACCCGGCCGTCCTCCGAGACCGGCAGCAGCCGGGTCAGCGCCAGCGGTCGGCCGCCCGCCAGGCGCGCCAGCTCGTCGAGGTCCCCCCCTGCCGGCTCGACCGCGATCAGCCGCTCGCGCACGTCGAGGTCCGCCGCCCGCTCGACGGAGGCCACGTACCCCGGGTCGCGCGTCGCCAGCGTGTCGTAGCGGAACTGGCTGCGGGTCAGGAAGTGGAAGCTGAACCGCTCCGGCGGCCACGCGGTCCAGCGCCGGAAGCCGGCCCACCAGTCGAAGCTGGTCCCCGCCATCGCCTGGATGTGCTCGACGCGCGGCCGCCGCTCGTCCTCGTACGCGGCCAGGGCCGCCTCCACGTGGCCCGGGAAGCGGTCCAGCGCCTGGCTGAGCGCGAGCCCGTCCTCCATCGCCATCTTCGTCCCCGAGCCGACGGAGAAGTGCGCCGTGTGGGCGGCGTCGCCGAGCAGCACGACCCGGCCGTGGTGCCACGAGGCGCAGCGCACCGTCCGGAACCGCTGCCAGCTCGAGCGGTTGGCGAGCAGGCGGTGGCCGTCCAGGTGGCCGCGGAACAGCCGCTCGCAGTAGGCGATCGTCTCGGCCTCGCCGAACCCGTCGATGCCGGCTCGCCGGAACGTCTCCTCGTCCGTCTCGACGATGAACGTCGCCCGGTCCGGCCCGTACGGGTAGACGTGGGCGCCGAAGCAGCCGTGCTCGTCGCCCTCGAAGAAGAACGTCAGGCTGTCGAACGGACGGTCCGTGCCCAGCCAGCTGAACCGCGTGGGGCCGAGCTCGATGCGAGGCCGGAACGCGTCGGCGAACGCGGCCCGGACGACGCTGTGGACGCCGTCGCCGGCCACGAGCAGGTCGGTGCCCTCGAGGAGCTCGCGGGGGTCGGGCACCGCGCGCTGGAAGACCAGCTCGACGCCCAGCGCCGCCGCCTGCTCCCGCAGCACGGCCAGCAGCCGGCGCCGCTCGACGGCGGCGAACCCGATCCCGCCCGCCCGCAGCACCTGGCCGCCGTGCCGGACCGTGATCGGGTCCCAGCGGGTGGCGTGGGCCAGGATCGCCGGGTACGTCTCCCGGTCCTGCTCGGCCAGGAAGCTCATCGTCGCGTCGGAGAAGACGACGCCGAACCCGAACGTGTCGTCCGGGCGGTCCCGCTCGTACACGGTGATGTGGCGCGACGGGTCCGCGCGCCTGGCCAGGACGGCGAAGTACAGGCCGGCCGGGCCGCCCCCCACGCACGTGATCCGCACGCCGCCCACCGTACCTGACGCCTCCTCCTTACACTTGGGTCCCTCATGCGCGAGCGTCGCAGGGCGGGGGCGCTGCTCGTCCCCAGAGCCCGGCCTCCGGCCGACCGGGCGCTGCTCCAGGGCCCCGCCGAGCAGCCGACCGACCGCCACCAGAACGACTCCTGGCGGGTGCTGCGGTTCGTCGCCGAGTTCGTCGAGGGCTTCGAGGCGCTGGGCGACATCGGCCCGGCCGTCACGTGCTTCGGCTCGGCCCGCATCCAGCGTGATGACCCGCTGTACCGGCAGGGGATGCTGGTCGGCGCGGCCCTGGCCCGCCGCGGGTTCGCCACGATCACGGGCGGCGGCCCGGGCATGATGGAGGCCGTCAACCGCGGCTGCTTCGAGGCGGGCGGGCTGTCGGTGGGCTGCAACATCGAGCTGCCCAACGAGCAGGCGTTCAACGACTGGGTCGAGGTCGGCGTCGAGTTCCGCCACTTCTTCGTGCGGAAGACGATGTTCGTCAAGTACGCCCAGGGCTTCGTGATCTTCCCCGGCGGCTACGGCACGCTCGACGAGCTGTTCGAGGCGCTGACCCTGTCCCAGACCGGCAAGATCGAGCACTTCCCCATCGTCCTGTTCGGCTGCGCCTACTGGCGCGGCCTGCTCGACTGGATGCGCGACCAGGCGCTCGGGCACCACATGATCGGCGCCGAGGACCTCGACCTCGTGCGGGTCACCGACGATCCCGAGGAAGCCGCGGACGTGGCGACCCGGACGATCCCGCCCCCGCCGTAGCGGCGGCCGCCCCCGGCGCCGGGAGCGGCCGCGGACCCTCTCAGGTGCGCTGCGTGCGCCGCGACAGGCCGAGGCCGAAGTAGCCGAGCACCAGGCCGGCCACGGCCACGACGATGCCGATCACGAGCCACATCGGCTTGCCGGACATCAGCTGGCTGCCCTTCATGACGTCGGCGCCCTGGAGGATCCAGACCAGGCCGATCAGCAGCAGCAGGACGCCCGGGATCAAGAACTGCAGGCGAACCTTCATCGAAAGGTCAATACCACGTCGAGATACCGCGCGGCGCCGAACGCACGTTCCCTACCATTGGGCGATGCCCGACCAGACGTGGAGCCCACCAGACCTGCGCGGCGCCGTCGCCATCGTGACCGGCGCCAGCCGGGGCGCCGGCAGCTCGATCGCCGCGGTCCTCGGGGAGACCGGGGCCAAGGTGTACGTGACCGGCCGCAGCGTGCGCGGCGCCCGGACCACCGAGGACATGCCGGGGACGATCGACGAGACGGCGGACGAGGTGACCCGGCGCGGCGGGACCGGCGTCGCGGTCCGCTGCGACCACACGGTGGACGCCGACGTCGAGGCCCTGGTCGAGCGGGTGCGCCGCGAGGACGGCCGGCTCGACGTGCTGGTGAACAACGCCTGGGGCGGCTACGAGGGCCACGACTACCGGACGTTCACGGTCCCGTTCTGGGAGCAGCCGCGGGGCCGGTGGGACGCGATGTTCACGGCCGGCGTGCGGGCTCACCTGGTCATGGCCCAGCTCGCGGCCCCGCTGCTGCTGGCGCGGACGGCGGCCGACCGGCCGGGGCTGGTCGCCAGCACGATCGCGTGGGCGTTCGGGCAGCCGCTCGGCAACGCCGTGTACGACGTCGCCAAGGCGGCGCTGGTGCGGCTGGCGTACGTGATGGGCGAGGAGCTGCGGCCGCACCGGGTGGCGGCCGTCGCGATCGCGCCCGGCTTCATGCGCACCGAGCGGGTCATGGCCGCCCACGCCGCCCAGCCGTTCGACCTGTCGGGCACCGAGTCGCCCGAGTACCTGGGCCGGGCGGTGGCCGCGCTGGCCGGCGACCCGGACGTGCTGCGGCGGACCGGCGAGGTGCTGACGGCCGGTGACCTGGCCCGGGCCTACGGGTTCACGGACGTGGACGGGGGCCAGCCGGAGGCGTTCCGCCTGCCTGGCTGACCTCGCGGTCGGCCAGCCGCCGCCAGCGCCGCGGGACCGCGTACCAGATGGCGACGAACAGCCCGGCCACCACGGCGGCCGTGGTGAAGGCGAGGGCCGGCCCGAACAGGAACTCGGTGACGAGCAGGATCACGCCCGTGATCGCGAGCGCCATCAGGACCAGGCCGATCCGGGCGAGCCCGTTGCCGACCAGCACGACGCGCTCCTTCTGCTGCTGCCGGAACCGCCAGCGGTGGTGGAACGACGGCGCGATCAGGAAGACGGTGGCCGCCGTCGTGAGCACCAGGGTGACGAAGTACGTCACGCGCACGATCGCGTCGGCCATCCCGAAGCGCTGGTTGAACGGGACGACGAGGAGGAACGCGAACAGCACCTGGACGCCCGGCAGCGCCACCCGCAGCTCCTGGAGCAGCTCCGCCAGGTTGCGGTCCACGCGCTGCTCGGGCGATTCGTCCCGGGGATCGCCGCTCATCTCGCCCACATTCATACGATGGCGAGCATGTGCCGCAACATCACCACCCTCCGCGGGCTGGAGCCGCCGGCGACGGCCGAGGAGATCGAGGGCGCCGCCCGCCAGTACGTGCGCAAGGTCACGGGCGTCACCCACGCCACCCCGGCCACCGACGAGGCGTTCGAGCGCGCCGTGGCCCGCATCGCGCAGGTGACCACCGAGGTCCTCGGCGAGCTGCCGCCGCGCCGCCAGCCGCCCGCCACGGTGCCGCCGCTGCGCCGGCCCCACATCCGAGCGCGCGAGGGGCGCTGAGCCGTCAGAACGCCCAGGGCGCGCTCTCGGGGTGCCTCAGCAGCCGCCTGGCCACGACCATGCGGTGCACCTCGTCCGGCCCGTCGTACATGCGGCCGCCGCGCGCGTTGCGGTACATCCGCTCCAGCGGCGTGTCGCCGGTCAGGCCGAGCGCGCCGTGGACCTGGATCGCCCGGTCGATCACGTCGTGCAGCATCCGGGCGCCGTGGAACTTGATCAGGCTGATCTCCACGCGCGCCTCCCCGCCGCAGTCCATGACGCGCGCCGCGTCCAGCGTCATCAGCCGGCAGGCCTGGATCTGGGCGGCCGACTCCGCCACGTAGCGCTGGACCTCGCCCTTGTCGGCCAGCAGCGAGCCGTGCGCGAACCGCGAGTTGGCCCGCTGGCACAGCAGGTCGAACGCCCGCTCGGCCTGACCGAGCCAGCGCATGCAGTGGAAGATCCGGCCCGGGCCGAGGCGCTGCTGGGCGATCACGAAGCCCTGCCCGCGGGGGCCGAGCAGGTTCGACTCCGGCACCCGGACGCCGTTCAGGCGCACCTCGCAGTGGGAGCCGTGGACGCCGTCGTC
>Ga0070717_10000248_pt1 | contig 37042 bp, 36 predicted proteins | sample LARL113metaG_FD_71366 | JGI IMG/M metagenome (GOLD analysis project Ga0070717, IMG submission 71366) | Corn, switchgrass and miscanthus rhizosphere microbial communities from Kellogg Biological Station, Michigan, USA - LAR L11-3 metaG | ecosystem: Host-associated > Plants > Roots > Rhizosphere ...
TGATCACATACATCGAGCCGAACGGAGACATCCGCAACGTGTGCGAAGGGACGGGCAAGAGAAATGACCTTCAATACTATCTGGACCGCAAGAGGAATACCGGCGACCTGCACGGCCAGGCGCCGATTCTGTGGGCCGCTTCGGCATTACTGCGCTAAGACGCGCTAAGACAATCCCTCTTGACGAACCTCTGCTCCCCTTCGTATCATGTAACTCACCAGTCGGCTCTTCGGAGCTGACCTTGGATTTCATGCAGAGTGGCTGAGGGACGAGCCCTGAGACGCCACGGCAACCGGATCGGGATCATCTATTCCGACCGCCAGGTGCCAACTCTCGACCCGGAAACGGGGGACATGAGATTCGGGATGCGAGAATTCTTCAGCACTTCCTGAGCCTCTTTTCCTGTTTCCGGGAAAAGAGGCTATCGTTTTTTAGGGCCATTTTGGCTAGTGCCCGCTCGTCCCCGCCGCTCAGATTGAGCGAGATCATGCGATACGAATTGCGCTGTCGGGAGTGCCATAAGAGCTGGGGCAATGTTCCCAAGTCGATTTGCGAGGATTGTTTCTCGCCCCTCGAAATCTTCTACGACTACGATTCCATCCGCCGGAATTTCACGCGCGAAAAAATCGCCCATGGCCCTCCCAACATTTGGCGCTACTCCGATCTGCTCCCTCTGCCAGAAGACTTCCAGCCGAGTCTGCCCGTTGGATTCACGCCGCTGATCACCGCTCCTCGTCTGGCTCGCGAGCTGGGCGCAAGGAATTTATATGTAAAGAACGACGCCGTCTGCCTGCCGACTTTGAGCTTCAAAGACCGCGTGGTCGCGGTAGCGCTGGCCAATGCTCGCGCATTCGGGTTCGATACCGTTTCTTGCTCTTCGACGGGAAACCTCGCCAACGCCACTGCGGCACAAGCGGCGCGTTATGGTTTCAAGTGCTGGATCTTCATCCCCGCTGACCTTGAGCCCGCAAAAATTATTGGAACGCAAGTTTTCGGCGCAAAGCTGGTGCGCATCTCCGGCAGTTACGATCAGGTCAACCGCCTCTGCTCGCAGATCGCCGACGAACACAACTGGGGATTCGTCAACGTCAACCTGCGCCCGTATTATGCTGAGGGATCAAAGACCGTCGGCTACGAAATCGCCGAGCAACTCGGCTGGCGGCTGCCTGACAATGTCGTCTGCCCGATGGCTGGCGGGTCGTTGATCGTCAAGATCAAGAAAGCTTTCGACGAGCTGATTCAACTCGGCCTCGTGGAACCCAAGCCCGTAAAGTTCTTCGGCGCGCAAGCCACGGGATGCTCACCCATTTCGACTGCGGTCAAACTCGGCAACACGGAAATCGATCCGCAGAAACCTTCGACGATTGCACGCTCTCTGGCGATCGGCAATCCCGCTGACGGACATTATGCGATCAAGACCATCACCAAGAGCGGCGGCTGGTCGGAGGACATTTCTGATCCCGAGATCGTGACCTCCATCCAACTTCTCGCGGAAACCGAAGGCATCTTCACCGAAACCGCCGGCGGCGTGACCGTCGGCTGCGCGCGAAAGTTCTACAAGAGCGATCGAATTCTGCCAGATGAGACGACTGTCCTTTGCATCACCGGCAACGGATTGAAGACTACGGATGTTTTGGCTGACCGCTACGAGACGGAAGAGTCCATCGCTCCGAAATTGGGCGAATTCGAAAAGTACTTGGAGAGCACGATCGATTTGCCGATAGCAGTTGGCGCGTGACGCCAATTTGGACGAACCATTGCCAAATGCTGACATGAAATTGGGTGGGGCACGACTTCCAGTCGTGCCGTTAAGTCGCGCCGGTTTGAGATCGGCACGGCTGAAAGCCGTGCCCCACCCACAAGCCCTCGTGTATTTCTAGGTGCGCTACGAACATCACCGTACAAATCCCGACCGCCCTTCGCCGCCATACCGGAGGCACCGCCAAGCTGACCTGCGCCGCGGCCAATCTGAACGAACTCTTCTCCACCCTGGACGAACAATTCCCAGCGCTGAAACCCCATCTCCGCGACGACGCTGGCCAGATTCGCCGGTTTCTCAACGTTTATGTAAACGAAGAAGACATCCGCTTCCTCGGCGGCCCGAGCTATGCCTTCCAGGATGGAGACGAGGTACTGCTGGTGCCGTCAATCGCCGGTGGATGCTCTGCTGAGTTCGAAGCCTAACATCACTTCGTGACTCTCATTGCGCAGAGCTGGATGAAACATTCCCACTGCCACGAAGCGAGTAATGACCGCGGCAAACGTCGTTCCGATGGCAAACAAGACCCAGCGGGACCGCTGCCAGGTGTCGGGGAACTCGGAAGCTTGAACGAAGACATCTACGAGGTAGGCTGCGCAATAGGCTACGTTTGCGACCACGGCGAACAAGAACAAACCAAGAGAAAGTCGATAGAAAGAACGGCTTTCGACGAGGGATAACCCACCGCGAAGTAGATGATCACAATCGCTGCGAGCGCCAGATTGTAGATTACTCGGCGGGGCTCCCAGAACTTTATGGCGTCCGTGAAGTAATCGCGCAGAGTTAGACCGTCCATAGGAGTAAGTGTCCTTCAGTTTTTAGAGTGTGGGCATGGCGGCCCCAGACCTGTGTTCTTCCGAACCACGAACCGGAGCCGCCATACATCTAACCTTGCTATAATCCCGCAAGGTTCTACGCGAAGATGAAATTCCGGCTTCTATCCATTGTTCTGTTAACAGTCCTATCCGTCTCCTGCGGCAAGAAAACGCCGACCCTCAACCTGCTGGTCTGGGAAGGCTACGCCGACCCTTCTTTCGTGAAGGCGTTTGAAGAACAGAACCACTGCAAGGTTTCCGCGTCGTATATGGGATCGAGCGATGAGCTCGTCGCCAAACTGCGCGGCGGCAGCGCTGGCAATTACGACGTCATCTCTCCTTCGAGCGACGTCGCCACCATGATTTCGGAAGGCGGATTGGCCACACCGCTCGATCTTGCGAAGCTGGCGGCATACACACAGCTTTCGCCCAAGCTGCGAGCCATGCCGTTGGTTCGCGTCAACGGCAACGTTTACGGCGTTCCGTTCATGTGGGGACCGAACCCGCTCATTTACGACACCGAAGCTTTCGCGGCTCCTCCTGAGAGCTGGGCCGCGATGTGGGACCCGAAATTGAGAGAAAAGATTTCCGTCTGGGACGATCTCTCTACGGTTTACATGGCGGGGCAGGTCCTCGGATACGATAAACCTGATCCCAATCATCTTTACAACTTGAGCGATACGGAGCTCGATGCCGTAAAGAACAAGTTGCTCGCGCTCAAGCCAAATATTCGCAAGATCTGGTCCACTGGCGGCGAGCTGACGAATTTATTCGAGAACCACGAAGTCGTTGCCGCCATGGGATGGCCGCTAATGACCAATCAATTGCGCCAGGCGAATTTTCCGGTCGGTGAGACCATCCCCAAAGAAAACACCACCGGCTGGATTGATCACCTGATGATCACCGCGGGCAGTGATAATAAAGAATTGGCATACAAGTTTCTCGAGTACATGATCGAGGCGCAAATCCAGAAGAAGATCACCGACGTGACTGGCTATGCGCCCGCGAATCCGGAAGCAGCGAGGTTCATGACCGCGGAACAGCAGAAGAACCTGCATCTCGACAATGTGAACGAATACCAGAAGCGAATCTACTTCTGGCAAAACGTCCCCCGCCGCGCCAAGTACAACGAAATCTGGAATGAAGTGAAAGCGGCGCAGTAAGACTTATCCTCATGGACAGCGCTCCGCAGCCGGCTTCGAAAGTTCTGCAGGCACGGGCGTCCTCGCCCGCGCAACACGAAGGACGGAACTCATCTCTGTTGAGCATCCGCTGCGTTGCCAAAACTTTTGGCAAGCACGTCGTGCTGCACGATATTTCTCTTGATGTTGCCGAAGGAGAATTCCTCACCATCCTCGGTGAAAGCGGTTCGGGCAAGACCACGCTGCTGCGGATCATCGCCGGCTTTGAGCACGCAAGCTCGGGCGAAGTCTGGATGGGTAGCGAACGGCTCAACCTGCTTCCTCCATACAAACGTCGCGTCAACACGGTTTTCCAGAACTATGCGCTGTTTCCTCACCTCACGGTTGAAGAAAACGTCGCTTACGGACCCCGAGTCGCGAAAACTCCTGCGGACGAAATTCGCACTCGCGTGGAGGAAGCCCTCGCCAAAGTCAGGATGCAGGCTTACGCGAAATACCAGCCGTCGAAAATTAGCGGTGGACAGCAGCAGAGAGTCGCCTTGGCGCGCGCTTTAGTAAACCGGCCGCGCTTACTGCTTCTCGATGAACCACTCTCCGCGCTCGATGCCAACCTGCGCCGCCAAATGCAGAGTGAGTTGAAGTCGCTGCAGCGCGCGGTCGGAATCACATTCATTTTTGTGACCCACGACCAGGAAGAAGCCATGGTCATGTCCGACCGCATCGCTTTGTTGCGCGCGGGCGAACTCGAGCAGGTCGCGCCTCCAGAGGAAATCTACAGCCGCCCCTCAACTTCCTACACCGCCCAGTTCATCGGCTATACGAACTTGCTGCGAGCCGATGTCCGCGGCGGGGTTGCCAAATCCGGCCCTTTGTCCTGGCCATTGCAAGCACCCGACGGAATCGGGCTTTTTTCGCTGCGACCAGAGTGCATTCGTCTGGCGCGCGACGGTTCGAAAGGTGTCCGGTTCCACGCGGGCGTACTCGATCACGCATTCCACGGCGCCAGCGAACTGGTGCGCATTGAAACTTCAGACGCACAGGTCCTTACAGTTCGCGCTTCTCAACCTGGAGTCCTCCGAGGAGAGGTCGAACTGGAATTCTCGCCGGATGACGCTGTTCCGGTCCGCGAGTCAGAAAAATGAGCATGTTCTCCCGCGCCTACAAGACGGCCATCACCCTACCACCGCTCTTGTGGGTAACAGTGTTCTTGCTGCTGCCCTACGCGCTGATGTTCGCCTACAGCTTCTGGTCAGTTTCTCCGTCGCAGGCGATTATTCATTCGTGGAATTCTGCCAACTATGCGCAGTTATTCTCCCGCGAGGTGTACCGGCAAACCTTATTGCGTTCTGCATGGATTGCAACCAGGGTCATGCTGTTTTCTCTGCTGCTTGGATATCCGCTCGCTTACTTGCTCAGTTTCCACGCCGGGCGCAGGAAGAACCTGCTTTATCAGTTCGTGATTGTTCCCCTGTGGGTCAGTTATCTGGTTCGCGCCTATGCCTGGAAAACCATACTCGGCACCGACGGCGTGCTGAACACATCGTTACAATATTTGCATCTCACGCATCATCCCCTGCAATTTCTGCTCTACAGCCCATTCGCCGTCGTGCTCACGCTTACCCATATCTACACCCCATTCACGTTTCTGCCGGTGTATGCATCGCTTGAACACATACCGGGAAATCTGGTGGAAGCTTCGCATGACCTCGGCGCCTCTCGCTGGCAAACATTCTGGCGCGTGATCCTTCCACTCTCCATTCCAGGCGTGCTCGCCGGGGCGACGTTCGCGTTCGTTCTCAGCTTTGGAGATTTTCTGGCTCCCTTGCTGTTAGGCGGACCAAGCGGCATCATGATTTCGAACATTGTCGTGAGCTTGTTCGGCGCGGCATACAACTGGCCGCTTGGCGCCGCGATTTCCTTTTGCATGTTGGCCCTGGTCGTGACTCTTCTCTGGCTTTCCGAGAGGCTGGAGAAAAGGTGGACGTTCTCATGAGCAACGATTTGTAAGCAAGATTTCATGAGTCTAGATCGCGATTCCCATTTCGAAGATCGCAACCCGCGTTGGCTGTCGTTCTATGCGGCCCTGGTGCTCGTCTTCCTTTATTCGCCGATTCTGGTGCTGATCATCTATTCCTTCAATGGACAAGGCGTCGGCGGCTTCCCCCCGCGCGATCTCACCCTGAACTGGTATCGTCTGCTGTTTCAAGACGACGCCATCTGGGCGGCGGTACTCAACAGCCTCGCCGTGGCTTTTGCCTCAGTGCTCATCGCGTTGGCGTTGGGTATTCCCGCCGCCCTCGCACTCGACCGTGCCAATTTTCCCGGCAAAGCGCTCTTTCGCCGGCTGGTACTGTTGCCTCTGGTGCTGCCCGGAATCATCACCGGACTGTCCCTACTAATGCTGTTCCGAGTGGCAGATGTGAAACTCAGCCTCGTCACCGTTATCCTCGGACACGGAACCGCCCTCATCTCCGTGGCCACGACCGAGGTATTCGCTGGCCTGCAGAAACTCGATCGCGCGCAAGAAGAAGCGTCGCTCGATCTCGGCGCTACTTACTGGCAAACCTTCTGCCGCGTGACCGTTCCCAACCTCAAGCTCTCGATCATTGGCGCGGCGCTCCTGATCTTCACCCTCTCGATGGACGAGATTGCTGTGAGCTTTTTCCTCATTGGCCGGGACAACACACTTCCCCTTGAGATTTGGGGACGTCTGCGGCGCGGCATCACACCCGAAATCAACGCGGTATCCACGATCATTTTCGTGTTCTCGATGCTTGCAATCGTGATCTGGTATCGACTGCGGATACGTGGAGAGGGCGAGGCTGCCGCCGAACTGTTGCAGATTACGGAGTGATCTGCCGGCACTCGTCGCCTACGCCAATTGTCACCTTGCGCGGAGTGAGAGCGACAGTTATTCAGTTCTCCCCGGTTGCCATCACCACATTGACGGGCACAGTGATCGTGTCACCGTCTTGAAAACGACTAAGCGCAGTCCATATCGCTTCGTCGATGCGTGGACGTGCATCCGCGGTTATCGCTTGGAACATTGGCTGGAATAACGCGCCGACCTCTTGTTGATATTCCCACAGCTCCTGCGGCGATCCTGCCCAGATTCTACGAAGTGTAAGATGCTGCTCTTCAACGGCACGAAACCCGGCGTCCTTCAGCGCGCCCTCAAGAGAACCGGCACGCGCAAACCTGAACATCCTGGCAGCCGCTTCAGGGAGAGTGGTTCCTGGAGCAAGTCGCAAAACTGTGCCGAGTGTGCTTTCAAAAAACGGTTGTTCGAACGGGCCCCAAGCCAGGAAAGCGGCTCGACCGCCCGGCTTTAGCACCCGACGCGCTTCCTGGAGTGCGGCGTGAGTCTCATCAAAAAACATAATCCCACAGCGACAGGTGACGCGGTCGAAGCAGGAATTGGGCAACGGTAGGCGGTGTACATCTGCCTGTATGAACCGCAGTCTCTCTGCAATGCCGAGGTTCTGCGCCACTTGCTGCGCGGTGACTAAGCCAGCGCCCGAACGATCCAGTGCAACCACTCGCGCCCCGCTAAATCGCAGTGCGATGTCCATGGCGGGATCGCCCGAGCCTGCCGCGAGGTCGAGGACGACCGAGCCCTGGGCCGGGTCGGCGGCGTCAATCAACGCCTGCGTCGGGGCCGAATTCCAACTCGCAGCGAGAAGGCACCAGCGGCTGGCACTGCGCGCCTCCGAAGCAACTGCCCATGGATCAGGTTCGAGCATTCCATGAGTCTAGCCAGTCGTCGACGCAGATTCAAAGAACAGAGGAAACGCCTCCCGGCGATACCCCGTCCGTCAATCCTGACGAGGGGCGGTCGCAAGCGGTAGGAATGATCCAGCACGTCGCTTGACCAGCCATCCCTGCAATTTTTATAATATAACTAACTGGTTAGTTAATCATGACCACCGCACGTACAGCCCGCCTCGGCACTCGTGGCCGCCCCGAGCAAAGCCGCGCAGCCATTCTTAAAGCTGCGGTCCGCGAATTTGCCCAGGAGGGGGTTGCAGGGGCGCGTATCGACGCAATCGCGCGCTCGGCGAAGGTGAACAAAGCTCTGCTCTACTACTATTTTGAAGACAAGGAAGCCCTTTACCGGGCGGTGCTCGATCAGGTCTTCGGCGGGGTTCGTGCTGCTATCCACAACGCACTGGCGCAGGAGCTCTCTCCCCGGGAGAGGTTGGCCAGCTATGTCTGCGCGCATTTCGATTACATCGCAGCCAATCCTCTTTATCCGCGTATTGTGCAGGCGGAATTTCTGCGCGCAGGACGCGACCCATCGCGCCTGGAACGGATCGCCAAACAATATTTTCGGCCCGTGTTCCTTGAGATTTCGGCACTGCTGAAGCAAGGCGCGCAGAGCGTAGATTTCCGGCCAGTAAACCCGATACACTTCATACCCTCGATGATTTCTGTGATCGTCTTCCACTTCAACACCGCTCCTATCATGAAACTTATGACCGGCGCTGATCCCATGTCCCCGGCGCGCCTGGTCGAACGCCGGGCCGCAGTACTCGACTTCATATCCGCGGCGTTGTTCACCCATCCGAGAGGGGGACGTAAGTGAACGCACGAAACAAATTCCTCGTTGTCCTGGGCATCGTGTTTGCCATTTCGCTTACTTACTACCTGCTCTCGACGCCACGCGGCTCCGACCTCGACTTAATCGGCACCGTTGATGCCAACCAGGTAATTGTGAGCCCCCAAGTTCAGGGCCGCATCTTCAAGCTTTTGGTGGATGAAGGCAGCAGAGTGAAGCAGGGCGACTTGATCGCCTCGCTCGATCCGTCCGAACTGGAGGCTGAGGCCCGCGGCGCGGCAGCGATGATTGACAGTCTTCGCTCACAGGTTTCCGCGACGCAAGCCACCAGCGCTGCCACCCAGGGGTCCACAACCAGCAGCGTTGCGAATGCGCAAGCGCGGCTAGAATCGGCCCGGGCACAGCTGGTTCAGGCCGAAGCCACGTTGACGCGTGTTGAGAGTGACAGCCGCCGTGCCGTCGAGCTTGCGAAGCAGGGCGTCGAGTCTGATCAAGACCGGGTTCAGGCAGAAAGCAATTTGAAGGCGCAGCAGGCAGTCGTGCAGTCGCTTCAGCAACAGGTCACCGCTGCCCAAGCCGACTTGAATTCCGCTATCGCGAATACGCATCAGGCCCATGCTGCGCAAAGTACTGTCGCTTCCACCCGCGCGCAGCTCCTCAATGCCGAAGCGCAACTGAAGCAGGCTGAAGTCCGGCTGGGCTACACAAAGATTTATGCTCCGGTTACCGGAACTGTCTCCGTTCGCGCTGCACGGGAAGGGGAATATCTAAATCCAGGCACGCCGATCGTTACCATTGTCGACTTCGGTGACACCTGGGTCCGCGCCGCCATACCCGAAACGCAAACCGACCACATCGGCATCGGTGACACACTTCGAGTGCGCTTACCGGGCGGAACTGTCACCTCAGGCAAAGTTTTCTTCAAATCCGCCGAAGCCGATTTCGCGACTCAGCGCGACGTGAGCCGCAGCAAGCGCGACATTAAGACCATCGTTCTAAAAGTCCGTCTCGACAACCCGAAAGGTGTTTACGTGCCGGGAATGACGGCTGATGTGCTCGTCTCTCAGGCACAACTGCACGGCACAACCGCGAGCGCAAATACCTCGACACAAGGGGCGCAGCCGTGATGTCGTCCTCTGATCTGCGTCCGAACCTGCCCGCGCCAGGCACGCCGAATGCGATTGAAGTCGACCACATCTTCAAGAAGTTCGGCGACTTCACGGCGGTGGACGACGTTTCATTCAACGTTAAGGAAGAAGAGATCTTTGGTTTGTTAGGGCCGAATGGCGCGGGTAAATCCACGCTCATTCGTATGATGACTACGCTCATTCCGATCACCGCCGGAAAAGCGAGAATCGCCGGGTACGACGTCCAGACCGATCCAGACGACGCACGGCGCGCGATCGGAGTGATCCCGCAGGCCCTCACCAGCGACATTGATCTCACCGTCGAAGAGAACATGAGCATATACGCCAAGCTCTATGATGTTCCCGCGAAAAAGCGCAAGCAGGCCATCGACGAGCTTCTGGAGCTGGTGGATCTCACCAAGTGGCGCACCGCCCAGACTAAAACGCTCTCGGGAGGAATGCGCCGGCGGCTGGAAATTGCGCGCGGGCTGGTGCACAGTCCACGAATTTTCTTTCTGGATGAGCCGACCACCGGTCTTGATCCGGTCTCGCGCGTCGCAGTTTGGGAAATGCTCAACAACATCAAGAAAAACCGCCAGCTCACGATCTTGATCACCACACATTACATGGACGAAGCAGACAGGCTTTGTGATCGTATCGCCATTGTTGATCATGGAAAGCTGGTCGCACTCGACACTCCGCCCGCATTGAAGGCCAGCGTGCCCGGATCAAACGTGATCGAAGCCCAGTTTGTGAATGCGCCACCCGACTGGGAGCAGCGATTACATGGTCTTACCGCAGTGACCTCAGTTCAGCACGAAGGAGCGGGAATGTATCGCATCCTCAGCAGCGATGGATCACGCACAACCACCGAACTGGTGGAGACAGCAGTGCAGGCGGGCGTTGGCGTGAAGTCGCTGTCCGTCCAGAATACGACCCTTGACGATGTTTTCGTCCACTACACGGGACGGCAATTGCGTGACGAGTTGGTGAAAGCTTACGGGTTCGTCATGCCGGCCCGACCAGGGATGCAACCATGAATCGAATGATGGCGATTGTCGAGCGCGAAATGCGTAAGTTCTTCCGTTCGCCGGCGCTCATGCTGGTAGCAATGATTTTTCCTCTTGTCCAACTTATTGTCCTGGGCAATGCATTCGGCGGGAAAATCCGCGATGCCAGGCTCGGCCTCGTCGATGAAGATGGCGGCACCCAGGCGCTGAAGATTCGCGAGGCTTTCGACTCCGTCCGCAGCAACCTGCGAACTTTTGAGCCTGTTCATTACTCCGACGAAAAGAAGGCAATGGAGGACGTGCGCAATGGGAAGATCCAGGGTGCGGTCATCATCCCGCCGCAATACTCCCGCCGCGTGTACGAGCAGGACCAGCCGCGCATCGGTCTGGTGGTGGACAATAGCGACAATTTCATGACCTCCACGCTGGAGAGCGAACTCACCGAGATCACCAACGCGCTGAACACCCCGACTGTCCAGCCGCGTGTCTTGCAGCAGACGGTATTGCAGATAGTCGAGCTGTATCCCTACATCGAGTACATGAAGTACCTGCTGCCCGGGTCGATTGCGCTGGCAATGTTTGTCTCCGTGATGATTGGCGGCGGAATGCTCTACATCGACGACAAAGCTCGCGGTGTACACGAAGGTTATCTGGTCACGCCGATTACCAAAGCAGAGCTGGTTTTGGGCTTGAATGCTGCGGGCGCCATCAAAGCGGTAATGACCGGTATTGTAATTACCGTGATCGGGTCCTTGCTCGCAGGGGTGGGAACTATTTTCAACCCCGGAACCATGCTGGGTCTGGCGCTGATGATTCTGCTGACCTCACTCGCATTCAATACCATGATGTTTTTGCTCATGGTCCGAGTTGAAGACCCCCTGGTTCCGAGAGCAATGTTTGGCATTCTGAACACGCTGCTGTTTTTCCCCAGCGGCTCGGTTTATCCCATTCAGGCATTCCCGCACTGGCTCAGAGCTATCGCCAGTGTGGACCCGTTCACTTTCGCCGTACACGGGTTCAAGTCCCTGCTGCTAAAGGAAACGGGATTGGTTGCGATCTGGCCCGACATGCTTTACCTCTCCCTTTTCGCAATAATTACCTTTTCGATAGCCGTGCCGTTGTTTAAACGCACCCTCTAATTGGCGGGAACTTTTTCTAATCTCCCGGATTCCATTATGCTGTGTAGGTCATGACGCTAATGGATGCGCAGCAGTACGATGAGGCCCGAGATCGCCGTCGCAGGAAGGTGATCATTGTCGCCGTCCTTGCAGGGCTTCTCCTGGCCTGGGTGGGATACCACGTCCGCAACTATCCGGAGCGGCATGCGGCCGACAAATTCTTTGCCGCCCTCAAACTGCAGAATCTTGAAGCTGCGTACTCGATCTGGCAGCAGGACCCGGCCTGGAAGCAACACCCCGACAAGTATCCGAAATATGGCTACGGCGATTTTTCGCAAGACTGGGGCCCTGCCAGCGAGTGGGGGACGATCAAGTCTTACTCCATCGATTGCTCGTTCTCGAGCGGGAGCGGCGTCATCGTGCAGGTCACCATCAACCACCGAGCCGAACACGCCTACGTTTGGGTGGACAAATCAGACAAGACGCTGCATTTCTCGCCCAGCGAAATTGATTGCGGTAACTGGTGGGGCTGGCTCACGGAGTAGTGTGCGCACACCCGTCTGCCCCCCTGTGGTTTTTCCTCTGTGTAACTCTGTGCCCTCTGTGGTGAGTTCGAAAAATCCTTAACCACAGAGGACACAGAGGCCCACAGAGAAAAGCCGGAATCGATCACACCGGGAGATGCTAGGAGACATGTGCTTTATCGGCCTCAGGTCGAAACCGGAGTGGTCGCCATAAACTCCAGCGTCTTCTGCAACGAAGCTTCATCTTCAACGTTCAAGCACTTCTTCGAGCGGTCTATCTGGCGCATCAGCCCGCACAGCACTTTCCCGGGACCAACTTCCACCAACGTCTGAACCCCGTGAGCAGTCAGCCATTGCATGGACTCGCTCCACTTAACTGATCCGGTTACCTGCCTGACCAGTGCTTCCCGCGCGCTCTCCGCATCTTCGACCGGACGCGCATACACGTTGCATACGACCGGAAACTTTGGCGCCGAGAATTGCAGAGCTTCAAGATCAGCCGAGAGCCTCTCCTGCGCCGGCTTCATGAGTGAACAATGGAAGGGAGCACTCACGGGGAGCACTTTTGCCCGCTTGGCCCCACGTTCGTCAGCCAGCTTAACGGCCCGCTCGATGGCCGCGGTATGCCCGGAAATGACAATCTGTTCAGGAGAATTGATGTTTGCCGGTTCGCAGACCTCTCCTTGTGCCGAATCACCGCAAACACCGGCGACTGCGTCGAGATCCATTCCCAGGATCGCTGCCATTGAACCCGTGCCTACCGGCACTGCTTCTTGCATATATTTGCCGCGATTGCGTACGGTGCGCACTGCGTCGGCAAAACCAATCGTTCCGGCGGCGACATGCGCAGAATATTCTCCGAGGCTGTGTCCGGCGACGAAGGCAGGTTGTCTAATTCCTTTTTCTTGCAGCACCCGCCAAACCGCCACTGAGACTGTCAGGATGGCGGGCTGCGTGTTCTCGGTCAGGCGAAGCTGGTCCTCTGGCCCTTCAAAGCAAAGTTGCGAGAGTTTGATTCCCAGCGCCTCGTCCGCCTCTTCGAATGTTTGGCGGGCAAGCGGATACCGATCGGCGAGGTCCTTTCCCATTCCGACCGATTGCGATCCCTGGCCGGGAAACAAGAACGCCACAAGCGTTGCGCTGCTTTCTTCAACCGTCATCGCTATCACCTGTCGGAGGTTAGACCGGGGTCGTCATCAGACTTGTGGTTCTCATCTTCGCGAGTTCGCCTTCAATCTTCGCATTTATGTTGCGCTCGACAAACTCAGAGGCCACGCGGATGGCATTCTTGATGGCATTGACGTTCGATGATCCGTGCGTAATAAAACAGGCGCCCTTCACTCCGAGCAACGGCGCGCCGCCGTATTCAGTATGATCCAGCCGCTTCTTGAAGTCCGAAAACGCACTGCGCGAGAGCAGATATCCGACTTGCCGGGTGATGGTCGCCCGCAGCGTTTCTTTCAGAATAGCCCGCACCAGATTCGCGACTCCTTCGGATGTCTTGAGCGCTACGTTTCCGACAAAACCGTCGGCCACGATGACATCCACCTTGCCGCTGTATAGATCGCGACCCTCCACGTTGCCCACGAAATTTAGCGGCAGGTGCTTGAGAAGATGGAAAGATTCGCGTGTGAGCTCGTTGCCTTTCCCTTCTTCTTCCCCGATGGAAAGTAGCCCCACTCGCGGCCTTGCCACTCCAAACATACTGCGGAAGTAGATGTCACCCATCACCGCAAACTGCTCGAGGTTATGCGGCTTGCAATCCACGTTCGCTCCCACGTCAAGCACGGTCGAAACAGTGCCAATCGCAGTTGGAATGATGGCGACCAGGGCGGGACGGTCGACGCCGGGCAGTCCGCCTAGAACCATCTTTGCGGTTGCCATAGCGGCGCCGGTGTTCCCGGCGGTGATAAATGCGGAAGCCTGCCCGTTGCGGACCAGGCGCAAGCCTACGCGCATGGAAGAATCCCGCTTGGCGCGCACCGCTTGCACCGCCTTGTCGTCCATGCCGATGACTTCGCTGGCATGTACTACTGAAATCGGCAGCAAACGAGAGAAGGGATGGCGAGACAATTCGGCCCGAAGGGGCTCCTCCGGGCCAACCAATGTAACGTGAATGCCGAAGCGCCGCGCCGCCTGAATTGCACCTTCGACCTCAGGCTTGGGAGCGCGGTCAGAACCCATTGCGTCCAGGGCTATGACGCCAGGCATGGAGTGTTTAGCTGGATTCCTTTACTTCCAGTACTTCCCGCCCCTTATAGTAACCGCACTTAGGGCAGGCGCGGTGCGGTAATTTGCGTTCGTGACAATTTGGACACTCTGAAAGAGAGTGCGCCGTCAGTGCATCATGGGCGCGCCGTGTGCTGGTACGTCTTTGCGAATGTCGCCGCTTTGGATTAGGCATTGAATTCCTTTCGTGATTTGTAGAGAAGTTGCTTGCAACGTCTCTAGACGCAGCAGCGTCTCTCCGTTATCAGTGTTGCAATTTCTCGCGAATATCTTTCAGCGCAGACCAGCGCTGGTCTTCGATCGGCTCGGCGCACGTGCATTGTTCCTGATTCAGGTTCCGGCCGCAATGAGGGCAAAGCCCCCGGCAATCGTCACGACAGATTGCCTTCAGCGGCAGCGCCAACAAGACCTGCTCACGGAGAACATCCTGAAGCAGGAGTCCCTCCCCGCGATAATATCCAATCTCGGCCTCCGCCGCTGTGACCGACATTTCTTCTTTTCCAGCGTCGCTGCCCTGCGGTCTGTACAAGAGATCGAACTTTTTCGCGACATCTCGAACTATCGGCTCCAGGCACCGGGCGCAGCCAAGTTCGACGTTTACTGCCAGCTCCCCAGTTACTCGGATGTCATTGATAAGCTTGTGCTTACCATGATGCTCCCGCACCAGTTGCGCTCTTCCCGAGGCTTTTAACTCACCGGTCTGCCTGATCTCAGGACCCAAATCGACGACACCCGGCACGACCTGCTCGTCGAAATCGACGGCATGGACTTCCAATTCGCGGATTTCGATCAGCATTTGAGACCTCCGCGCTCCCAACTGGTGCTGCGCGGGCCGCAGAAGCACACTTAAGGCGTAAGTACTCCAAGGAGCTAAAGTTAAGAATAAAAGCCGCTGAGCAACAGTGTCAAGGAAAGGCCGATCATCGGTAGTGGGCTGTTTTGAACTTTACGAGATTTAGTGTTGCTCTCTGCAACCCAATGTCGGAAACTTGGAGGCTAAGGTGCGAGGAGCGGCAGCTTGAATTTGATTCTAGGTGCTGGATACGCTATCGTCGGGCCGGCTCTAATTTTCTGGGCTGCGCCCTTGTCCATCCGCCACAACGCCTGGACCACTGGCCTCGGTGAACGTCATCCCAACGTCAACCCGCCGCCAACTCCGGAATGGGCGGCACGGAATACCAAGATCATGACAGTTATGTTTCGGGTTGCTGGGATGTTCTTAGTTCTGCTTGCGATTATGTATCTCCTGCCGCTGATCGTCACTAAACCACACTGAATTTCAAAAGGGCCTCAACCCGACCATCCTGTGCCACGCTTATGCGGTATCCTCGTCGTACCAACGCACACCAATGGCGCCACTTCAGCAGATCTCAGCAACAGCAGCCAGCCCATTGCAAACCCTTCTGGCGCGGCTAGAGTCATCAATCCAAAGCAGACCCAGCGTCTGGGCGTATGCTCTGCTTGGGGCCGGTCTGATTGTTCGTCTTTGGCATGCCTGGGGAACGTATCTCAATCCCGACGAGGCGCTGCATTTCTATTCAGCCAACCAAATCTCCTGGTGGCTCACCTACAAGTCAAGTCTGACGCTCTATCATCCTCCGCTTCTCGTCCTGCTGTTGCACGCTTGGCGCTCTCTGGGTACTTCCGAACTTATCCTGCGATTGCCCTCAATACTGGCTGGAACCGCCTTCTGCTGGTTCCTATACCGCTGGCTTGGCATGCTGTTCGGGGAGAGCGTAGCCTGGATCGGGTTCGTCTTTGCTCTTTTTCTCCCGTCTTCCATTGACCTTTCAGCGGAGATTCGTCAGTATGCGCTGCTTCTGGCGTTCGCCATGGCATCGGCATATTGGCTGGAACGAGCTCTGGCGAAGAACTCCGTCCCATTGATGCTGCTTTCGGCTGTGTGTCTTTGGCTGGCGATTCTTTCTCACTACTCTGCGTTCCTGCTGGCTGCGGCGCTCGGGGTGTATGCAATTCTGCGCATGGCGCAACGGCGTCCGCCGCTGAGAGTCTTCGCCGCATGGGTGGCAGGTCAAGCCATCGCTCTAGGCCTCTGCTACTTCTTATACGTGACTCACATCTCCACGCTCGCCGGAAGAAGCGGGGCGGGAAGTGCGACTGGCTGGGGCAGCACATATCTGGGGAACTCCTACTTCGTTCCTGGAAGAGTAAACCCATTGTTGTTCATCTTCGCCAGAACCGGAGGAGTTTTCCAGTACGACTTCGGGCAGTCCGCCATCGGGGACCTCGCGTATCCGCTGTTCGTGGCCGGGATCATCCTGCTTTTCCGCAAGCCCACGTTCGGCCGGTTGAGTTCGCAACAACTCGGTGTTCTGCTGGCCCTTCCCTTCGTTCTCAACTGCGTCGCAGCTCTGGCGCGAGTCTATCCCTATGGAGGAACGAGGCATTCGGCGTTCCTGCTCCCATTTGCGATGGCCGGTGTCAGCATAGCTCTGGCCCATTTTCTTAGAAGCCGGCTCGCTTTAGGAGTAGTGGCGGCGCTGCTGATCTCATTGCTCTGCAATATGTTTCCTTCACACCGGGCGCCATACATGTCGCGCCAGGAGCAAAGCAGCGCGAACATGAAGGCTGCTCTTGATTTCATCCATCAAGAGGTCTCCCCAAGAGAGCCCCTCTTCACCGACTACCAAACCAGCTTGATGCTTCACTATTATTTGTGTGCGCGGCAACCGGTCGCCATGAGTCGGTCCGTTCCGGGCTTGCTTAGCTTTGAGTGTGGTGGTCATCGCGTGATTTCCGCGGACTGGAACACGTTCGCCTTCACCCCCCGGAGTTTTGCCGATCGTTGGCAAACCCTGGTGGCCAAATACAATCTGGCGCCAGGCTCAAGGGTTTGGGTGACACAAATGGGATGGGCAACCCATACGGACCTTCAAAACTTCCCGGAGTTCCACTTTGCCCCTCACTTTTTCGGCAATCGAATCCAAGTCTTTGATTTGACCGTCGGTCAGCGCATGCCTGATCCTAAGCAGTTTCCAACCTCATGAAACTGGTGCGCACCATCGAGGAAGTGCGAGCCGCATGCCGTGCTGCGCGGTCCCGGGACAGACAATTGGGGCTGGTGCCGACCATGGGCGCGCTTCATGATGGACATTTATCCCTGGTGCGCGCAGCGAGAGCGAAATCCGATGTGGTTGCTGCCTCAATCTTTGTGAATCCCACCCAGTTTGGCCCCAGCGAAGATTTTGCCAAATACCCTCGCAGTCTGGAGGACGACTGCGCACTCCTGGAACAAGAAGGCGTCGAACTGGTTTTCGCGCCATCAGTCGAAGAAATGTACCCGAAAGGAAACGTCACTTGGGTCCTTGTAGACGGGCTCAGCGATCGTTTGTGCGGCCGGTCGCGGCCAGGACATTTCCGCGGTGTCACCACCGTGGTTTCGAAGCTGTTCCATATCGTTGAACCGGACCTCGCCTTCTTCGGCCAAAAAGACGCCGCGCAAGTCGCTATCATTCGGCGCATGGTACGCGACCTGAATCTGCCGGTAGCAATCGAAGTCTGCCCTATCGTGCGTGAAACCGACGGACTGGCCTTGAGTTCACGAAATGCTTACCTGAACCCGGAAGATCGGAAATCTGCGCTGGTGTTGTACCGATCGTTGGCTCGGGTGCAGAAATTGTTCGATGGAGGTGAGCACGATTCTGGGACACTAATGGCCGCCGCGAGCCGGGAATTCGCCAGCGAGGCTCGAGTGCAACTCGACTATTTTGAGATCGTCGATCCCGATACTCTCGAACCAGAACCGGCAATCCCAAAACCTGCGTTGGTCGCAGTTGCCGCATTCGTAGGAAAGACTCGTCTTATCGATAACATCCTGCTCGGTGGCTGAAACCCAAACCTTATGCCAATCGTGCTCGCCTCAGCTTCCCCTCGCCGCCAGGAGCTTTTGAAGAACGCTGGAATTGATTTTGTTGTCCACCCGGCGAACATCGAAGAAGTTGGGCGCGCCAATGAAAACCCCGCTACGCTTGCCGAGAGGATGGCACGAGAGAAAGCACGAGCTGTCGAGGAATCTTTCACGGGCCGGTGCATTTTAGCTGCAGATACCGTGGTTGTAATCGATGATAACGTGCTCGGGAAGCCTCGAGATTCGGAAGACGCCGCCCGCATGTTGCGGATGCTATCAGGTCGCGAACATCGTGTAATTACTGGCGTCTGCCTGCTCGGCGCGGGCTTTGAAGATGTGCTGTCGGAAACAACGGCCGTTCACTTTTCTCCTCTCACAAACGCTGAAATTCGCGACTACATTGCGACCGGCGAGCCGATGGACAAAGCCGGCGCGTACGCCATTCAAGGAATAGCTTCCCGCTGGATTTCGAGGATTGAAGGTGACTACTTCAATGTGGTTGGATTGCCGGTCGCTTTGGTGTGGCGGATGCTCCGGGAGCGTGGAGCGTTGTGAAAGCTAGGATTTCTTGTGCTCATCTTCGCCTTTTTTTATCTCCGACTTGAAATTGCGAATACCCTCTCCCAGCCCTTTGCCGAGTGCAGCGAATTTGCTGGGGCCGAATAGCAGAAGAGCGATGCCCACGATCAGCAGAATGTGCAGTGGTGAAAACAAGCCCTCCATAAAACCTCCAATGCCGATGCCCGACGAACAGAGTTCTGTTGGCCCTGTGCAAATTCTAGGCCAGCCCAGCACGGTAGTCAAAAGTCCGCGTGGCGCGAACTCAAGCTCTCTGTATCAGGCCCGCCAGCAGCGCAGCCCGTCGCGGAAGCTCTGAAATCAGAATCGACTCGTTTTCCGCGTGCGCTCCTTCGCCTACTCCACCCAAACCGTCCAATGTCGGGACGCCCAGTGCTGCAGTAAAATTCCCGTCCGAGCCTCCGCCAACAGCCGCTTCTTCTAATTTCCAGCCTAGTTCGGCCGCAAGCTCTGTCGCTTTCGTGAACAGGGCAGCAACGCCCGCCCTACGCTCCATCGGCGGACGATTGATTCCGCCGGTGACCGCGATCCTGCAATTCCTATTGAACGGCTTTAAAGCACGCAGCTTGCCATCCATCCTGACCGCGTCTTTCATCGTTGCAGCACGAAGATCGATGGCTCCACTCGCCTCCGCAGGAACCACGTTCACACGCGTGCCCCCACTCACCTTGCCCACGTTCAGTGTGATTCCCCGCTTCAAATCAATCAGCTTTGAGATTTCGCAAATCTGTTGCGCCAGCTCCAGCACGGCACTCTGACCTTTCTCGAAGTCCAGCCCCGAGTGTGCAGACTTGCCCGTGACTTGCAAGGTGTACCCACCGACTCCTTTTCGCGCAGTCTTGACCGCGCCGTTCAAGCCATATGCTGGCTCCAGCACCAGCACGGCCGAAGCCTGCCGCGCCAGCCGTTCTGTGATGCTGCGCGAAGATGCGCTGCCAATCTCTTCATCAGAGACAAACAGTAGTGTTACGGGTCTGGGCAGCTTTCCTCCGCCCCACTCCAGGAGCGCACTCATGACATGGAAGGCCAGCGCGATCCCGGACTTCATGTCAAGCACGCCCGGTCCCCAAACCCGGCCTCTCCCGACGCGGCATGGCATTTTGGAAATAGTTCCCACCGAGTAAACCGTGTCCAAGTGCCCCAATAGAAGCGCAGGCTCTCGGCGTCGATGAGCCGACTTGAAGTCCACCTGCAAGTGATTGCCGAATTTTTCCGCCGCGTGAAAGCGTACGCGCCCTCCCAGCTCCGCAAATCTGGACGCCAGCACCGCACCCAGCCTGTCCACCGCCTGCTTTACGTCGCTGGGCGATTCAATTTCCACCAACTGGCGGATGGTTTCAACAATTTGCGATTGCTGCTTACGAAAATAGCGGAGTTGCTCGGCGGGCTTGGGGATACTCATTGTCAGTTCGTGCGCGGTCGTCGCATGTTTCCATTTCGCCGCCCGGCGCGTGCGATAAAGTATAATCTTCGCGCCTGACCAAACCAGAATGACAGACGCCGCACCAAATCCTGAAGGTCCCGCACCCGAGCACGTTCGGCTTGATATTCAGGACATTTTGCGGATTCTCCCCCATCGGTTTCCGTTTTTGCTCATCGACCGGGTCGTTGATCTGACCCGCAAGCAGCGCATCGTTGCCATCAAGAATGTCACTATCAACGAGCCTTTCTTCGCGGGACACTTTCCAAACTTGCCGATCATGCCGGGGGTTTTGATCGTTGAAGCCATTGCTCAGGCTGGAGGCGCGTTGCTGCTGACGGAAATCGAGGACCGGCATAAGAAACTCATGGTGTTCACAGGAATCGAGCGCGCCCGTTTCCGGCGGCCGGTGGTGCCTGGCGACCAGTTGCGGATCGAGGTCGAAGTGAAAGCCTGGCGTGAGAACTCCGGCCGCGCCGCGGTCCGCATGGAAGGTATCGCCTACGTGGAGGATAAGCGTGTGGCTGAGGCCATCGTTACCTGCCAGCTCATTGACCGGGAACTCGGGCGAGGCTCTGTAGAACCGGACGGCCCGGCGTGAGAAAGAGATCGTGTAGGGACAGGTGCCCTCACCTGTCCTGGGCCGCAGGCCCAGCCAGTGCAGCACCCAAGCATTTAAGGAACATCAGACCGGGCCTGCGGCCCGGGGACAGGTGAGGGCACCTATCCCTACACAAACGCAGATGAGTGTCCACCCCACAGCCATCCTCGATCCCGACGCGAAAATCCATCCAACCTGCAAAATCGGCCCCTACTGCACCGTGGGAGCTGGAGTCGAACTAGGCGAGGGCTGCGAACTGATCTCGCACGTGGTGATCGAAGGCCCGTCCAGGATCGGGTCTCGTAACCGATTTTTCCCGTTCTCATCCATCGGGATGGCGCCACAGGACCTGAGTTACAAAGGCGAACCGACGCGCCTGGAGATCGCCGACGACAACATTGTCCGCGAGTTCGTGACCATCAATCGCGGCACCGCCAAGGGCGGAGGGCTGACGCGCATTGGGAGCCATACTCTAATCATGGCCTACGCCCACGTCGCTCATGACTGCGTAATCGGCGATCACGTCATCCTGGCCAATGGTGCAACTTTGGGCGGCCATGTCGTCGTCGAAGAATGGGCTGTGGTCGGCGCGCTCTGTCCCGTACACCATTTTGTTCGAATTGGCGCGCACTCATTTATCGGAGGCGGCACCACCATCACCCGCGACGTGCTTCCCTTCTCGAAGACAGTTGCCGCCCGCGACACCCACGCGTATGGACTGAACGCCACCGGCCTCGAGCGCCGCGGTTTCACCAAAGACCGCATCCGCAAGATTCACCATGCCTACAAGGTCCTGCTGGCCTCCAAACTGAACACCACCCAGGCGCTGGAAAAATTAAAGTCGGAGCAGGACCGTGGCGAAGATGTGGAGATGCTGATCCGGTTTATTGAGGCGTCGGAGCGGGGAGTGATTAAGTAAGTGGTGATAGTCTAGCCGCCAACACCTTTTGCGCAATGTTTGAATCGATTGGCGGACCGAAGGGCACGAATTGGAAGTTGCGCATCGTTTGCGCCGCGCTAACTGTGGCGCTGGTGGTGGTTCTTGCTTGGCTCTTAACGCAGATGCCGCTCCGCTCATTCAAAGGGCCATTGCCTCCATTGTCCCGTGAGCAGTCGGATCTCGCCGAACGCCTCTCGGCAGATGTGAAGTACCTGTCGGTAACCATCGGTGAAGGAAGCATCCCTCGGACTGGGTCACTAGAGGCGACTAGTGAGTACCTTCACGGGAACCGCAAACAATCGGGCTACTCCGCCGTGGAGGAGACATATTCAGTAGCAGGCAAAGAGGTGAACAATGTTTACGCGAGCCTGATCGGAAGCGACCCGGCGAGCGGAACAATCATTGTCGGCGCTCACTACGACAGTGTTGCTGAAGCGGTTGGTGCGAATGGCAATGCCAGCGGCGTCGCTGCGACACTAGAACTAGCGCGACTGCTTCAAGGGAGCAAGCTACGCAGGACTCTACGCTTCGTTTTTTTTGTTAACGAAGAGCCGCCGTACTTTCAGACCAACGACATGGGGAGCCTGGTCTACGCTCGCCAGCTCCGCCACGACAATGTGGTGGAGGGTGTTCGCCGAGTGGTAGAGTCCCTGGCTAGCGAACCGTAGTTCTCGACGAGTCACGGTTTTTAATGGCTTCAAACCCCAAACTCGGCATTATCGCGGGCAACGGCCGTTTCCCATTCCTGGTGCTCGATGCTGCCCGCGTGCAAGGCTACGAAGTTGTAGTCGCCGCGATCAAAGAGGAAACTTCCCCGGAGATCGAATCCCGCGGAGCAACCGTGCACTGGCTTTCGCTGGGAGAACTTTCCAAGCTCATAGAGACTTTCCGCCGCGAAGGCGTTACTCGCGCCGTAATGGCGGGACAGGTGAAGCACAAGCAGATTTTTTCCAGCATCCGTCCCGACTGGCGCCTGGCGAAGCTTCTTCTCTCCCTCGATCTGCGCAACACCGACGCGCTGCTGGGCGCAGTTGCCAAAGTTCTGGCGGACGAAGGCATCGTATTAGAAAACTCGACAGCACTTCTTGAACCTCTGCTGGCCAAGCCCGGTATCCTCACCAAGCGCCCGCCTTCGTCACAGGAAAGAAAAAACATCGACTACGGACGCACCGTGGCCCGAGGCCTGGCACAATATGACATCGGCCAGACGGTCGTAATCGCCGAAAGTGCATGCGTTGCGGTCGAAGCTATGGAAGGAACGGACGCGACCATCGAGCGCGCCGGACAGATAATGGCGTCGCTAGATCTTAGCGAGACAGATCCCGGCAAGGCGTATTCCGATAAATCAGTACTCGACCGGAATCTCACCGTAGTGAAGATCGCCAAACCGAAGCAGGACATGCGATTCGATGTTCCGGTGATCGGTGTAAGAACAATTGAAGTCATGAAGAAAGCGGGCGCGAGGTGTCTCGCTGTAGATGCGGGCAAGTGTCTGTTGCTGGATGGAGACGCAGTGATTGTTGCCGCTGACGATGCCCCGATCGCTCTCGTTGCTGATTAGATCGCACAAAAATCCTCTGTGAAACTCTGTGTCCTCTGTGGTAATGGGTTTTGTTTCTAACCACAGAGGACACAGAGGTTCACAGAGGCAAGAATGACGAGGGAGGAAAATCTCACATGTCGCAGATCGATTTCGTGGTTGACCAACTCAAGCGAGCGTTCGACGGGGAAGCTTGGCACGGCCCGGCTCTCATGGAAATTCTGGACGGAATCGACACCAAAACCGGCGCTGCACGTCCCATCCCGGAAGGCCACAGCATCTGGGAACTGGTATTGCACGTTGCCGGCTGGGAGAAAGTCGCTATCCGAAGAATTCGCGGAGCGGCAGCTACTCTCACTGACGAAGAAAATTTCGGTCACATCGAGCGTATCGGCGAGCAAGAGTGGCGGCACGCAGTCGAAACCTTGCGGCAGAATCACACGGATCTGCTAAACGCGGTTTCAGGTCTCTCCGACTCTCAGCTGAACGATCGCGTTCCCGGAGAGTCTTACAACATGCTTTTCATGCTCATCGGTGTCGTGCAACATGCCGCGTATCACGGCGGACAGATCGCCCTGCTGAAGCGGTCTCGCTCCTAGATACTTTAGTTTTTAGCGAAGATTCATTTTAGCGAAGATTCAGAAGAAACGCCCATGAATGGGTTATCCTTGAAACCTTCCCCCCCCGGTAATTCAGGAGAGTTTCTGCCGCACAAGAACTCGCATACAGGACTAGTCCCGGTCGCCGTTATCGGCGTGGGCGCCTTCGGACGAAATCACGCCCGTGTATACCACCAGCTTACCCAGCAGGGCGAGACAGTCCGACTAGTCGGAGTGGTTGACGAAGACGCCGCCCGCGCGGATGCGGTCGCCAAAGAATTCAACTGTCGCGCCTTCGGTTCCATCGAACAGCTCATCAGCACCCACAGTGAAGTACAGGCGGCATCGGTTGCAGTCCCCACCGTTCACCACCTCGCCGCAGCACGCACCCTGATGCAGGCGGGAATTGACGTCCTCATCGAAAAGCCGGTGGCGGTCTCGTTGACAGAAGCAGACGAACTGATTGCGCTGGCAAAGAGTTCCAGCCGGATTGTGCAGGTTGGGCACCTGGAGCGCTTCAACCCTGCGGTGCGCGCAACCGTCCCACTCATCACCAAACCGATGTTCTTTGAAGTCCACCGGCTCAGCGTTTTTACTCCGCGCTCGCTGGACGTCGATGTGGTGCTCGATCTGATGATCCATGATCTCGACGCCGTGCTTTCATTTGTAAATTCACCCGTGCAGGAGATCCGTGCGGCCGGCTTACCCGTCCTTTCTGACAAAGTGGACATCGCCAATGCCCGAATCGAGTTTGAATCCGGGTGCGTCGCCAACTTCACCGCCAGTCGCGTATCCACAGAGCGGGTCCGCAAGCTGCGGTTTTTCCAGCCGCATCAATACATTTCCCTGGACTACGGAAGACAGGATGTGCTGGTCTTCACAGTCGACAGCGACCAAGGGACACCGTCAGTTAACCCTGAAATCAAGGTCTTTAAGCCTCAGGTTGTGCCTCAAGAACCCCTTCACGCAGAGCTTCAGTTTTTCCTGCACTCCGTGCGCAAACGCGAGCGCCCTGTAGTTCCGCTGGAGGATGGCCGTCGTGCCCTGGCAGTCGCCCTCGAAGTCATCGCCAAAATCGAAGAACACGCCGGCAAACTAAGGCTTGCCTGACTTCGGCTTGCGTAACTTCCTCAGTCTGCCAACTTTTTACATTTTTTGACAGCTTGCAGACTGAATCCTCGGTAGCCTTAATGGGGGTGCTCTGGTCGTAAGTACCTGTACTGTCAGAATTTTTGCACCGGGCGCGAAAGATGAGAGAATTAAGGGTAAAACCGCCAGGCAGGCGCATCTCATAACCAGTCGATGTCTTTGATCCAAATTCCGGATTTGCAGTCTCCCCCGCCGCCTCCCCCACGCCCGTCCGAGCAGGGAGACCTCTTCGACGCGACCACCTGGGAGTCGGCGTACCGGCAGATGCACGACTTCCCGACCCTGCTGATCCAATTGCAGGACGATCTCTCACGTTCTCGCAAGCGCGAAGCGTTTTGGATGTCGGTCGTCGCTCACATCCTGCTCCTTGTCCTGATTCTCAATATGCCCAACCTCGAGAAGTATTTGCCGAAGCGCTCAGTCATGCTGGTGCATCCCGCCAGTGAGCGCGACCGGCAGCTCACTTATCTCGAAGCGCCGCCGGATGCCCAGAAACCGGTAAAGCGCCCGGATAGCGACCGGATCTCCGACAAGGACCGGGTTGCGATGTCGAAGCAGCCGCAACTCGACCGCCAGCAGCTGAAGAAGTTGCTCGACGCCCTGCGAGCAGGCCGGCACGGGCAGACTGCGCCCCCGGCGCCCCCACAGGAAAGCGCTATGGCCCAAAATGCGCCACCGCAGCCTCAACCGGCGCAACAACCGCAACCTACGCCGCCGCCTCAGCAGATGGCAAAGTTGCAGAGCCCGCCGGTGGCTCCGAAGCCAACGTTTAACAGTCGGAGCTTATCTGCCGGCAAGGCGATCGAGCAGGCCGCTCGTGCTGCCGCCGCGAACCGAGGCACGTACCCCGGCGAGAACGGCGATCTCGGACTCAACCAGCGGCAACCGACCGCCCGCATGGGCCCGATGGAAATAACCACGGACACTCAGGGGGTGGATTTTGGCCCCTACCTGCAACGTGTGCTGCACGACGTGAAGGAGAACTGGTACAACATCATTCCTGAGTCTGCCATGGCGCCATTGCTAAAGAAGGGCAAAGTCTCTATCGAGTTTGCAATTACCAAAAATGGCCAGATTGCCGGCCTGCGATACGTCAACGGTTCCGGAGATGTGGCGCTGGACCGCGCAGCCTACGGAGGGATCACCGCCTCCAATCCCTTTCCGCCACTTCCTTCCGAGTTCACCGGACAGTACCTCGGCCTCCGCTTCACGTTTTTCTACAATCCCGACAAAGACGAAGCCGACCTTCACTAACAGCTTACCCACGCGCGGCTGATGTCACTTAGTCGGCTGGAACTCGGGTACTCCGAACTGCCATAACAAGAACGCCAGTTCGTCGGCCAGTTCTGCGTCACGCTGCGACTTCGTGGAACCCATGCCGTGTCCAGCGTCATAGTCCACACGCAAGAGCACAGGCTTGCCACTGTTGGTTGAAGCTTGCAGCCGGGCAGTCATTTTCGCCGCTTGCCAGGGCGCTACTCTGGGATCATTGACCCCTGTTGTGAGCAGCACCGCCGGAAAGAGTGTATCCGGCTTCACATGCTGATACGCATCCATTGCGTAAAGTGCCTTGAAGCCATCCGGCTCTTTTACCGTCCCGAATTCGGGGATGTTGGCGGGGCCGCTCGCCATCAGTTCGGAACGCATGGAATCGGAATCGCCTACACGGATGAGCGCTGCGCCGAACAGATCAGGACGCTGGGTAATGGCTCCGCCGATCGTGACTCCTCCGGCGCTGGTCCCTTCACCCGCCAGCTTCGGCGTGGAAGTGTATTTCTTTTCGATCAAGTACTGAGCGCCGGCAAGAAAATCGTCAACTGTGTGCTGCTTGGTCAGCAGCCGTCCCGCATTGTGCCAGTCTTCGCCGTATTCGCCACCACCGCGCACGTGTGCGACTGCAAAAATCCCGCCTCGTTCAAGAAATGCTAGCCAAGTTGGCCGGAAGGTCGGATCGAGAGTAATCCCGTAAGCGCCATAACCTTCGAGCCAGGTTGGGTGTGAGCCGTCCATGGCAATACCGCGCTTATGAATAATTGACAAAGGCACCATGGTCCCATCGGCACTCTTGGCTTTTACTTCTTCAGACTCGATCTGCGAGAAGTCAACCGGGGACGACGGAACAACTTGTGTGTCTTCAACCTGCTGGGATTTGGCATCCAGCGCATACCATAGCGGCGACTTTGTCCAACTGGTCAGCTCCATCCATGTACCTGCTTCAGTCGGATTTGTGACCAGACTCTGAATCGCCCCGTCAAACGGCAGCTTCACCGATTGTGCTCTTCCACCGCCATACGGTAGCCGTCGCAAGCGTCCAACGCCGCCGTCGAGGTCCTGCACGTACAGCCCATCGGCAGCCGCAGCAATATTCACAATCACCACTTCGCTGGGAGGAACCACTAAAGACGCCTTTACCAGATCAGGATTCGAAAGACTGGTACGCAAAACTTTGTACCGGGAAGCATCTTTGTGGGACAGCAAGAACAGCTCATCGCCGTGCATGTCGAAATTCGTGATGTCCTCGGAGTCGTCGGCCACCTTTTTCCAGGGCGTGCTGGCGCTGGGCTTGTCCTCGAATGGCGCGACATAAACATCTTTCTCGTTCTTCACGCCATGAATTACAAGCCCGACCATCGATTTCGGGGCCGCAGGGGAGTAGGCAACGACTGGGAAATCGTCCTCAAGGACCTTTACGTTCGAGCCTACGCCGTAGCCGAAAACCAGCGGATCTGTCTCCGGATCTGATCCCAGCGTATGGCGATAGGAGCGCAACTTCTGATACTTTGCCGTTGGCGGAGCATCTGGACCGAGTTTCTGGGTCCGGGTAATAAAGAAAGACTTGCCATCGGCCAGCCATGTCGGCTGCCCGAATTGGGCGCGATCGATCACATCGCTTAACACCTTACCCGTGGCCGTTTCCAGAATATGAAGAACGCTGTCCTCCGAACCCCCCGGAGACATTCCGTAGGCCACGTACTTGCCGTCGAGCGAGGGTTGAAAATAATCAATCGAAAAATGTTTGCCGTCTGCCGTAGTGAGTTTTTCGGGATCAACCAGCAGGCGTTCTGGCGCGGTCATGGTGTCGCGAACATATAGGCGGCGATTGTCGGAACCGGGGTCTGCCTTTAAATAGAAGTAGTGTCCGCCCCAAACCTGCAGGCTGTAAACAACCGCTCCTGCATTGTCCAGAGACTTAATGCGATCGAGAAGTTGCTCACGGCCGGGAATCCGCGACAGCGCCTCACGCGTGTAGTCGTTTTGGGCCTTCATCCACGAGACTACTTCCGGGTCGGTAGTGTTCTCGAGCCAGCGATAGGGATCGTTCACTTTAGTGCCAAAGTAATCTTCAGTGACTTCGCGCACCGGAGTCTTAGGCAATTTGACTTGAGAGAGCGCAAGGCCAGGCACAAATATCGTCACAGCAAGGAAGGCAAGTGTCAAACTACGCATAATTATTCCTCTGTTTAAAGTACCCGAAACGGTTTTAGACAGGCAACAGGCTGAAAACGATAGCGCGAATTCAGGGCTGTCGTCCAGTAGAGATGCGCAATCAAGACTAGAAGCACGATGTTCTGTAGAGATTTGCTGGTGAAATGAAATAGAAGACTTGTTCTTCTCAACCCAACCCGATAGGGCGGCCTATTCCGGGCAGCTACGTAAGGCCGACGAGCTTTCGCGCCGGGCAGTGGCCTCCGCCCAACACGCAGGGCAGAAAGAAACGGCAGAGGCCTACGATACCGCAGCCGCATTGCGGCAAGCGATCTTCGGCCATCCGGCCGACGCCCGCAAGCGGGCCACTGCGGCGCTCAATGTTTCGAAAGGCCTCGATGTGGAGTACCAGGCCGCCCTGGCGCGGGCCTTGACGGGTGACACGGCACAAGCGCAGGCGTTGGCTACTGATTTGAACAAACAATTTCCACAAGATACGATTGTCCAGTCTAAAAAAAATCCCGACTCTGAACGCGCAGCTTGCCTTGAACCGGAACGAACCTCTGAAAGCCATCGAGGCTCTTCAGCCGGCTATTCCCTACGTACCGGGAATCATGGGAACGAATACTGGACTGTATCCCGTTTATGTGCGCCGCCAAGCCTACCTGGCAGCGCGTGAACGCAGCCAAGCCGCAGGCGAGTTCCAGAAAATCATTGACCATCGCAGCCTCGGGTTGAATCCGCTCGGCGCTCGCGCCCATCTCGGTCTCGCCCGCGCCTTCGTCTTGGAGGGCGACACGGCCAAAGCCAAAGCGGCATACCAGAATTTCCTCACCCTCTGGAAAGACGCCGATCCCGACATCCCGACTCTGAAGGAAGCCAGGTTGGAGTGCGCAAAGTTGCAGTAGCGGAAGACAGGATGAATCCTGCTAATCGTTCACTGTTTCGATCGTTGATATAATTCGTTCGATTCGTACACGGTTTTCCCGCCCACTACGGTGCGCAAGACCCGCGTGCCGAGGATTTGCACCGGAGGTATGGCCGTAAGGTCGCGATCGAGAACTACAAAGTCCGCCAGCATTCCCGGAGCCAGCATTCCCTTATCTTTCTCGCCAAATTCGGCAAACGCTGAACCCGTGGTATAGGCCGCGATGGCCTGCTCAATGGTTAGCTTCTGCACGGGATAGTATTCCTGTTTTCCATCTTCACTCTTGCGAGTGACCGCTGCGTAGAGTCCGCGGAATGGAGTCACCGGTTCGACCGGATAATCCGTACCAAACGCCAGCGTCACGCCGTGGTTTGCGAACTCAGCCCATGCATAAGAGTGCGCCGCTCGCAATGCTCCTAGGCGCGACGAGGCCCAGTGCATGTCGGTCAACAAGTGGCTCGGCTGCATGGAAGCAATAATCTTCAACTCGTGAAATCGGGCCACCTGCATGGGATTAGTAACCTGAGCGTGTTCTACACGCAAACGGTAATTTTCGCTTCCGTCTCGCGCCTTGATGCCCTTCGCGTGGGCTGCCTTTTCCGCCTCCGCAAAAGCATCCAGCGCCATCTCCACTGCACGGTCGCCTATCGCGTGAAAGCCAATTTGAAATCCAGCTGCCAGGCGTTCTTTCGCTATCTCGTTCAGTTTGGCCTGCTCAAATCGCGGTAGTCCTGAATTTTTCGGATCGTCAGAGAAAGGTTGTAGCATGGCCGCCGTATGGGACCCGAGAGAGCCATCCAGAAAACCTTTCAGCATCCCCGTGTGCAGCATCTTGTCTGATTGCGGGTGCGCGTCACGGCGTTTCTTTAGCTCATCCAGAGACGCACTAAACGGCAGCCACTCTGAAATCCGGACCGTCAATTTCCCTTCGCGCTCGAGCTGCTCAAAAATTTTGAAATCGTCCCAGTACGCTTCTCCTCCACTCTCCGCGTCGGAGTTATCTTGGACCGAAGTAATCCCCGAGCGCGCAATGTCCTGCAGCGCAGTTTCAATGGCCTGTCTCCGCTTTTCGGGTGTGGGCGAAGGAATGACCGAGGCCATCGCGTCACGCGCCGTTTCTCGCAGGATTCCGTTCGGCTGGCCGCTGACGTCGCGACCGATCTCGCCGCCCTCCGGATCTTTGCTGGCGAGCGTGATACTCGCCATCTTCAGCGCCAGCGTGTTAGCAACTGCAACATGCCCATCAATGCGTTGCAGAAACACTGGATGATCAGTTGTGACTTCGTCTATGTCCCAGCGAGTAGGTAAGTCTTTCACCGGCCACAACGTTTCGTCCCAGCCTGAGCCCACAATCCATTCCGTAGGCTCAGCAGTTTCGACCCGTTTGCGAATCCGTTCACGAAATTCTTCCAGTGAGCGTACGCCAGTAAGATCGACCGTAAGTTTCTTGAGACCCGCATTGGTCAAGTGCATGTGCGCGTCATTGAAGCCGGGCATCACAAAGCCGCCCCGAAGATCAAGCACAGTGGTCGCAGGGCCTTTCAGCTTCAGAATGTCGGCTTCAGTTCCAATCGCGAGCATGCGGTCTCCACGCACCGCCATCGCTTGCGCGCGCTGAATCTCGTGAAATGAAGATGCGCCGGTCACACCGGTGTAGATGTCGCCGTGAAGATAAATAGCATCGGCTTTTGGTGGGTTGGGCCGTGTCTGGGACAACATGCTCGAACTAAGAAGTAGGGCGGAGATTAGGATACAGACGCTCCCCGTCATTTTCCGGCTCCAGCCAGAGCAAGAACAATGAGCAGGATGCGCTCCAGGCCAACTTCCCTTCCCGCGGTGTCGAACCACTCCTGCAGCGTGTGGGCGCCTCCACCGCTCCCTCCCCCGCCGATGGCGATGGCTTCGCGGCCCATAGATAGGGGGATGTTAGCATCGGTTGAAGCTCGCTGAATCTGAGCGGTGTGGCCTAAGTGGGCATCCACGGCACGGGCAATTTGCAAGATGCGGGCGTTAGGATCCAGTTCGCCTCCAGGCCGGTTCCCGATAGCTATGATTTCTGAAACCAGCGGCGAACGGCGCTGTGTTGAATTGCGCTTTTCGGGGGAACGGAGTTCCTCCTCTTCGATCGCTTGCTCGATCGCACGACGCAAGCCAAGCTCCAGGCGCTCAATCTCCATCATCGAAGTGGAGCGGATATCCACGCGCATGCTGGCCGACGCGGGAATCGAATTCACCGATGTGCCTCCTTCAATGACCCCGATGTTGAATGTTGTTTTCGGAGAAGTGGACACGCGAGTCTGCGAAAAAAGATGAATAGCGCGTGCCAGCACCACGATGGGATTCGGCGCACCAAAGTCGCTCCAGGAGTGCCCGCCCGGTCCCCGAATAATGACTTCAAACCGCCGGCTTCCCAGTGCTTCGGCAACTACCGTGTCCGATCCGGCGCCATCCAGCACAATGCTAGCGCGAATCGAATCCTTCCACTTGGGATCGGCAAAGATGTGGCGCATGCCGCGCAGATCGCCTTCTCCCTCCTCGCCAACATTGCCAATGAACAGAAGCGGAGACGCATGGGGAAGATCGAAGTGCGCAAAAGCCGCCGCCACCGCGAGCAAGGCAGTGACTCCGGCTGCGTTATCGGAAATGCCCGGTCCGTAAAGCTTCCCGCCCTGCTGGCGGATCTTTAAAGGAGTGCCGGCAGGAAAAACTGTATCCAGATGCGCACTGATCGAGACCGATGAACCCTGCTCACCCGGCCGGCCGCCGAAAACGTTCCCGATGCTGTCCTGGTGAACATGCTTCAGTCCGATTGCCTGGAACTTCCCAGCTAGCCAATCCGACCGGGCGCCTTCGCCAAAGGGGGGAGCGGGAATTCCGGCCAAATCAAACTGCCAACGCGCAAACTCTGTTTCCTTATCGCGAAACCATTCCATCGCTGAACGCACTAAAGGCGCTGCGGCTAGGCGGGCAATTTCCTGCTGAATTCCGATAAATGACTCTGTCGTTGAAGATCGCGTAGCCGGACTCATAGCAACTGGTCATATTACAACCAATCAACCTGGGATGGGCTCAGGGTGAGCCTTTGGTCAGTGGCGTCGGCTAAGTTGCACGGCGTATCCCCACCACGGCCATCATCCTTCCGGTCACTCCTTTTTCTGCGCGGTGCGAATAGAATAGATCGACACGGCATGAGGAACACAGACCCAGGTCGAAAATACTTTCTGCAGCCACTCCCGCATCGAGCAGTTGCCGCCGGTTTGCCTCCGCCAAATCGAGGAAGATCTTCTTGGGAAGCTCACTATGCCCCGGCGCCCTGGCGGTCATAAACAACAATGGATATCGCTCTCGAATCTCCTTTGTTTCTTTAGTCTCCCGAAAAAGCGCGCTGGCATAATTGAATTGTGAATCGAACGCGGACCTAACCTCCGGCCCGACCTGGTAGCAGCAGCCTCCAATGCCCGGGCCGATCGCTGCCTTCAGATCGCCAGGCCGGCTCCCGAACCACCGTTGCATTTCGCCCACACCCTTCTCGACAATTCGCGTTATGGTTCCGCGCCATCCTGCGTGAAAAACTCCCACCGCGCCGCGGACCGGGTCTGCAACGATGATTGGAAGGCAATCGGCTGTCTGAATGGCGAGAAGAATTCCTGGAGTGCAGGTGACCAACCCGTCCCCTGCGAGGAGTTCTTTTGGAGCTTCCGAAATGTGGTGAATCAGGCCAGAGTGGATCTGGCGCAACGTAATCATCGGCCAGATTGCTCGCCCGTTATTTGCGCCAGCTGCCGCGGTGAGTGCCCGCCGATTGCGCTCGACAGTTGTCCTCAAGTCCTGAGGAGTAAAGCCGAGGTTCAGTGCGTTCCCACCATAAACCTTCGAGAATCCTCCCATTCTGGTGCTGAAGCCATGCACCAGCCACGAAATCGTCGCTAACCCATCAGAGTGCAGAACGTCAATCTCTGTTTGGGGCTTTTTCCTGGATTTTGCTTTGGACTGGGTCTTCACCGCACCATCTTAGCAACTCGTTTTTTCGCAAGTCGTATAATTCGCAGTTTGCCGAATTACATCATCTGGAGATAAACATGCGCTCGTTGCTGGCATTAGCAGTTGCCGCATTTCTGGCTACACCTCTCGCGGCGCAACAATCAAACGCCGAACAGTCTCAGCCATGGCAGAACCAGCAGCAGAAGAAGCAATCGCAGAAACAGCCGGCACCGGAGAAGGAGAAGAAGGCCGAGGAACCGCCCGCGAAGAACACCGAGCCAGCGCCGTCTCAACCGGAGCAAAAGCCCGGTGACGATAAGAAGGAGCTGCACTTCGATATGACTGAAGTGGCGCCTATCGTGACGCATCACCAGATCACGGCCGAGGGTAAGACGCTGAAATACACAGCCACCGCTGGACGTCTTCCGATCAAGCGGGCTGACGGCAAGATCGAAGCCGAAATGTTCTTTGTCGCCTACACGCTGGATGGTCAGGATGTTTCCAAACGTCCGCTGACCTTTGCCTTCAACGGCGGTCCCGGATCAGCCTCAATCTGGTTGCACATGGGCGCGCTCGGTCCGCGGCGAGTGGCGCTTCCGGCCGACGGCTTTCTGCCCCCAGCTCCCTACAAGGTCGAGGATAATCCGCACACCTTGCTCGACAAGAGTGACCTGGTGCTGCTGGACGCGATTGGCACCGGCTTCAGTCGCGGCGAAACTGCTGAGGTCTCCAAGAAATTCTGGGGAGTGAAGGGTGACATCGAGGCTTTCAGCGAATTCATTCGTATGTACATCTCTCGTTACGAGCGCTGGACTTCGCCGCTCTTCCTGCTGGGAGAAAGCTACGGCACCACCCGGTCCGCCGGCATTGCCGGCAATCTGGCGGAGCAGGGCATTACCTTCAACGGAATCACTCTGCTCTCCATGGTGCTCAACTTTCAGACGCTCGAAGACACCAAGACCAACGATGAGCCCTACATCTTTCTAGTGCCGTCATTCACCATGATCGCCGGATACCATCACAAGCTGCCTCCTGATCTGGAACAGGACGTGAACAAGGCACGACAGCAGGCAGAGCAGTGGGCGTCGGGTGAATACGCACAGGCTCTGGCCAAGGGCGACGCGCTTTCTCCGGAAGAGCGCCAGAAAACCATCGAGCAAATGTCGCGCTACACCGGCCTGAGCAAGGACATCATCGACCAGGCCAATCTGCGCATTGATGTGCCGAAGTTCACTCACTATTTGTTGATTGATCAGAAAGTTCGGGTTGGGCGCCTGGACGGTCGCTACACCGGGCCCGATCCCAACGGTCTTTTGGACACGCCGTTCTACGATCCCACGGAAGCGAACATCATCTCGCCATACAACACGGTTTTCAACAACTACGTGCGTACCGAGCTCAGCTACAAGTCGGATATGCCCTACTACGTTTTTGCGCGCGAGGCTGGACTAAATGAAAAGTGGGACTGGGGATCGGCCGGAGACGGTTTCCCGGACACAGCCAGCGCGCTGCGACGAGCGCTGGTGCGGAACCCGTTTCTGAAAGTGTTGGTGATGGAGGGCTATTACGACTTGGCGTGCCCATACTATGCCGCGAATTTCACCATTGATCATCTGAATTTGCCGGAGAAATATCGCTCACAGGTTTCGTATGCAACCTACGACTCCGGGCACATGGTCTATTTGCCGATCGAGAGCTTAAAGAAGATGAAGACGGACCAGGCTTCCTTTATTGATAAAGCCACATCGGGGCAATAGTCCAAAGACTCTGGTAGTCAGTCCGAGAGTTAATTTGAGGGACCGTCGATGTTTAGCCGGATGGCGGGCTTGGGCAGGGGCTTTTTCCGGAGCTGTACCTTAGGACGGACGCTTTCCAGCAGCAGAAGGAAGATGGTTGCAAACATAAATACGAACGCAATGACCTCGAAGGCGCGGCCTTGCCGGGCGAGCACAAACAGGGGTGCCATGAGAGGGCTTAGAAAAAAAGAGCGCGGCGCCTTCATTTCCAGTCTTGCCTTGCAATGAGGACAGACGAGCCATCTCCAGGCATCCAGGTTAAGGAAAGATGGGGCGGCTACATCGTGATTGCAAGCAGGGCACGTTGCCATCGACCGAACTCCCTTCCAGTCTAGTGCTTACTGTGCCGTCGTCGCCCCAGCGTGTCAATGGAACAACGAGGACACTGTAGCACGCTCGTAACCACGCGGATGACATGACAAAATTAGGACACCGCCCGGGAGCGGTTTCGCTTGCGTCCGGCCCCGCAATAAGGTACAAACGGCGCAGTGTATATGTTGCGCCGTTGTACTTTTCCCATACAGCTGCTTTTTGCTTGCATGCTTCTGGCCCAGGTGCCGGCGCCAAGCCCCATACCGGCGCCGCCCGTCAAACCTCCCCTGGTGGCGCCAGCGATTGTCGACCACTCGCAGGAGTCCTATGTCGTTGAGAAGCTAAAGAGTTCATTTCGCTTTGAAAACGACGGCACCGGCCGTCGCGAGGTCTACGCTCGCATCAAGGTGCAAAGCGAAGCGGGCGTCGAGCAATGGGGACAATTGGTGGTGGGCTACAACTCGGCCAACGAGCGCGTAGACATTCCTTATGTGCGGGTACTGAAACTAGACGGTTCGACCGTGACAGCCCCCGCGGAATCAGTCCAGGACTTGAGCATCCCGCTCGAGAAGGAAGCGCCGGTTTATACCGACTATCGCCAGAAGCACGTCACGGTTCCCGGCCTGCGTCCTGGAGAAGAACTCGAATACGACTTCGTAACCATCACCCACACTGCTCTGGCACCCGGCCAGTTTTGGATGGAGCACGATTTCGCCCAGAGCGGCACCGTGCTGGATGAGCAACTCGAACTCGATGTCCCGAAGGACCGCAGCATCAAGCTGAAGACAAAGCCAGGGAATGATCCGAAGATTACCGAAGCCAGTGGTCGCCGCCTTTACGCCTGGACGAGCTCGCACATCGACAAGGACGAGGACGACAAGAAGAAAGACAAGCAAAAGAAGGCACGCAAAGAACCCGAAGCTCCAGCCGTCCAGATGACTACATTCTCCAGTTGGGAGGAGATGGGTCGCTGGTATGCAGGGCTGGAGAAAGACCGCCGCCAGCCTACCGCGGAAATTCGCGCCAAGTCGGCTGAACTCACAAGGGGCAAGGCCACTGACCTGGACAAAATCCAGGCACTCTATGATTACGTTGCACCGAACTTCCGCTACATAAGTCTGTCTTTTGGAGTCGGGCGCTTCCAGCCGCATTCCGCCGCAGATGTGCTGCACAATGAATACGGCGACTGCAAAGACAAGCACACGCTGCTGGCCTCTTTGCTTGAGGCGTCCGGTTACCACGCTTCTTCGGTGCTGATCAATTCCGGGCGCAAGCTCGATCCAGACATTCCTTCGCCGTCGCAGTTTGACCACGTGTTCACGATGCAGCCGTTGGGCAAGGAAGAAATCTGGATGGACAGCACCACCGAGGTCGCTCCCTTCCGGCTGCTCTCTGCTGTTCTGCGCAAGAAGCAGGCGCTCATCGTCCCGCAACAGGGCATACCGCACCTCGAAGAGTCGCCGGCGGATCCGCCAATGGTCAACCTCCAATCCTCAGAGATTGACGGCAAGGTAAGTGAGTTGGGCAAACTGGACGCGCATATTCGATACCAGTTTCGCGGCGATACGGAACTCTACATGCGCATGCTCTTCCGCCACGTCCCCCGCAACAAGTGGACGGA
>Ga0070717_10000249_pt1 | contig 37041 bp, 36 predicted proteins | sample LARL113metaG_FD_71366 | JGI IMG/M metagenome (GOLD analysis project Ga0070717, IMG submission 71366) | Corn, switchgrass and miscanthus rhizosphere microbial communities from Kellogg Biological Station, Michigan, USA - LAR L11-3 metaG | ecosystem: Host-associated > Plants > Roots > Rhizosphere ...
TTCGAGGCTGGAGCTGCCTTCTGTGCCGATGGAGCGGAATAAGAACGATCCACTGATTCACTCTTGGGTGTCTGAGTCGCGGCCGGACGCAGCGTAGCCACGACGGACTTTTTATTATCAGGCTCGCTGACGAGCAGATAAATGACGATTGCCGCCAAGCCTGCACCAAAGGCGAAAAAAAGATAGAACCTGGGTCGCGACTTCATGATGTTTACTTTAAAGGATTATTAAGGCGCAGGTGTGGACGTGAGCGTCCATGTGCTGGTATTGACCCCGGCGTAAAGACCGCCAGGGAGTCGGAGCACTAGATTGAATCCGGCGTTGGCCGGAATGGGCGTTCCATCCGCTTTGTTGTTCGGGTCGCGCCCAGCGATAAATTCATTATAGTTAGAGGTGCCGTCGCCATCGAGATCGGTGTTACGGTCGGCGGCGCTGAGCATATTCAGTCCGTGATCGACTTCCCAGGCGTCAAACATCCCGTCCCCATCGGTGTCGGTCGCCTCTTCCGTATCGGAATAGCCATTCATATTATGATCGATCGCCGCCCAGAAGGAGGAGCCGCTCTCCGCTTTAAAGCCGGGTTTTAGCGTGATCCGACCACCCGACCAAAGAATAAAATTGGAACCGCTCTTGGCGAGGGTGCTGACCGCAATGGGGTTTTCGCTTGTGATGATTTCTCCGGGACTGGAAATCATCAGATTCGCTCCGCTCTCCACCGTCAGACCCGAGAGTATCCGCCGCTCCGCGAAGGCCTCAAAGGTGGCTTGCGCCGAGCTCCCCGTGGTCGGATCGACCACATCGACTCGCAGCGTATAAATTCCTGCGGTGTTGGGGGTCCAGGTTGCTTCAGGCGCCGCGCTTGCTCCGTTGAGCGGGAGTGTCGCCACCGTCTGCCAGCCCGATATTCCCGGACCGGATACGTAGAAAATCGCACTCTGCAGGTTGCCGTCGGAATCGGCGGCATCGGCGTGAAAGAGGACCGACTCACCGATCACCACCGAGGCGGGCTTCGTGACCTGAACTGTGGGAGTGGCAGCATGGAGGGACAGGCCCACAAAGCTTAACAGCGCGATAATACCGCAGCGGGCGGCCTGATGATAGTGCGTGTTCATGAAAGGGAATTAGATTGTTAAAGGGATGGACCGCTCACTTTGCTATATGGTCGTCAATTCAGAGGGACGATAATAGCCTTTTGATGAGTGGGCGGCTTGCCTGGAGGCCTCGCCTCATCCGCAACCTCTGTACAGAATTTGCGTTCAACCTTTTCGGAATGAGCGAGTATAAGATCAACGGCGGGTTATTTCTGCAATTTAGCTAATTCTGCCTGAAGCTCAGGAATGCGACGGACTTCTTGGTTCAACCGCCGGATTTCTTTTTCTTGTTCAATTTGGTGCAGAGTCAGCTCTTCGATTTTCGCGAGAAGCTTCGCCTGCATTTCACCCACCCCGATGCCCGTCTCAGCAACCTCATTGGCAGAGGGAATCCCGGGAAGATGCTTGTTCGTTTTGATGTGTGCCTCCACCTCAGCCAGAGGCTGGAGCACGTAGTTATCTGCGAATACATAGTCTGACCAACCGGTGGTCTCGACGATCACTTCCTTGGCGCGGATGGTGCCATTGACGGAAAGTTTTTGAGTGGGGTTGGTCGTGCCGATGCCGACGTTGCCATAGACCAAATTTAGGAGGTTCGCCGTTGTACCATTCGAAATTCGAAGGCTTCCATCGGCGTTCATCAAGCGCAGTGCATCGGCGGCCTGAGAAGAAGTCAAAAGGCCTATCGCGGTTGAAGAGCCGCCAGAACGCACATCGAGTGTATTACTCGGGGTGGAAGTACCGATGCCTACATTTCCATTCGCGGCTATAAACATGTCTTGGGATGTCCAATTTCCACTTAAGGCCAACCCATTGCCGCCGCGACCAGATACCGTGCCTACTAGGCTGGTCGCGGACAGCGACAGACGAGGCACGCCAGCGCGTGAGATGGTAAAGACGGGGTTATAATTTAGCCCACCATCGTCAAGTGATATACCAGAATCGCTGCCTGAAACCTTAACGTGGAGCCGATCACCAGGGGTAGCTGTGCCAATGCCAACATTTCCCAGCCCCGAAATGGTCATCACTGTTGCCGCGTCTGACGATTCGTCCTGGACGCTGCCGGTTTGCCACTGGAACGCTGGATTTGACGTCGTAACCGGAGAATGAAAGGTGAAATCAAGATTGCTGGAGATCTTCAAACCCTGTCGAGGATTGCTCGAAACCACTCGCAATCCTAGGCTGCCACCAAAGGTCTCCGTATCACTATAACCTAAACCAAAAAGTGGGTTATAGCCGGGGTTGCTCACCGACGTCTGCCTTATATAGAGCAGCCGGGAAGGATTGAGCGTCCCGATCCCCACGGGGCCCGTGCTTTGAATGGCGTTCGTCTGGGCAAATGAAACGGAAGCACCGATCAGCAAAAAGCAGCTTAGGGATTTTTTCATGGTTAGTATTTATCAAATAGGAACTATTTAGACTCGAGCGCTGTGATACGCGCTTTCAATGCAGTGTTTTCCGCTTTCAACACTTCAGTGTCTTTCTTCGCCTCGATCATGTAGAGCGTAAGCTCCTCAACCTTAGCCAGGAGTTTTGCCTGCATCTCGCCCACACCCACTCCATTCGCAGCAACCTCGTCAGCTGATGGAATGCCGGGCAGGTGCTTATCGGCTTTGATGTGTTGCTCAACCTCAGAAAGAGGGGCGAGATTATAGTTATCCTCAAATACATAGTCCGACCAACCCGTGGTCTCGACGATCACTTCTTTGGCTCGTATCGTACCGTTGACGGAAAGTTTTTGGGTGGGATTGGTTGTACCGATGCCGACGTTGCTCCCGGAAATATAAAATAGATTGGCCGAGGCGTTAGCGGTCACACTGACAACGCTTCCATTTCCATTGTTGAGATAGAAATTGCCATCATTGTAAGCGTAGAAGTCCCAGTTGGTGCTCGCATTGGTGTTTTTGAGGCGAAGACCGATATTTACGCCCGCAGGTCGAACCTCTAGCCGAGCGCTTGGCGTGTTGGTTCCGATTCCCACATTCCCCTCGAAATAATTTTTTGTACCAACGCCTACTTGATAAACGCCGTAGGCATTGTCGATCGGCCCTCCGCTGGTCAACGTCTCCAAATAGGCTGCATAAGAATTGAGGATTTTTCCCGTGGCCCCCGAATATGTCCCCACTCGAGAGAAGAGCCCCATTTGCTGATTTAAAGTTCCTGCGAAAGCTGGCGTCGCAAAATAATTTTCTGCTCTGAAGCCAATACGATAACCGGAATCAGTGACGCCCGCACTGATTGGCATATCTCTCATTGTTTGCTGTAGATTGATGTAATAGTTCGTCGAGTTTGAAGTCGTTGGAGGCGCAACGAACAACGTATCAAAACGTGCCTCGGGATTTTTCGTACCGACTCCCACCCGCCCATCGGTGAGTAGTCTCATCACGTGGGTAAACGCGGTGATCGGTACCGGCGAGCTGTCTCCAGCCCAATCTCTACCATAGAAATCGAGAGTACCTATTCCGCCTCCCGCCATTGTGAGCACCATCCCCGTTCCCTGCGCATAGGTTGGGCTATAAGTACCATTGTTGGCGGCGACAACGGCGTTGAATCCGAGAGACACTGCGTTGTTATAGTTCTCCAGTTCGTTGACTTCGAAGTAGTCACCGGCGCGAAATCCTTTTCCCGCGCCAAGAACTGTACCCAGGTCCAAAAGAGAGCGCGGATGGGATTCGTTGATGCCTACACCGCTGGTGGCCGCCGTCCCCACCGTTCCGTTGGGAACGAAGATAAACTGTGCGGAGGCCACGTTCACAAGGCCCAGGAGGGCAAACGGTAAAAGGCGAATTTTCATATTGGAAAAAATCAGTCCGCCAGCTTGCGATGGTCAGAAGCGAAGTCAGTCCAGCTAGCTAAGCCGCTTCGCGTGGCACCGCTCTCGTCATGAATTAACGCCTCGTCGCACGAGATCAGCGATTTAAGCGCACGAAATAAAGACTTCTTCACAGACATTTGATAAGATAAGCCAGCGTCTTTCGCGTTGCGCTTACCCTTTGAGGAGTCTGGGAGCCCTCCCGCGCGTTCACTCGCGTAGTGAAACTGAACTGGAATAGGCCTATCAATGGACGGCTGAGCTGCACAAGTTTTTTCTGGAAAAACTCGGGTACTCTACGCGGTAAAATGGGTAGAAAAGAGAAGGCGATGAGTTCTGAGGGGTTTCACTATTTTGGGGGCTCGGCGTGCCGCCCTCTCCCGCAGCAGACTACAGTTGGGTGAGGCATCGTTTTCTAAAATCGGGATGGAGCGGCTTTGCCACGACGCAGGCCTGACGTGACTCGCCGGGACGTCGAGTCCCACCCCAAACCTCCCGCCGTTCCCACGGCGGGCTACATCGAGAAGTTTCGAGTCATTATTGCACTCGCGCCTTCAAACTTTCTCAGCTTCATAGTTATTCACGGCTCGCGGGCGCGCCTTGCTCTACCCTCAAATCCTCCCGGTGCTCCTGCAGCGGGCTGCGTGCTATACACGTAATGGATCCGCGGTGAGACAACGGTTTGGCCAAGAATAAATATCTACTCTTTAATGTGCGCCCCGGGTTTAGCTGATTTTATCTCCTTACGCTGCAGGGAGCCGAGCCAGCGTTCCAGAACCCGCCGTCGCCCAGACTATGGCCCATCACGGGGTCGCTCCATCTTCGGATCAAATCGAAAACTAGCGTGATTCGATCACGGCACCGGCCCGTCGAGCGTCGGGGTCGGCGCTCCCGGCCACAAGAGCTTGGCGGCGCGGCAGGGAGCGGAGTCCCCGCCCTACCTCGGACGAGACTAATACTACGTTTTAGCCACCAATTCTAAAATCCTAAATGGCATTTCTGAAAATTGGGGGGCGAGGTAGCGGGTCACGAGGGCGCCGGAGCTGCTGAGTAATAACATTCCTACCATGGAGCGGATGGGCGAACTTAAGATAAAGACGTTCATCTTCGGCACGGCGCGGCCGAGGACGGAGAAGGCGAGATTTATTAAAAAATCCATGGCCATAAAGGGCGCGGCAATGCGGAAACCGAGTTCTATGACTTGTCCAGTGCCTTTGATCAGGTACTCCATTGCCATCTGACTATAAATCGGGGCTCCCGCCGGAGCGAAATCAAAGCTGCGGGCAAAGGCGCTGAGCGCTCCGATATGTCCTCCGAGAAGGAAAAACATGACGCCAGCAAAGGTGGAGAAAAATGCGGCCAGAGGCTCAGAAGCCGGCGCCGGCGCGTCGATCCCGGGCGCGGCCATCATGCCGATTTCCTGAGTGATCATGCGCCCCGCCATATCCACCGCGGAAAAGACAAGTCGTCCGACAAATCCCATGACCAAACCCAAGATCACTTCTCGGATCGATGCTATAATCAACGAGGCATTTCCTCCGGGCAGCACCGCCGCGCGGGGAACCAGCCCATATAATAAACTGGCGATCAAAGCCGAAATCGCGACGCGCACTATCGGCGGCAACGGGCGGCTTCCGAGGGTGGGAATCAGCAGAACGATCCCCAGCCCGCGAAGAAAAACCATCATCCAGGCGAAAAGCAGATCGGCGGGCATTTTTAATATATAGAGTAAATTCGACCGCTAATTGGCGCTGATTATAAATGGAGGGATCAAAGCCCCGGGGTCGGCGCCCCCGGCTACAACACTGATAGGCGCCCCGGAGATGGGCCGTTCCGAATCAGGACGAAATAGCATCAATCATATCAATGGCCGAGTGTGGCCATTTGCGCGATGGTCTTGGCGGCAAATTCGCTGAGGGAACGGAGGAGCCAGGGGCCGAGCGCGATGCAGACGGCTGCCAGGGTGATAAGCTTGGGCGCGAAGGTCAGCGTGGTTTCTTGGATACTGGTGACGGATTGAAGCAAACTGGTGATTAAACCCACCACCAGGGTCACGGCCAAGAACGGCGCTACAATATAGAGCGAAAAGATCACAACGTTCTTGAAAATATCTATGGCCATTTCTGGTGTCATGGGGGAGGCGCTACGCGCGAGCAGTTAGTAATTGGAAGTGAGAAGTCGGTGATTTGCTTTCAGCATTCTGACTTCGTCATTCGGATTTCCGACCGCGGCGTAGTTGGCAGTTGGTGACAGAGGGAACGGGGTTTGTCTTCGGTGGGAGCTAAACGCGGAAGCTCTCCACCAAGCTCTTTACGACCAAATGCCAGCCGTCGACCAAGACGAAGAGGAGGAGTTTAAAGGGTAAGGCCACAACGGTGGGCGGCATCATCATCATGCCGAGGGCCATCAAGACGGAGGAGACGAGAAAATCGATCACCAGGAAGGGCAGGAAGAGCATAAAGCCCATCTGGAAAGAGGTCTGGAGTTCGCTGATCACAAAGGCCGGAATCACCACTCGCATCGGCAGTTCGTTCACCGGCGTGGGCCCGAAGCGTCCGAGCTCGAGGAAAAACTCGAGGTCCCGCGTCCGGGTTTGTTTTAACATAAAATCTTTGATCGGTACCGACGCTTTATCAAACGCCTGGGTCGAGGTCATGCTGCCGGCCAAGTAGGGCTGGAGCGCTTCGTTGTTCACGCGGTCGATCACCGGTCCCATGAGGAAAAACGTGAGAAAGAGGGAAAGGCCGACGATGATTTGATTGGAGGGCGCCATCGGCACGCCGATCGCGGTGCGGACGAAACCGAGCACGATCACGATTCGGGTGAAGCTCGTCATCAGCATCACCATCGACGGCGCGAGGGTGAGAAGCGTCATCACGAGCACGATCTGAATCGCAACACCCACGTCGCCCGGCTTGCCGTTGCCTTCAAGACCGATGTTCAGCCGGACGGGCTGGCTCCCAGCTGAGGTCGGCGGCGGCGTGACTCCAGCGGAGGGGGTGGCATTCGTCCCAATGGCCGGCAGCGAAACGGTCGGAACTGGAGCCGGGGCGGTGATCGGCGCCTGCGCGGAGAGGGAAAACGGGAGAGCCAGACCGAGAGAAAAAACGGTAATGATTAACCAAATACCGAAGCCGAAACAGCGGGGAACCGCGGCTCGGCGGGGACCCGCCTGCGCCAAGGCCGCGCCGGGCGAGTGGCCCGCGCGATCCTGTCGCCGCAGGAACGCGTCGACCCACCTTATACTCGGCGAGCGGCTGGCGGTCTCGTCAAAATCTACGGCTCGTGCGTTCATTTTTTCGCCTCCCCTGCTCCGTCTTCCAACTGGGCGAGCATTTGTATTTGTCCGGTGGTGACACCGAGAAGAAATTTTTTGCCGTCGTAGTTAGCCACGACGAGATACTGGCGATTGCCGAGCGGGCGGGTTTCCTCGAGCTGGAGTTTGCGCGGTCCGCGCGAAACCAGAGGCGCGCCTTGGCGGCGTTGAATCAGGACCCAGGCGCCGGCTGCGGCCAGGACCAGCGCGATAACGAGAATATAGCCGTGTCCACTGTCGCTCGGTTTGCCTTCTACGCTCGATCCAGGTCGATCCGGAGAGCCTTTGGGATAAATGATCAGGTCCGCCGAATGTGTTTCCGGAGCGGATACGTCAGGAGCGGCTGCACTCATCGGCTGCGCCATCGCCAAAATGGCGCAGCCGATTACCACTAGCAGCCAGCGGGTGACGCTGGTAAGGGAACGAAAGAGGATCATGAAGCGATGCGAGGCGGGCGAGTCAACTCGCCGCAGAGAAGCGGCCAGGGGGAGGTCAGGAAGAACTGCGCGAGCCGACCAATTCCGTGATCTTGATGCCGAAACTGTCTTCCACCACGACGACTTCGCCGTACGCGATGAGTTTGTCGTTTACGTAAAGCCCGACGGGGTCGCTGGCGTGTTGGGCGAGTTGGATGACGGCGCCGGGAGCGAGCTCCAGCACTTCGCGCATGGGGAGCTGGCAGGAACCGAGTTGGACGGTCACCTTGACTTTGACGTCGAGGACGAGATCGAGCGTTTTATCTTCCATGGGACGTGGGGTTGGGAGCTTCCTCCGACGAAATTTTGCGGGTTAACTTCACCGCGACGCGGTCGCTATCGAGACCGACGGTGCCAATAAATTTATGCGTGCCGTTCAATGCCACGCGGGTTTCATCCACGATGTTGGCTGGCATTTCGATCACATCTCCGACGCGAAGCTGAGTGATTTCGCGCAGGGAAAGTTCAAAGGCGCTCCACTCGGCGCGGGTCGGGATCACGATGTGTTCGTAAACCGGTTTCCAGACCGCTTTCATCGAAATCGACGAGGTGGCCGATTCTTTTTGGCGGCGGGCCTGCATGGTTTTCACCATCGGCTCGATCGCATGATAAGGGATCCCGATTTGAATCTGTTCGGCGCAATCACCCATCGTCGCCTCGATCGCCAAGCCGAGCATGATCGCGTCGCGCGGCGAGGTTTGGAGGAAGCGGCCGTTATTCTCGTGGCCGATAATCTGCGGGACCAACTCCTTCTCGTGTTTCCACTGCTCGCACCACTCCTCGAGGATGACGTGAATGATGTCGTCGAGCAGAGCGATCTCGATCTCGGTCAGAGCGCGATCCACTTTGACCGACTGGCCACGGCCTCCGAGCATGCGGTCGACCAGGGTCAGAGCGAGACGGGGATGTAGTTCTATTACCCCTACACCGGGAGCGGGCTCGGCCTTGAACAAACAAAGATGGGTGGGATTCGACAGGCCGTCGGTGAATCTCTGATACGAAAGGGTGGTCAGTCGCGAGATCCGCAGCGCGAATTCCATGCGCAGAAAAAGCGAGAGCCGCGCCATCAAATAGCGGATAAAATCCTCGTGCAGGAGGCGCAGACGGCGGAGTTCGACTTCGGAGAGGAAAACCGGATTTCTAAAATCGTAAGGATCGATCTTCGGGGTTTCCGAGCCATAAGTGCCGCGGCCATCCGACCGATAAACCGGCTGTTTGGCCGGCGCGATCGCCTCGGACAAGAGACGGTTGATCTCGCTCTGGTCGAGAACATCGCCGCCGCTGGGAGGTTGTGATTCGTCGTCGGACATGGATCAAATGGGAGCGCGGGCTACTGCACCACGAAGTCCGAAAAGTAGACCTGCTCGACGGTCTTTTTTCCGAGCGCCTGATTGTACGCATCCATCAGCTTTTCGCGGATGATGTTTTTGGCGCCCGCCTCTTCGAGATCGGCCAGGGTCAGCGAGGAAAGAACGTTGAGCGTGATGTCGAGGAGCTTGGCCCGATTCGCTTCAAACGAACTGTGAATGGAGCGGTCCGGGCCGGTGACCATGAAGGTCGTTTTGAGATAACGCGTGCCCATCGTCCCGGAAAGATTCACCACCACGTTGGAAAATTCGTAGGTGTTAGCCGCTCCGCCTTCGCTCTTTTCGCCCTTCTTGCCCTTGGCCTCTTTGCCTTCCTTGCCGCCTTCTTTTGGCGCGGCTTCGGCTTCCTCGGCGGGAGCCGCTTCGCCGCCTTTGCCCGCATGGGCGTCGATCGGCATGACCAATTCTTTTTTCAACTGAGGCAACAGGACAAACTGAGCCACGGCCCAGCTCATGACCGGAGCGAGGACAACGACGGCGATCAGAGGCACGAGGCCTCCCGCGCCTTTTCCGCCCGCTTTGGCGGCATCGGCCGACTCGGCCGCGGCTTTGTCAGCGGCAGGAGGAGGGGCTGGTTCAGTTTTGGCTGCGGACATAGAGAAAAATAAGTTGAGAAAATGAAGCGGGGTGTCGCCACCCCGCTTGTAACCATAAACCCACTACCCTAGAGATTAATGCTTCAGGTTGACGATTTCTTCGAGCACCTGGTCGGAGACAGTGATGACGCGCGAGGCGGCCTGGAAGCTGCGTTGCGTGGTGATCATCTGCGCAAATTCGTTGGTCAAATCGACGTTCGAGAGTTCCAACGTGCCGCCTTCGATGCTACCCAGCCCATTGCCGCCAGGACTGTTGTTCGCCACCGTCAGGGTCGAGCCGCCGATCGGGCCCGCCGCACTGAACCCAGTATAGAGATTGTTCCCGCTCTTCACCAAGGCGGTCGGATCGGAAAAGTTTTGCAGCAGCACACGGTTGGTCGTGATCGACGAACCGTCGGAGTAGAACTCAACCAGGTTGCCTTGGTGGTCGAAGCTGAACGAATCCAGTTCGGAGCCGGTCGGCGGGGTGCCCAGTTTTACGTCGCCAAGCGCCGTCGGAGCAGCCGAAGCGGTGCCACCGGTGAAGCCCCGCACCCGGAAGCCTTGAGACGTGACGAGATAACCTTGGCTGTCCATGCGGAAGTCGCCCGAACGGGTCACAAATTCGCTGCTGTCCACCGGATTTCTGACCCGGAAGAAACCGTTACCGGAAATACCCACGTCGGTGTTCAGACCGGTGGTGGTGAGCGCGCCCTGGGTGAAATGAGATTCGGCGTGAGAAATCTTCACTCCGGTACCGATTTGCTCGGCGGTCAAGTTGGAGGCGAGACCGTTGGCTGGCACCGCTCCGCGCAGCATATTGCTGAAACTGTCCGAAAAGCTGATGGTGGAGGACTTGTAGCCCGTTGTATTCACATTTGCGATATTATTGCCGATGGCCTCGAGACCACGAGTGAAGGCGGAGAGGGAGCTGACGCCTGAGGTGAGTGTACCGATGAGTGACATGACTTAGATAGAGGTTGAGCTGGACGTGTTAAAATTTAGGCGGCGGGGAGCGCGGCGGGCTCGACCCGAATGACGGAGGAGAGCGGATAGGACAGGCCGCCCACCATGATCTTGGGCGATCCCGAAGAAGCATCGACGCCCGTCACGTCGCCGCTGACCTCTCCGTTTTTTGTATTCACCGTTACATGACGCCCGAGCATCGCGCTGGCCGAGGAAAAATCCGTGCTGGTTTTCAAGCTCGTGATATTCGCCGCCATTTGCTGGGTCTGTTGGAGAGAGGAGAACTGCGCCATCTGAGCGATGAAGGAGGTGTCTTCCATCGGCTTCATCGGATCTTGTTTGGAAAGCTGGACGGTGAGGAGCTTGAGGAAATCGTCCTGACCGAGGGATTTCTGAGGAACGCGCGCGGCCGTGTCCGGTTGAGTGGAGGTGGGCGAGGGCGCGGTGGTGGAGGGAATTGTCATGGCTGGAATATTAGACGAGAGCGTGGAGGCGGCCGGTCGTTTCCCGAGGGGAGGAAGGCAAGGCCGAGGAAATTGTCGTGCTGGGAGCACTACGAGAGAGAGAGCCGAGAGTCAGGCGATCAAACGACCCGGACTGCGGCTGCTGCTCGGGCGAACGCTGCTGGCGCGAAGCGTCGCCCCCGAAGGAAAAACCAGAGGTGGGCTGCGCCGTGGTGGTAAAAACCGGATCGGCCACGCGATAGGGGCGCTGCTCGGTCTGGCCGCTCCGGGCCTGCCATTCACGCGTGATCGCGTCCCGAAGATCGGAGGAGTCGGTCCGGAAGGTCGCTTGCACGGTGCCGTCCCGGTATTCAACCCGAACGGACAGGGGCTCCTGTTCGCCAAAATTAAACTTCACCTCGACCGAATTGCGCTCCACCGCCCAGAGGCCGTCAGCGATCTCGCGGATCTCGTGAACCAAGTCCGGGGCGTGAGCCGGGGCCACCTGCGTGGCCTCTTCCCCGGTAGTTTTGTGCTCACTACGGAGGAGACCGCCGAACGAACTTGCGTCGCTCTGAGCCGAAACCGACGGGAAATTGCGCGTCTCCTGATACATTGTTTTCCCCCAGTTTGCAGCGATTGTGCCAACTTCATCCGCTGACTTACCAACCTTCTCTTCATCAGCGAGTAAGCTGGCATTTTTCCCGCGCACGCTTGGGGACTTGTCCCCAGCCGGCCGTATTGACCCAGCGGAACCGGCAGATTTTACCGGACGCTCGCTACCGCCGGCGCGAGGCCTCGGCAAATTCGCCGCGATCGAGTGGAGGTTGGTCGCGGAGACCGCTCCCGCGGGGCTCGTGGAAGAGGCGTCGGCCGAGAGGGCCGACCCTGCTGTATCCGAGTTTTTGTTACGACTATCCTCGCTCGCAGCCTCGGGGTCGCCAGAAGATTCCCCTGGGGGGGAGATCGATTGATCCCCGGTCAAGCCGGTCGAGGTCGGAGACGGGGGCGTCAGGAAAAGGGTGGACGCTGCCGCGGGCGGAGTCAGATCGGTCGACCCTGTCGATCCCAGTTGAGAGGCGAGGGGGTTTTCGCTAAACCGCAGCGGACGGCCGCTCCAGGCGCCCGCATCTTTTAAAGAGGGTAATGCCCCCAGGGATACAGACGACATTCGGGAGTCCGAGGCCGGATTAGGTGTTTCCAGAGCGGGAACCGAAGTCGGAGATAGGCCTTTGACCCCAGACGCTTGCGGCGGTGGCGTTGCCTGCGCTGGCGCTCCTTCGGCTAGCACGGCCGAGGAAGAAGTCGATGCACCCTCGTTCGACAGGGGCGACACCTGATACTCCAAGACCTCTGCACCGCGGACCAGAAGCTCAGGGATGCTTCGACCTTCCGCACCGAGAAGCTCGAGAGAGGAACTGCCCTCGGGAGCGGCCGGCGGAGGGAGCGGGAGCTGGGTCGGATTGGGAAAAACCATCGACGCCATGAGCGCGAGCTGCTCCGGGGTGAGCGAGGACGAGGCCGTGGCCCGAGTTGGCGAGTCGGCATCCTTCTCCTCCTGAAGAGGCTCGGAGGGCGTCTCGTCGACCTCATTGAGGACACGATCAAAGGTGGCAGAGCTGTCCTTGGGCGCGGCCGGACAACTCGCGAGCAGTCCTGAGTCGGCGTCCTGTAGTGAAGTTTTACCTACAGGAAGATTCGAGGAGTCAGGATTGAAAAAAGTGCACGGAATGGACATAGGAGCGGAGCAGCCCTTCCGTGGGCAGAGACTACTCGCGCCATCCATGGCACGAAATTGAAGAGGAAAAGCGGACAAAGCCGGTGAAGACCGGCCGACGAGGCGACCAAACGATCAAGGACTGCTGGCCGTCTTGGAGGATTTGAAGAGTCGGAGTTTTTCCGAGAGTGCGGCGGCTTTTTTAGCCAACGCGGGATCAGAGGCTGCTTCTTTGCCCATCTCTTCGAAGAGCGGACTCACTACGTCCGTTTTCATCAAGGAGAGGAGCTTCACCACCGTCAGGTCATCCATCTCCTTGAAGATGGTGAGGGTGGCCTTGGGGGTAAGATTGCTGTAGAGGTTGGCGAGCGACTTAAGATTCTTCACTTCATCGGCCTGGATTTCGCCGATGCGCGCTGAGATCTCGGTGCGCATCGTTTCCAGTTCCTGACGTTGCTTGGTGAGTTCCTGGCGTTCGGCGACGAGGCGAGCTTCGCGCGCGGTGACTTCGTCTTCCCGCTTTTTCAACGACAGCTTCGCGTCCTTCAACTCGCTGGAAAGATTGTCGATCTCCGTCGTCCAAAAATCCCAGGGCGCGTCTGGTTTTTCGACATGCACCTTGGTCGTCCGCGCGGCGCGCGCATGGGCGATCAGGGGCGCAGCCATTTTTTTAAAGTAGGCCACGCCGGTTCCCACTCCAAGAACCAAGCCCAGGACGATCACGACGACGGGATTCGAGGCAAGTTTGTTCATGAGGCTTTTGCCGCGTTTCGAGCCGCCAACGCGCTGGAGCGGTCATCCATCGCCAGTTGGTCCTCATGCTCGCGTTGCTGGCTGTGAAGAAACCGGGCCTTAGTCTCCAGCTTTTCGATCACGCGCACGTCGCGGCGAGATTCGAGCCAGGCTTGTCTGGCCACCTCGAGCTCCTGGCGAACCCGAGCGACATCGGCGTCCATCTTCGTTGCACGAATCGTGTCTTCCTTGAAAGCGGCCAGAAACGAAACCTGATCCGCGGCGCGGAAAGCGCGACCACGGCCGGAGCGGAGAATTTCTTCGAACTCGGCCAAGCGCGTGCGGAGCGCCTGCAGTTGGTTCTCCGCCTCGACGTAGACTTGGACCGCCTTGGAAAAATTTTCACGCGCTCGCAGCTCCGCGATGGAGCGCACCGTGGCGACAGACCGGAGGGGGAAACGAAACTTCTTCATGACACGATTTGGTTGAGACGATTAAAACTCTCCGCACGGGGGACGCGTTCGTGGACTCCTTGGCGAAGAAATCCTTTGAGCGGAGTGTGCAACGCCACCGCGCGATCGAGTTCGGTATTGGTGCCCTTTTGATAGGCGCCGATTGTAATTAAATCTTCATTACGGCGATAAATCGCGAGGTGCTCGCGCGCACGCGCGACGCAGGCCACTTCTTCGGGCGCGCAGACATCCCGGGTAAGGCGGCTGATACTCTCGAGCACATCGATCGCGGGATAGTGATTGGCGTGAGCGAGCGCGCGGGAAAGGACGATGTGTCCGTCCAAGATACCGCGCACAGCGTCGGCCACGGGCTCATTCATATCATCGCCCTCGACCAACACGGTGTAGAGCGCGGTGATGGAACCCACTTCGCCGGCGCCCGAGCGTTCCAGGAGACGGGGCAGCAAGGCAAAAACCGAGGGAGTGTATCCACGAGTGGCGGGCGGCTCGCCGACGGCCAAGCCGATTTCGCGCTGAGCCATGGCGAAGCGCGTCACGGAATCCATCAACAACAGGACATTTTTTCCCGCGTCGCGATAGGCCTCGGCGATCGAGGTGGCGGTGAAGGCGGCGCGCAAACGCAGCGGGGCAGGATTATCGCTCGTCGCGACCACCACCACCGCGCGGGCCATGCCTTCGGGTCCCAAATCTTTTTCGATGAACTCACGCACTTCGCGTCCACGTTCACCCACCAAGCCGATGACGACGACGTCGGCCTCGGCGCCACGGGCAATCATGCCCATGAGGGTCGATTTTCCGACCCCAGAGCCGGCGAAGAGACCGAGACGCTGGCCGCGGCCGAAAGGAATAAAGGTATCAATCGCCCGAATACCGGTGACAAAGGGATCTCGAATCCGTTGGCGACGCAGCGGGTGCGGAGGACGGGCCAAGCCCTCGGAGCGGGCAGACGCAAGCAGTCCGAGCCCGTCGTAGGGTTTGCCGAGAGCATCCAGCACGCGGCCTAAAAGTTGGTCGCCGGTCAGCGGCAGCGGCGGACGATCTCCGGCCGCGACTTCACAACCGGCATGGAGTCCGGCGGTCTCGCCCAGTGGCATGAGCAATACCCGTTCACCACGGAAACCGACGACCTCGGCCATCACGGAAAAATTATCCCGCTCCGAGCGCAATTGGCAAAGCTCACCCAGACCGACGTTCGGCCCCTCCGACTCGATGATCAGGCCGGTCACACCCGTGACGTGACCGAGACGCCGCGCAGCGGGTAGCACGCGCACCTGCGACCGCAGGGCATCGATCATTGGGGCGATGGTGCTCATGCGCGCTTTCCTTTTGCGTCGGCAAAAAACGAGCGGGCAAGACCGCGGCCTGCGCAGATGCTTCGCCGGGCCGGCGACGCCGCGTGCGAGCGAAAAAGAGATTGGGTCAGCGTATTCACGATGGGATTACGCACTGAGCAACTCGCGAGAGAGGGCTTCCAGCTTGGCCTGCCGGCGCGCGTCGGTCAGACCGAAGCGGCTGCGCACCTGGCAATCGCCCGAGCCAAAGGTTGCGTCGACCACAATTTTAAGTCCGGGAAAACGGTTTTTCCAGGCCGGCGTCACTTCATCGAGCAAGGCCACGTCTTTCGGCGAGAGAAACAACTCGAGGTTTTCCCGTTCCGGATAAAGTTGAGCGAGGGTTTCCTCGCAGAGCCGCTGCACTTGTTCGGCGTTCGGCTCGAATCCGGCGAGCAACCGCCGCGCAAGTTCGACCGCGAGCGAAGGCAGGGTTTCCCGAAGTTGGGAGAGCATTTCCGACTCGGTCGCGGCCAGCTTTTGAAAAAGACCTTCCTGCATCGCTTGTACCTCGGCCCGAAATTCGACCAGCTGCTGGCTGGCAAAGGCCTGGGCTGCGTCACCACCTTCTTGATACGCCTTGGCCCGAATCTCAGCCATTTCGGATTCGGTGAAAAGCCGCGTGGAATGCCCCGGAATGGTTGCACCGCTCAGAGGCCGGTCAAAAGGAACGAGTTTGTGGTGGACCATGAGAAAAGCTCCAAATCACAAACTCCAAACGCCAAAACACAGCGGCGCTCGCGCGGCGATTATCAATGGATGGGGAGAGGGATTGTTCTTTGGCATTTGGCGTTGGAAATTTTTCTCAGTTCACCAGGGCGGCATCTCCGCCGGATTCGAACGAGACCGTGCCCTCTTCTTCCAGGCGACGGACGACTTGGATGATGGCATCCTGGGCGGCTTCCACTTCCTTGAGGCGCACCGCGCCGAGCATGCTGATTTCGTCGCGCAGGCCTTCGGCGGCGCGCTTCGAGATCGCTCCATAAATCTTTTCCTTCAGGCCTTCGGTGGCCGACTTCATCGACGTGGCCAGGGCGGAGGACTCCACTTCGCGCAGGACGCGCTGCAGGTCTTCCGGAGTGAGGCGACCGAGGTCCTCGAAATTGAACATCTTCTTGCGAATGGCAGCGCCGAGTTGCGCGTTCCGTTCTTCCAACCGGGCCAGCAGGCTCTTCGAGGACTCTTTGTCCAAACCCTTGAGCAAAACCGCGACCGCCGAAGCGCCGCCGGAGCGATGATAATTGGGCTGGGCTTTGCTGTCGAAATGCTTGCTCAGGCTGCGCACGATTTTCGCGACCAAATCGAGCGAGGTGGACTCGATCGTGCCGAGGCGTTCCACCACTTCCTCGCGCAGTTCGCTCGCGAGCATGGCGAAAATTTGCGCCGCTTTCGGACCATCCAAATAGGACAAAACGAACGAAATGGTCTGCGGCTGCTCGTGTTTGATCAGCCCGTAAATCTGCCGGCCTTCCATCTCGGAAATTTCCTTGATGATTTCGATCTCGGAGCCCGCCGGTCCGAGTCGTCCCATGATATTTCCAGCGCTGGCGTCACCGCGGACCAACTCCAAAGTGCGCCGGGCGTAGTCGAGACCACCGAGGGTGGCGACGAGGCTTTCTCCGATCACCGGGGTGAACTCCTCGAGCGCCTTTTGTCTCAAGGAATCGGATACCATGGTGAAAAGGGCCATTTCTCGACAAACCAGTTCGATTTCTGTGTCGTCGAAATGGCGCAACACTTCCGCGGCGGCGTGGGGCCCGATCACGACTAGAAAAACCGCCAACTTTTGGTGGCGAGTCATCTTCTCAAATTCAGGTTCGGCGCTCATGGGGACTCAAAAAAATCAGGTTTTCTTCACCGCGACCCAATCGCGGAGGGCGGTGCCGATGTTGGCCGGCTTCTGGCGAATCAACTCGTTCAGCATCTCGGGGGAGAGCACGCCATTTCCCTGCAGCGCACGCTTGGCCGCATCGCCGTTTTCACCCAACAGCTCCATCGGAACCGGTTCGATCTTCTGCTTCTTCAGCATGCGCCAGAAGATAAAGAGGACAATCAGCGCGATGAAGACCGCGATGTAGCGGCTGCCCGTCTCGAGCCAGCCTTGGACCCGCGTTTCGCTCTGGATCTGTTGGATCTGTTTGGAAATGGGTTCGGCCTGGAACGGCATTTCCTGAAGGCTGACCAGCGATTCGAGAGACTGACCGGCCGTGGCTTTCACCCCGAGGGCGTTGATCACGATTTGCCGCAGGGCCTGCAGATCCTCGGGCGAGCGTTTGATCGACTTTCCGTCCGCCCCCACCCCGCGCTCGGCGAGGAAAACCGAGGCGGTCAGATTGCGGATCGAACCCGGCTGGCGTGTAATGTTGGTGACACTACGTCCGATCTCGTACGAGGTCGTGCGATTTTTCCGATTCGACTCCGTCACGTTGCTGGGGCGCGCGTCGGAAGACGAGCCTTTGTCGGGGGTGTTAGCGGCCACCCCCACATTGCCTCCTGGCTTCGCTTCGGAGGAATTCGAAATATCTTCGCTCACCGTCTGGCTGCGCACCACTGAGCCCTCGGGATCGTACTTCTCTTGGGTGGTGGTGGTCGCCTCGGTCTCGATCTCGGCCGAAACGCGCACGATCGCGTTGTTGGCTCCGACCACGGGAAGGAGCATGGACTCGACCTTCTTGGCAAAATAGTCCTCCACCTGTTGACGATAGCGCATCTGACTGGAGGCGGTGCCGAGAGTGGGATCCTGCCGTAGTTCTTCAGACAATACACGACCGCGTTGGTCGACCACCGCCACGGCGTCGACCGCCAGGCCCTGCACGGCGTTGGCCACGAGATTGCGAATCGAGTTCACCGCATCCGGATCGAGGCGGGGCGACGCGAGCTCCACGAAAACCGACGCGGTGGGTTTCACGTTCTGATCGGTCAGGAGAAGGCGATTCTCCGGCTGGACGATCATGACTCGCGCGCTGCGCACGCCCTCGAGCTGAGAAATGGTGCGGGCCAATTCGCCCTGCAACGCGCGCAGGTAATTGGTCCGCTGCACGAAGTCGCTCAAGCCAAACTGCCCTTTGTCGAAAATTTCAAAACCCACGCCGTCGCCGGAAGGAAGTCCCTTCGAAGCGAGCTCCATCCGCAGGCGATAAACCTGATCGGACGCGACGTAAACAGTGCTGCCGCCGTTCGAAACGCGGTGAGGAACATTTTGGGCCTGCAGTTGGCTGATGATGGTCGCGGCGTCTTTTTCGGAGAGCCGCCCATAGAGGAGCTGCATGTCCGGTCGACGCGACCACATGACCAAGGCGACCAGCCCCGCGACGACCACACACGCGGCGAGGCTGAGCGAGACGCGCTGGTTGAGGCCGAGTTCTTTCCAAAGCGCTACAAAAGAAGAGAGGACGTTTTTCATCGAACGGGATACGCGAGGCGAAAAGAAAAGGGGTTACGCTTAAGCCGGCATCCGCATCAGTTCCTGATACGATTCGACGACTTTGTTTCGCACCTCGACCATGAGCTGAAACGCGACGGAGGCTTCCTGCATCGCGATCATCGACTGGTGCAGCTGATCGTTTTTCCCGAGCAGCACATCGCGCGTGAGCGACTGAGCTTCGTTCTGTTTGGCGTCGACCGAACTGATCAGCTGATCGAAAACCTGACCGAAGCCACCGGGCTGCGCCTGCGTCGTGCCCGTCGTGGGTAGGCCGCCGGGCAACTTGACCGGACCCTCGGGCGAGTCGGTCCGCGTGGGCGGTTGAAGACGCGACAACAGGGGACTCTGCAATTGACCGATTGAGCCGATGAGCGACATGGGAAGGGGTTCCTCGAAAAATTAAGCGATCGGCTATTTGCCGATATCCAAGGCCTTCAGGGCCATCTGACGTGAGTTTTTAACCACACTGAGATTGGCTTCGTAAGCCCGGGAGGCGGTCATCAGGTCGACCATCTCGTAGGCCATGTTCACATTGGGCATCTGCACGTAGCCATCCGCCGATGCGTGGGGATGCTGCGGATCGTAGACGCGCTGGCCCGGTGTAGTGTCGGGGGTGATACTACCGACCCGCACGCTGTGCATCGACGCACTGCCAGGGACCGCGTCGGTCTGGCGGACGAGTTCGGTTTCGAAGGAGACCACTTTCCGTTGGTAGGGCAGCCCGTCGGGGCCCCGGGTGGTCTGGGCGTTGGCGATATTCTGCGCCACGATGTCCAGACGCGTCTTTTGCGCATTGAGCGCGCCTGCGGTGACGTCGATTCCGGAAATGATATTCATGGGGTAAATTCAGAGAGACTCAGGAGGCGTGGCCGCTGATCGCCATTTTCAGTTGCTTGATGTTTCGGCTGACGACCTCGCTCAGATAATCGTACTCGACGCCGTTGCGGTTCATCTCGAGCAACTCGCGCTCGATTTCGACGCTGTTGCCGTCGGGGCGGACCGAGCGAGCATGGCGGTCTTCCACCAGCGAAGGTTTGAGCGACGCCGCGGTGGTGGATAAATTCCCTGCGTCCATCCGGGCGCGGAGTTCGTTTGCGAAATCCGGAGCGACGTCGACGCGCTTGTAGCCCGGTGTCTCGGCGTTCGCGATGTTCGAGGCGATCGCGTTCTGCCGCAGCACCGAAGCGTCCATGAGCTTTCGAGCGAGCTGGTAGTTGTCGGACTGAAAAATTGGGTCAACCACACCGGCCTTTTAGCAACGGCGGTGCCAGCCGTTTGGCTCCACACACAAGCCACCGGCCAACAGCGAATTAAAATCTTCGCGGGGTGTTTTACCCAAATGGATACAGGAATACTCCCAACCCCGCAGCCGGCCATGTAGGTAGATTTTGCCTACAACCCCGGTGCGCCTATTTTCCTCTTTGAAATTTTCGAAATTTCATCCGCGCGACTCAAACTCGGCCGAACGATGCACGCTTCCCTCTATAAGTGAGCGACGTGATCGGTTCTGGTCTTTCTGTCTCGGCCGCAAAGCGACGGGCCGCGGCCCACGAGAATAATGGGAACGAAAAACGAAAAGAGCTCGGGGATCAGGGCGCTTCTCGGAAAAGCGGCAGAAACGACCGACTCTTCGCGCCGAGGGCACGTGGGGGGATATCGCCCAGAAGCTCAGCACACGGCGGACAAGCGTTCTTCATTCCGTGTGAATTGCGCCGATATTCCGCCCATCCTTCCCCATGCGGGACGCTGACTACGAATTCATCCGCGGCCTGGTTTATAACCATAGTCGCATCAATCTAGGCCCCAACAAAAAGGCCCTGGTCTCCGCGCGGCTGGGCAAGCGGCTGCGGGCCACGAAAATCACCTCGATCAGCGACTATTGCCGTTATCTCCAACACCAGGAGAGCGAGGACGAGCTTTCTCATCTGATCGATGCGATCTCGACTAACTACACGTTTTTCTTCCGCGAGACCGAGCACTTCGACTTTCTACAAAAGCGGGTGGTCCCAGAAATGATCAAGCGCAGCGCCGGGGGAAAATGGGAGTCGTTCAACGTTTGGAGCGCCGCCTGCGCGACGGGAGAAGAACCTTATTCGATCGCGATCAGCCTAGCCGAACAGTTTGGCCAAAATCCGAAGTGGCCATGGCGTATCGAAGCAACGGATATATCCCACAAGGTTCTCCAGCGAGCGCGGGTCGGCGTCTATCGGGAGGAAGCAATCAGCCGAATAAGCCGTGACGTGTTAAAAAAACATTTTCAAAAAGGCTTTGGCCCGCAGGCGGGAAACTTTCGGGTGAAACCGCACATTCAGGATGGCGTGACCTTTCGGCAGCTGAACTTGCTCGATGGTCTCTTTCCCTTCGCCGTCCCGTTCCACGTGATCTTCTGCCGGAATGTCATGATCTATTTCGACCGCGCGACGCAGGAGGAATTGGTGACAAAATTGATGCAGCGTCTCGTCCCCGGCGGTTATCTCTTCGTGGGACACTCGGAAAGCTTGAGCGGAGTGAACCACGCGTTCGAAACGATCAAACCCGCGATCTACCGTCGTCCTCTCGAATGACGACCGATTTTCCATGTTGAATCCACGTATCCGAGTTCTGGTGATCGACGACTCGGCGGTCGTCCGCAAGCTGGTCACCGACGCCCTGGCCAACGACCCAGAAATAGAAGTGGTGGGTACCGCGATGGATCCCTACGTGGCGCGGGATAAGATCGTACAACTCAAGCCCGACGTGCTGACCCTCGACATCGAGATGCCGCGGATGGACGGTCTGACCTTTTTAAAAATTATCATGGAGGAGCGCCCCCTCCCCGTGATTATCATGAGCTCGTTGACCAAAGCAGGTTCGCACCATGCGATCGAGGCGCTCCGCTCGGGAGCGGTCGACGTGTTGGGTAAGCCCAGCGGCTCCTATTCTTTTGGCGATCTCGGGCCTCAGCTCATCACCAAGATCAAGGCCGCCGCGGTCGCGAAGCTGCGGAGACCGGCTCCCACCCGGAGCCCTTTTTGTAGGGGCCGGCCCACTACAGAAACGCACGCTCCGATTCAATTGCTGGGAAGCACGCCGCCTTCGGCCTCCCCTCTCGCCCGTCCGCCGCTTCACGTGCTCGGCGCACCGCAACAGTACCACCCCCGTCGCGTTATCCTGCTCGGGGCCTCGACGGGTGGGACTGAAGCGTTGCGCGAAATCCTTTCTTCGTTGCCCGGAGACTTGCCCGGCATCGCGATCGTTCAGCACATCCCCGCTCATTTTTCCCGCGCCTTTGCCGACCGCCTCAACGCGATTTGCGCCCTTGAAGTTCGCGAAGCGGTCGACGGCGATCGCCTTGGACCGGGCATCGCGTTGATCGCTCCGGGAAATTATCACATGATGCTGCAGTGGAGCGGCGACGGCTATCGGGTGAAGATCACCGAGGGTCCCCTGGTCTGGCATCAACGGCCCGCCGTAGATATGTTGTTTAAATCCGTCGCGGATCTCGCCGGCCCACACGCCATCGCTGGCGTGCTCACGGGCATGGGGAAAGACGGCGCGGAGGGCCTGCTTCGGCTTCGCGAAAAAGGCGCCATGACCTTTGCCCAAGACGAGGAAAGCAGCGTGGTCTACGGCATGCCAAAAGTGGCATGGGAAAACGGCGCTGCCCAACGCCAAATCGGTCTGGAGAGTGTAGCCAATTATATCCTACACGCGGTCGCGGCCACCCCTCCTTCTGTTCCAAAACCTCCGACCAACTCTCATGCCGGTGTCTGACCCCTTCCCCACGGCTGGTAAATTCACGAGCGATCCTTTCTCCGGTCCTCCTTCCGCCTGGTCCAATCCCGCGCATCGGGCCGGTGTCACCACCGCGCCCTGGCAGGTGGAGAACGTGATCCACGAAAGAACCGCGCCGCCCGAGTGCACCCAATTTGTTTTGGCCCTCGATGGCACGATCCAGTCCTACAAAGCGGCCACGACGCAGCACTGGCTCTTCCAAGACGTCGCACTCACTGGAAAATCGCTGCGAAAACTGCTCGCGGACGTTCGCACCGACTGGGACTCCCGTCTGCCGCTCTGTCTCACCGACTCGGATACAACGATTTATTTGCCCGAGGCCATCCCGGGCGCGCCGGGATTGGTGCTGGGCCTGCACCGCCTGCAACACGGGAATTTGACTTTCGTCAGTCTGATCCCGGAGCTCGCTCCGCCGGATAAGCTCAAGGAGGCAGGGATGGCGGATTTCCATCCCAACCCGGCGACGTTCGCCAAACTTTTTCTTCGGCTGCGTTCGGTCGAAAGCCGACTCGAGCACTACTTGTCGCATCTGCCCGGCGTGGTTTTTCATCAACGCGCGGATCTTTCCTTCGGCTTCGTCGGGCCGAGCTGCGAGACGCTCCTCGGCATCTCCGCCCAAGCGCTCACGCGGGACAGCCAGGCGCTGCTCAAGCTGATTCACCCCTCCGACGAACGGGATTATTATCAGGAGCTCGATCGCAACATCGAGGCCACGCGTCCGTTCAGCCTGGTTTATCGCGTGCACAATCCGCAGACGAAGGCCTGTATTTATATTTTGGATATTCGCTCACCGGTGCGATCCAAGAGCGGCCTGCTTCTCGGTTACGAAGGGGTCTGGCTCGACATCACCCGACAGAAAATCGCGGAACATCGCCTGACAACCCGCGCTTGGAAACAAAATCTGTCGACCCTGACCGACGGTTTGTTGAACGACTTTGGCAATGCCATGACGGGAATTTTTTCTCTCAGCGAGTTGTACCACAACACCCTTCCCGCCACCCATCCCCTGCACGATGGGCTCGGATTGATCAAAGAAAACGCAGCGCAAGCCCAACGCCTGGTCCGCAAAATCATCGAGCTGAATCGCGAGACCTCGGGCGAAAAGTCCTACGCCAATCTCGGCAAGATCATTCGCGATCAGTTGGAGCTGGTGAAGATCATCCTGCCTCGCGGAACTCAACTCACTGGTCCCCACGTCGAGGGCGACTGGCCGGTTTACATCGATGAAATCGCTTTTCGTCAGACCCTGATGAATCTGGCGATGAATTCGCGCGACGCGTTAAAAGCCCCGGGCGAGATCCGCATTCTATTGCGGCGGCTCGACGCGGGTGAAGTGCCCCTGGTGGACACCGTTCCGGCCCTCCCGCCCGCGACGCGGCCCTGCGTCGAAATCGTCTTTGCCGACAACGGCCAGGGCATCAGTCCGGGCAATCTCCCGCGCATTTTCGATCCATTCTTCTCGACCAAAAACGCCAATCGAGGCGCGGGCCTAGGTCTCTATCATGCCCGCCTTTTCGCCGAAGCCCATCACGGGCAAATTGCCGTGCGCAGCAACCTGGACCGCGGGACCGAGATCGTGCTGCTTTTGCCCTTGGCCGACTTGTCGCTGCTGAATCCCACCGAAACAAAAATCTCGGTTCCGACCGCCGCATCCGGAAAAAAACTACGCGTGCTCTTCCTTGACTTGGACACGACCGAGGAAGTGTCGCTGGTGGAAACATTGCGCAACCGGGATTGGGAGGTGCAGACCGTGTCGACCGCGGAACACGCCCGGCGCATGCTGCGGGAAAACGGCATCCAAGTCAGCCTGCTGATCATCCGTTCGCGTGGAACCGATTCCGCGCTCAAAATCCTGCTGGCGCAAATCCGCCGCGACCATCCCGGACTGCCCCTCGCTCTCGCTTCGATCGGACCGCGCCCAGGAGATATCGCGGCCACCTTCATGACACAGGTTGACCTTGTGCTGAGCGGTGACATAGCTGACCGCGATGCCGCAGATTCCCTGGCTAAGTTGCTCCGATCGTCATGACGTCTAGCTCGTTAGCTCCCACTCCGTCATTGCTCATCGTCGACGATGAGCCTATTGTGCTGGCTGCGCTGAAAGAGACGCTGGAGCGGGAAAAATACACCGTGGTCGCGACGACTAGCGCGCAAAAGGCATTGCAGATTTTGCGCGAGCGAGAATTTGCCGTGATCATTTCCGACCAACGGATGCCGGAGATGATGGGTTTGGATTTTCTGATCGAGAGCAAAAAACTGCGGCCGCTTTCCTCCCGCATCCTGATCACGGCCGTGCTCTCGCTGCCGACAATTGTCGATGCGATCAACAAGGGAGAGATTTTCCGCTTTGTAGCCAAACCTTGGTTACGCGAGGAACTGACCGCGACGGTAAAAAACGCGATCAACCGCTACGAGCTGATCGTCAAAAACAAGGAGTTGACCGACGAAACGCAGCGGCTGAACGAGCAGTTGACCGTGGCCAACGCCGCGCTCGCCTCGCAGGTCAAGAGCCTGGAAGCGCAAAAAGTGGCGCTCGATCGGGCCAACCGCGACCTCGCGACCAGCTACGAACATTCGCTCGATCTCTGCGTACGCATCCTCACGACGTACGATCCGCTGCTCGGTGGCCAGACCAAGGCGATGGTAGAGATCGCGAAAAAAATGGCCGAAACGGAGCATTTTAACGACGAGGAACGCCACGTCCTGATTGCGAGCGCTTGGTTGTGCGACCTCGGATTGATCGGCGTTCCGCGCGAGCTGATGCGCAATTTTCGGTCGCACCGCGATCGCTTGAGTGAACGCGACCTGACCACGCTGCATGGACACCCGATGTACAGCCAGACCCTGGCCTCGTTCGTCGACAGCCGTTCGGCGGTGGGAGAAACCATTCGCGCTCACCACGAACGCTTCGACGGCCAAGGTTATCCGGACGGACTCAGCGGGCTGGCCATACCGTGGACCGCGCGCTGTTTGGCCGTGGCGGTTTGGTTCGTCGAATCGGGCTTGCAACGCGACCAAGCCATCGAGGGCGTCGTCTCCGAATCGGGCCGAGCGCTCGATCCCGAAGCCGTCCGTCTCTTCCTAAAAGTCACGCACCTGATTCAACTGCCGCGGCAGGTAAAAGAAATATTATTGGATGAGCTCCAAGCGGGGATGGTGTTGGCCAATGGATTATATAGCCCGCACGGACTCTTGCTCGTGGGAGAGGGCCAAACCTTGAGCAGCGCCATGATCTCGAAAATTCGAAATCATAATCTAATCGACCCCATTAGCCAGCGCCTCCTCGTGTATTCGTAACCGCGCTACGCGCGGAGGAATTGGTAATTTGGTAGTTAGTAGTGAGTGAGATGCCACTGAACCACGCGCCAGCGGGAATAGAGTGGAAATAATATATAAAACCGAATAGCTCCGCGGTCATTGGTCATTGGTCATTGGTCATTGGTCATTGGTCATTGGTCATATTCCACGCCAAAGCGCGGCCTAGGGCTTTTTCCCGCGGCAGCAGGGTAGCCGGTCACCTCAAGTTTCGTAAAGGCGAGCCGTTGTAATGCGCATTCGAGACGGATCTCTGTCGCCTCCATGAGTTATATATATTTTATCTTCTGCTTGTTGGGGTGCGGGCTTTCGACTCCCCACTAAATCATGGCCGGCGCTCCTTCTCTCTCTGCCCTGTTCTCGCAGCGGGTCATCATTGGCGTGGGTGACATGACCGTGTCCAATAATGAAACCGTGACCCTCAGCACCTATGCCCTGGGTTCCTGTGTCGGCGTCATTGCCTATGATGTGGAAGCGCATGCGGGAGGAATCCTCCACCTGATGCTGCCCAACTCGAAAATTTCTCCGGATAAAGCGATCAAACAGCCCGCGATGTTCGCCGACACCGGCCTCCCTCTGCTTTTCCGCGCCCTCGCCGGAGTTCGAGCAGAAGCGAGTCGAATCCGTCTTTTCCTGGCCGGCGGAGCCAGTGTGCTGAACGGCACAGATCCTTTTAAAATTGGCGAACGGAACACCCGCGCGGTGGAGAGTTACGTCAACGCCCAACGCTATCGAGTCGTGGGCCAGGACTTAGGAGGGAGCATCAATCGCACCCTTCACCTCGAAATCGGAACGGGACTCGTCACGCTTCGACTGCCGGATCGGAACGAGCAGTTCCATATCGTTTAAGCGATCGGAGTGGAGCCTGGGGGACGGAGAATCGATCGGCTTTTGTTTGCTGATAGGTAATGACTTATAATTTTAGGTGGTTGTTTGCTTGTAAACTGAACCAATTTCGCGGACTCGTGTCTTAGTTTCAGTTCATCTGCATACCCTCACGTGCAGCTGACTTGACATTTGTCTAGGTTATCCTGCTAGATTCCCCGCCCCTGCCCGATTTCGGCTGCTGTACCTCCAGCGCCTCGCATCACCACTCCCCCCCAAGCCCCGTTCTTCCGTCCCATGCTCGCGCGCTGGCCGGTTCACCCACTTTCGATCGAATGCCCTCATCACGGGTTGTTCGACGATCAACAGAGATAAATCGCATCATGAACACCCACCCCCGATTCACCCTCCGTTGGGCGAAGATTTCCCTCTTCGCTCTCTGCGGATTTGCCGCCCTTGGCGCTCAAACGGCTCGCGCCGCCATTGCCTTCGACCAAGCCAGCTCCAGTTCTGGCACTGCCGTCACCACCCTCACCTGGTCTCATCCCCTGGGCTCCGGCTCCGATCGGGCCGTCGTCGTCGGCGTCGCGGTGGAGGACACCTCGAGCTCGGCCATCGCGATCACGAGCGTGAAATTCAACGGTGTTTCGCTCACTCCGGTCAACGGATCGCTGGCGAGCAATGGCTCCACGACTCTCGACCGCACGCAGCTTTTCTATCTGCTCAACTCTCAGCTCCCCGCCGCCGCTGGTAGCTATAATGTCCAGGTGACATTTGGCGGCCAGGTCAACGGCGTGACCGCGGGTGCGATTTCCCTCACCGGCGTCGCTCAACGCAGTCCCGATGCCGTCACCACGGCCAACGTCGGCTCCGGCACCGCCATTTCGGCCAATATCTCGGTGGTTAACGCCGGCTCCTGGCTGGTCGATGTCGTCGGAAGCGGCGCCTCCAATGTCTCTTTCACCGCTGGGTCTGGCCAAACCGAACGCTTTGACAAAGGCAACGGAAGCAACGGTGGCGCTGGTTCGACGAAGGCGGTCAACCCGGGTTCCAACACCGTAAGTTGGACCTCCTCGAGCGGCAGCCGCGTGGTCCTCTCCGTCGCCGCTTTCGGCCCGGCGAGCGGTGGCTCTTCCTCGAGTTCATCGTCCTCTTCCTCGTCGAGCTCCTCCTCTTCGTCGAGCTCGTCGTCCTCTTCCTCTTCAAGTTCGTCTTCGTCCTCCAGTTCCTCGTCGTCGTCCTCCTCGTCTTCGAGCAGCTCCTCCTCTTCGTCTTCTTCGAGCAGCAGCAGCAGCTCGTCCTCTAGCTCTTCGTCTGGTTCCTCCTCGGGCACTTCCGCCGGAGACCTCTTCGTGGCGCCGACCGGCTCTGCGGGAAATCCTGGAACCCAGACCCAGCCCACGACCTTGGCCAACGCCATCACTCGTATTGCTCCGGGCCATACAATCTGGATGCGCGGCGGCACCTACTCCTTCAACGCCCAAATCACCATCGAGGTGACCAACAGCGGAACCTCCGCGCAGAATAAAAACCTCTTCGCCTTCAACGGCGAAAAACCGGTTCTTGATTTCTCGAGCGAGCCCTACGGCAATGCCGCGAACGTCAGCAATCCTCGCGGCATTCAGCTCAACGGTAATTTCTGGCACTTCAAAGGCCTCGAAGTCAAAGGCTCGGCGGACAACGGCATCTATGTTGCCGGCAGCAATAACACCATCGAGCTCTGCGTGACTCACAACAATCGTGACACCGGTCTCCAGATCGGTCGCTCAGCCGCCACCGTCACTTCGTTTAGCCAATGGCCCGCCAATAACCTGATCCTGAACTGCGAATCCTACGACAACTACGACGGTCCTCCAGGTGTTGGCGAAAATGCCGACGGTTTCGCCTGCAAACTCACAGCTGGAAACGGCAACGTTTTCCGCGGCTGTATCTCCCACAATAATATTGATGACGGTTGGGATCTCTTCACCAAAACCGCCACGGGTCCCATCGGACCGGTTACGATCGAAGGATGTATTTCGTATAATAACGGTACCTTGACCACCGGCATTACTAATCCCAATGGCGACCGCAATGGTTTCAAATTGGGTGGCTCAGGAATCGCGGTGAACCACAAGATCAGCCGTTCCATCGCCTTCGGCAACGGTCACCATGGTTTCACCGACAACAATAATCCGGGCAATATCGCCGTCACAAACAACACGTCGTTCAACAACGCTCAGGGCAATTTTGCCTTCCGCTCCGGCAGCACCGCGACCTTCACGAACAATGCTTCATTGAATTCCGGCACCGGTGACTCCGTCAATGGCACGGTGGTGGGAACGACCAACGTGTTTTGGTTGAAGGGCAAGAGCGACAACAACGGCGGAACCAAGGTCATCTCGGCCGCGGACTTCGTCAGCCTCACTCCGCCGGCAGGTGGCTTCACCCGCAATGCCGACGGCAGCATCAACCTGGGCAACTTTGCTTTGCTCGCCCCTGGCAGCGATCTGGTCAACGGCGGCACGCCCGCTGGCACCGACATCGGCGCACGCGAGAGCCACTAATCAATCCCTACGCCGGCGAGGCCCGCCTCGATTGGCGTAGTTGAGATTTCATTACGGCGCGTTATTCATTTAACGCGCCGTTTTTATTTTTAAGGGAAATCGCTCGCGCGCCCGTCAGTGCGTCAGCAAAAGCACACGACGCCGCCACGAGGGCTCTGGGCAAGGCGCCGCCCAACCGAAACCATGGGTCGTGAAGGTGCGTTCTTCCGTCTCAGGAGAAAGGTCGAGTCAAAGGATGCCTCAGGCGGCAACTCCCTTTGCCAATTGGCATTTGACCTCTGCCATTTGGCTCGTACGGTAACGCCATGTCGCACGCCGCCACTACGTTTCACTCGCTGCCGTTCCAGGACAACTTTCGCCTGGCGGCGCTGGTGCAAGCCGGCTTGCCGGCGCGCATCGTTCGTGAAATCGCCGAAGCCCTCTCGGTCTCTCCCCTCCAGTTTGCCCAAACCGTTCAGATTGCGCCGCGCACGTTGATGCGCCGCCTCTCGGACAACACTCGTCTCAAGGCCGACGAAAGTGAACGGGTCCTGCGGGTCGGACGCTTGCTCAAACGCGCCGAAGAAGTGCTGGAAAACGACGAAGAAGCCGCTTTGTGGTTTGGCCACCCCTTGCGGACCTTAGGCGGCAAAACCCCGCTGGACATGTGCACCACCGAACCGGGAGCTCGCGAGGTGGAGACAGTCCTGGGGCGGCTCGAACACGGCGTCTTCGCCTGATTCAGCACCGCGGGCAGGGGGAAGGTCTTTCGTTGTATTCACGACGGAACGACGTGGTCCGCTCCGAAGCTCGCCTGACTCTTATTTATTTCATCCTTTCTTATGCCCCGGGTGTGGAGACTTTGTAAATCCAAGTGGGCCGCCACCGCGCTCAGTGGGGTCGGCGCAGCCGAGTTTCCTGGCCGCTGGAATACAGGAGGCCAAAAGATCGTCTACACTGCTGGCTCTCAGGCCCTCGCCGCGCTGGAGATGCTAGCTCACGTGGAGGACAGAAGCTATTTGAGGCGCGCCCAGTATGTGATCATCTCCGTCGATATTCCGGAGAATTTGGTCCAGGTCCCCAAACGGCTTCCCGCCCGCTGGGCCACCATCCCGGTGCTCCGCTCCTCGCAAAAATTTGGCGACCGATTTCTCGCTGCCGCCGCCCTGCCCGCAATGCGGGTTCCCAGCGCGATCGTGCCCGATGAGTTCAACTACCTGCTCAATCCGCTGCACCCAGGCTTCGACGAATTCGTGATCGGTAAACCGGAGCGCTTCCGCTTCGATTCGAGGCTGCTGTAGCAGAGAAGGCGTTCGTCTGGTCGTTCTGCCGCTTGCTTCTTCGGTCTATAAAGCAAGCGCCCGGCCTGTGCTTACACACCAGGCCGGGCTGACCACAACACCTGCAAATAATCGCGCGGCTTTCACCGTTCGCGAGATGCCAGCATCACTTGGCATCAACAAGTATAACGGATCACTAACGAAGATACTTTAATCTAAATTCCGAAATTTTCTCCGACTTTGTTGAATTAGATAAAAATAATCCGGCCCCACCCCTTCCGCCCTCGTTCGCTTCCCGCTTTCAAGAAGGAAAGTAGACCGGGGTTTCGATGATAATCCATTATTTTTCAAGTGGTTACGCTATAGTATTGTCGGGTTTTAAAACAAAAAAGGGCGGCCGTGAAGTGCAGAACTCCAGCAACCGCCCTCGCAAAAACGCACAGAGCACCTAGCTCATCGCTTCAAAAGCTGAGCGATCCGTGCGTAAGTTTTTCCCGCAACAACTTTCCCGCCCGGTCTAAAATATCGGGGACGCTGCTCTCGAGGATCTCGGGAGAGAATCCCCACTCGAGGAGGAGGGGTGCGTTGAGCTCAAAAAGAAATCCATCTTCTGCCACCCCGGCGCCAATTGTGACCGCGAGGTACTTGGCCGCATGAACATGAGCCAGGAGGGGGAGAAACTCAGCTGGATCGTCGGCCCGGGGAGGATTGTGGACGCCGACTGCGACCAGGGCCGGGGAGAATTTCCAACGGCGCAGCAGTTCAGCGCCGACTTCCGCGTGGTTGTAACCCAAGACCTGTTTTTCCGCCGCCAGCCAAGGAATGGAAGCGGCTGATTGTATTTTCCGAATTTCGGGAAAACGGTCGGAACAGGAGTAAGCGACCGCCAGTTTACCGATCTCGTGGACCAACCCCGCGGTGTATGCGGTTTTTGGATCCACCTGTCCGGTTCGGTCCGCGAGATACTCCGCTGCCACCGCCGCGACCAAGGAGAGGCGGCAAAAGTCACCCGGTTCCCAACGGTAACCGTCGGCCTTCTGATTCATCCACCGGCTGGCGAGCGAGAGCGCAGCCAGACGATAAACTTCACGCTGTCCGAGGCGCATCAAGGCGTCAGCTAGGTTGTCGACTTGCACGCCACCCCCGCCCCCAAAAAAGGCGGAGTTGGCCAGGCGCAAGGTCGAACTCGCCAGCGCGGGATCCAAACAAATCACCGCTTCCAATTCTTCCATCGGCGCATCCTCCTTTTGCAGGACGGCAGTCAGGCGGGGAAGGAGGGCGGGCGAACAGGGCAGACGAAGGGCTTTTTCGCAGACCTGGGCAAACGTGACGGGTGTACTCATGGCATGGATCGGTTAAATTTTACGCCGCTGCAAAAAGGGTCGAGGGGTCGAGGATCAGAGCGATCGTGCCATCTCCCAGTATTGCTCCGCCGGATACGCCGGCGAGGTTTTGCAAATAGCCGCCGAGGCTCTTGATCACCACTTCTTGCTTCGTGACCATATCGTCCACCAGAAGCGCCGTGACCCGCCCATTGTTCTCGACGATGACCACGATGCCTTCCCAGGGATTTTCGATCGCACCCGGAATCGCGAACCGCCGGTGCAGCCGGTGGATCGGCAGAATCTTTCCCCGATGATCCAGGACTTCGCCCCGACCGTGCACGGTGGACAACGCTTCTCTCGCAGGACGGAGCGCCATCTGGACGGACGTGCTCGGTAAAATGAAACGATCGTCCCCCACCCGCACCACCAGACCATCGATGATGGCCATGGTAAGAGGAAGTCGAATACGGAAGGTCGAGCCCTTCCCCACTTCGGAAACGATTTCGATTTTCCCGCGCAATTTTTCAATATTCCGCCGGACCACGTCCATTCCCACCCCACGCCCGGACACCGCGGTCACTTTTTCCGCAGTGGAAAAACCAGGGAGGAAAATCAGGTTCAAAATTTCCTCGCGGCTCAGCTGCGCATTTTCCGCCACGAGTTTCTGTTTCTTGGCCTTGGCCAAAATTTTATTCGGGTCGATGCCTCGACCGTCGTCGCTCAACTCAATCACGATGCTCCCACCTTCGTGATAAGCCTTGAGGCAGAGATTACCGAGCTCCGCTTTCCCCGCGGCGATCCGTTCGGCTGGCGTCTCCAGGCCGTGGTCAAGCGAGTTGCGCACCATGTGGACCAGAGGATCGCCGATATCTTCAACCACCGTGCGATCCAGCTCCGTATCGTCGCCCACCACCCGGAAATTGATTTTCTTCCCGAAGTCGCGGGAGAGGTCTCGAGCCAGACGCTCCATTTTCTGAAACGTCGGTTTGATCGGGATAAGCCGGAGCGACATCGAACTATGCTGTAGCTCCTTGGTGAGGCGCCCAAATTGCGCGATATTGCGGGTCAGGGCGGTATCCGCGATGCCGAGGACGCGGGCCGATTCGGTCAACTGACTTTGGACAATCACCAGTTCACCGACCACGTCCATCAGTGAATCCAGTTTGTCTGTATTCACCCGGACAGTACTGGAGCTTCCTTTCCCCGCCTCGCTCACGCTCGCGCTCTTCGTCTCCTTGGCTTTCGCTTCAGTCGAAATTAAGTTTTCCGGCGCCGAATTTCCCTCGGGTAAAAAGGACAAGACCGGCGCGATAGCGGGCTCCGCCTGCTTCTCGGGCGCGATTTCCTTTTCCAGGGCTCGAGCCTGAGGTGAGTTTTGCCCCGCATCGCCTTTGGAATTTTGGTCCGCGAGGCGTTTGACCGCGCGAATCAGATGACTGACTTCAACAATCGTGTCGGGCAGCTGTCCAACTTCCAACGCCGCTGTGATCTGTTGGACCATCTGCTGCACGGCATCCCGGCTCCGCAAGATTTCAGTGATGATCGTGGAGGTCAGACGCAGCTTGCGATTGCGCGCCAGATCGAGGAGCGATTCGACCTCATGCGTCAGCGTGTGCATCGGCGTGAGGTGGAGAAAACCGGATACGCCCTTGATGGTATGAAATGACCTGAAAATCGAGTTGAGCGCCTCCGGATCTTCGGCGTGCTCGTCGAGGATCAGCAAAGCCGCTTCGATTTGCTGCAGATGATCAAGGGCCTCGGCATGAAATTCCTGCAGCAACTCCCGATTTTCTTCGAGATTGAGATCGAGCAGTGTATCCAGTGCAGCCAGACCGTCATCGCCCCCGTCGGTGCCGGCTTCGGCGGCCGTCGTGTCCCTCGCCGGGTCAGCTGGATTACCGCCGCTGGAAAACGTGCTTTCTGACTCACTCGTTGGCGGATTAACCGGCTTGCCCCGCTTGACCGCCGCAACTGCTTGCGGAAGCCAGTTGATGATCTTTCGAAAGTAAGCGAGCGAAAGATCGTCCCAGGGTTTGGCCCCATCGAGCAACTTATCTAGGTGCGCCCGCAAGGCGCCGAGCGGCTCGGCCAAGCCCGGCTCCTTGGCACAGATCTCGCAAAGTTCTCCCAACAAACTGTAAGCGGGAATCAGGCCTTCGTCGCTGCCCGGTAGTGCCAAAATGGATTCACCGGCGAGGCGACTGATGCCATCGTCGAGAGCAGCAAAACAATCCGGATTTATGGACATACCGCGGCGATTAAAGACTTTCCTGTAGTTCGACGCGCCCTAGGGAAACTTGAGATCCAACGCCAGAAGCCGCGCGACATAAGGCGAATGCATGGCCGCTTTCCGGCCGGATAGACGGGCAGGTTTAAACGAACGTTTTTGAGACCGGATCGGCTGGAGGAGGAGTTTGTAATTAGCCGTCAGCCGTTGCTGCCAGGCCTGGCTGCGCTTTCCTCATTCTGGCTCAGCCATTCAGATCTCCGCCTCCGCCGCTCGGCATGGGTCACTGGTCATTGGTCATTCCACCCCCGGGTGGACTAGGGTACTCCGCCCTGCCCTCAATTTGTGTTTAAACTAAAGCCGATCGACGAACGGCCGAATGAAGAGTTATCCGCGACGCTCCGATTCGCGTTTTCATCTTATGAGCACTCCCGCCGTTGCCGGTTCTCCGCTTTCCACCAGTCAGTTTGCCGGCAAATATCTGACCGTCGCCCTCGACAACGAATCGTACGGGCTAGCGGTGCTGAAGGTCAGGGAGATCATCCGGATGCAGAAGATCACCCCGGTTCCGCAGATGCCGGAATTCGTCAAGGGCGTGATCAACCTCCGTGGGCGGGTCGTTCCGATCGTCGACCTGCGGATTAAATTTGGACTGAAAGCCACCTTCGCCGACCGCACCTGCATCGTGGTGGTGCAAGTGAAACTTCCCTCCAGCGTGACCGTTCACATGGGATTGATCGTGGACAGCGTGGAAGAGGTCGTGACCCTCACCTCGTCCGAAATCGAGCCGACGCCCGACTTCGGTACGCGGATCGAAACCGGCTATATTTTGGGCATGGCCAAGGTCAAAGGCGGCGTAAAGACGCTGCTCGATATCGACCGCGTGGTGACACCCGAAACGGTCGAACATATTTCGCGCAGTGTCTAAACGACGCTCGCTTTCCTTGCCGCACTAGACGTCCGGCATATTCCCCCCGAAACTCCCACAGCCGCCGGCTTTGCCCGGCGGCTGTCTTATTTTTAGGGCGTAGTGGAGAAGTGGTGACAATCAGTCGTTCCCTCCTGACTCCAGTCGCGACGCGGCCTCAGGTGCGCCTTCCCCGCGCTGCCGGCGCGTTTCAGTCGAACGCTCCTCTCCGCCGCAGAAGCCAAGCCGCGACAGGATCGTCGCTCTTTTCCTCTTCAAATCGCCGCTGGTGTATTCCGCGGTTGGATGCGGGCAAATGCGTTGAGAAAATCGTCTTTGCGCAACGGCTTGGTCAGGTAGTCGTCCATGCCCGATTGGATACATTTCTCGCGATCTCCCGTCATCGCATTGGCGGTTAGACCGATGATCCAGGGCTGTCGCTCCGGCGGAAGCTCTTCCCGGATCGCAGCCGTCGCCTCGAGGCCATTCATCTCGGGCATATGCCAATCCATCAGGACGATGTCATAACTGCCTTGCTTGACCTTGGCCAAGCCCTCCACGCCGTCGTTGGCCAGATCGGCATCGTAGCCGTGCTTCCGAAGCATCGCTAACGCCACTTTCTGGTTCACGACGTTGTCCTCCACCAGGAGGATTTTGTAAGGCTGAACGCCGCCTGGCTTGGTCGTCCGCACCGAGGCAACGAGTGGTTCGGCGGGGCGCGGCGCAGGCGGCGTGGCCGTTTCGGCCAAAATGGAAAAATAGAAGGTGGAACCGAGGCCGACCGTGCTTTCCATCCACGCGTCGCCTCCCATCAGTTGAGCGAGGCGCTTGCAGATCGCGAGGCCCAGGCCAGTGCCGCCAAATTTTCTCGAGGTGGACAGGTCGGCTTGGCTGAACGGCTGAAAGAGCATTTCCTGCTTCTCCGCCGGAACGCCCATGCCGGTGTCGCGGACCGCAAACTGCACCAGCACCGCAGAGGCGGCTTCGTTTTGTCCTGGTTTACAGGATACGGTGATGGAGATCTCGCCGTGCTCGGTGAACTTCACCGCGTTGCTGACCAAATTAGAAAGGATCTGCCGAACTCTTGTGACGTCCGCGATCACGTGCGAAGGAACATCCGGCTCGACCGTCGCGCTCAATCTCAAGCCTTTCGCCTGCGCGCGGCCGGTGAAGAGCGCGATCACGTCCTCGACGTTTCGCTGAAGGGGGAGCGAGACGCGTTCGAGTTCGAGTCGGCCCGATTCGATTTTCGAGAAATCGAGGATGTCGTTCAGGATTACGAGCAGCCCATTTCCCGAGGTGCGAATTGTATCCAATCCTTCACGCTGATGTTCGGTCAGCGGCGTGTCGAGGAGCAGCTCCGTCATCCCGATCACACCGTTCAACGGGGTACGGATTTCGTGGCTCATGACGGCGAGAAAGACGCTTTTCGCCTGGTTCGCGACCTCGGCAGAAAGGGCAAGTTCGTTGGCCCGCGCGATGGACTCCTCGAGCTGACGGTTGCTGGCCTCCGCTTCGGCCTTGGCCGCGAGGAGAATCTCTTCGGTTTTGCGCCGCTCCCGAATTTCCTGGGCCATCCGATTCTGGGTTTCGAGCAGCACTTGACCGCTCGATTGCAGAAGAGCTTCCGAACGGCGAACTCGCTCCAACTGCTGTTCCAATTCGTGCTGCTGTTTGGTCAGACGCTGCCGACTTTGTTGGTCCGCAATCAGGTGTCTGCGATTGAGCCAAGCCCAGGTGCCAACCAGGGAAATTTCGAGCAGCAAAACCCCGAAATGAAAGACCTGCTGGGTGAAGCCGATTTTGTAGTTGATCGGCCACGACAGAAGGCCCGTCGAATTCTGCAACAAGGCGAAAATGCAGTGGAGGAGGATAACAAACAATCCCGCCGGCACGAGACACCGCCAATCCGCATAAACGATCATCATCGTCATGGCGGTGAAGAAGAGGAAGTGCATCTCCGGCAGGCCCTCCATCTGAAAAACATGAAATCCCACAAACCCGCTAAGCGCCACTCCACCCACGCAGCGGGTGAGCAGCGATCCAGGCCAGAATTCCACGCACCACCAGAATGCCAGCAACAGCACCGGCGCGACCGCCAGCGTCGAGGTCCAGGTGGCATGGAGGGGTGCTAGGGAAA
>Ga0070717_10000250_pt1 | contig 37014 bp, 27 predicted proteins | sample LARL113metaG_FD_71366 | JGI IMG/M metagenome (GOLD analysis project Ga0070717, IMG submission 71366) | Corn, switchgrass and miscanthus rhizosphere microbial communities from Kellogg Biological Station, Michigan, USA - LAR L11-3 metaG | ecosystem: Host-associated > Plants > Roots > Rhizosphere ...
GATAACGGCATGAACGCTGACTTCGGTGACGTCTCAACATCAGCAACCACCCAAGTGCCCCCCAGCGACGTTCCTGACAAAATTAACTACTTGGTCCAGGGAAACTACTATGGCAGCCCGAACCGCAACCGGGGGCGCTACGACACCCGTCAGAACGTTTACCATTTTCCGACGGATCCGACGACCTCAAGTTTTACTAGCCCGATGGCGACGATTCCTTCGTCGAGTGACGGGATTGACGAATATCGGGCGACTACCTTTAACAGTCAGATGCGCGGAAATTTGCTCGCGCAACACTGGAAAGGCTCGCTTTATCGAGGCGTGCTCTCAGCCGATGGGCAATCACTGCAGAGCGTAACTGCGTTGGCCAGTACCCTTGGCCTCAGCGTGGTGGCTGGCCCGGGCGGCGCGATTTTAAGCATGGACTATTCAAACAGCAGGCTCGTCGTGATAAAGCCGATCGATAGCTCCGCCCCAAGCATGGTAGCTTACGATATTTTCCCATGGAGAGCGAGAGCGGATGGTTCCCCAACCTTTACGATCGGCGGGAGCGGCTTCGGCACACTCGCAGGCACGACCGTGAAGATTGGTGGGGTCTCCGCGACCTTAACCTCGGTCTCGCCAACCAGGATCAAGGGGGTGGTCCCGGCCAACTCTGCGCCAACGGCTCAGCTACTCGATGTCGTTGTTCAATCGGCGGGTAACACATCGACCATTTCTCAAGCATTTCGCTATAATTAGGAACTTCAATCGTTTTCCAGATATATTTTCACGTTAGGTGGCGCCGATGAGTCATCGACTTAATTACTTCCACAACTCAGGGAAAAATGTATCTAGAGAGAGAGGAAGTATGCAATCGCTTCAAACGCTGTTGGACCAACTTGGGCTATGGCATTCGCGTCATTCGCGCGCTACGATTGCCGTCTTGTTCCTGCTTGCAGTGTCGAGCCTCTCTGCGGATCCGTTCGTTTGGACGACAAAAACTCCCAACTCGCTGGTGCGGTTCGAAGCAGTGGGTGGAGCAGCCGGCAGCAAGCTGTATCAATTCAGCGGTTTCTACACATGCTGCTCCTCGATCCTGGCGACGACGCAATGTGATGCTTACGATCCAGCGACTGACATATGGATATCGCTTCCCCGCATTCCGCAAGCGGTAACTCATTGCGGGCAAGTTGCTGACACGGATAACGCAAATAACCAAATTTTTTGGCTCGCGGGCGGCTTTCTTGGCAACCATCCGGGGCCCACGACCAACCAGGTTTGGAAGTACAGTATTACTAACAAGACGTGGGCTGCCGGCCCGCCATTACCCGCTCCGCGTGCCGCCGGCGCGCTCGTAAAGGTAGGACGCGAGCTGCACTATTTTGGCGGTACCATCCGGACAAATAATGGCTCAACATGGACGGACTACGGAACACATTGGGCTTTCGATCTCGACAATGGCACAGCTTGGCGAGCCACGACATCAGGCGGGCAACTGCTGGCGCCGATGCCTAATCCGCGCAATCACATGGGCGGCGTGGCGCTCAACGGGAAGCTTTATGCCATCGGTGGTCAGCATCAGGGCCAGCAAAGCAGTGGCCCGCAAAATGAGGTGGACGTTTACGATCCCGCGACGAACACCTGGACGCAAGTCGCCCCCTTGCCGCGCCCGATAGGACATGTAACCGCCAATGTTTTTGTGCGGAACGCACGCGTTGTTGTTGTATCGGGGCTGACGTCTAACTCGGTCCCGATTGCCAACGTCATCGAGTACGATCCATCAACCAATACCTGGAGCGAGATTCCGCCGCTGCCTAGTGGGCGCCAGTCGCCTGTATCGGGATTGGTAGGTAATCAGATTGTCGCGACCTGCGGCTTCAATGGGAGGAGTTTGCAGGCCCAGACATGGGTGACGAATGCAACGAGTACCCCGGGGACGTGGCAAACCGGCGCTCCTCTTCCAATCGCAGCGGGTGAAGTGGCGTCAGGAGTGATCAATAATGTCCTCTACGTCTTAGGCGGCGCTACGAACGCCACTATGGCTTACGATCTGAGCACAGGTATTTGGCGCGACGATTTAGCACCGCGCCCCATACTAGGTGATCACCATGGAGCTGAAGTGATCAACGGCAAGTTCTACCTCTTTGGTGGACTGAACGGAGGAGGAGCAGCGGCCGGCAGAGTGCAGATTTATAATCCTGTGACGAACTCTTGGAGCCTCGGAGCATCGGCTCCTTACGCAGCGGGATCCGTTGCCACCGCATTAATCGGCGGGAAGGTGTACATGTCGGGCGGCATCGTCGGCAGCACGACGGTAGGAACGGCCGCTGTCTATGATCCGGCCACGGACACATGGGCGCCGATGGCTTCCATGCCAGCGGGACGGAACCACACGGCGGCCAGCACCGATGGGCAGAAGCTCTACATCTTCGGCGGTAGAACAGGAGGCAATGTGCCCTCGGTCGGTTTCAGCGACGTTCAAATTTACGATCCGGCGTCTAATACGTGGCAGTGGAGCGGTCAGACTGGATCAACAATCCCCCCGTTGCCGCAACCACGAGGTGGAATGGGCAAAGCTGCATTTTACGGCAACGAGTTCTACGTCATGGGAGGAGAGACAACCAATGCCGGCACCGGGCAGGTTGCGGGTAACGTCTATAAGCGCGTGGATGTTTATAACCCGGTGTCCCAGACCTGGCGTCTTGAGACGCCAATGCCTACGGCGCGGCATGGCATTTTCCCGGTCGTTGGAGATGGCAAGATTCTGGTGGCGGGCGGCGGCGTGCACTCGGGGAATTCGTCTTCAAACGTTTTCGAGATCTTTTCAACTTCATCTCCGGCTCCGACTCCGACTCCGACTCCGACTTCGACTCCCACTCCCACTCCCACTCCAACTCCAACACACACACCAACACCAACTCCGACTCCAATATCAACTCAGGCTGTAATCAGCTTTACGCTTATCAACGCCGACACGGATCAGCCTGTGCCTGGCTACGAGCTTTTAAACAATGGAGCAGTCATCAATTCCGCTTCGCTCCCGACTACACACCTCAACATCCGCGCCAATACAAGCCCAGCTACTGTTGGAAGTGTGCGCTTTGGCTTCGATGGCAATACCAACGCACGGATCGAATCGGGAGCGCCGTATGCGCTTTTCGGCGACGTATCTGGAAATTATAATGCGGGCACGCTATCCACTGGCGGGCACACCCTGACGGGGACTCCATATACGAACAAATCGGCAACCGGAACTGCGGGCACCAGTCTTATCATCTCCTTTACAGTCCAGTAATTTTGAAGCACGCCGGAGAGGGAGGATATTCCGAAAATTCTTGATACGCTGATCGACGGTTGGTGTGATGAAGCGCACAACACTTTGGAAGATTCTCTTGGCACGCGTGCCGCCTGACCAATCGCTCCGCCAACCGCTGGCAGCTGCGATGTCCACATTTCAGATGACTTCCACGTTTGAGTTTGCAGCCACGCTCGCTCCAGCCAGCGGTGGCTGATCTTGTGTCTCGTTGGGTGGCGTGAACACGCTTTTGAAAGAATAGGGCATGTCTCCCATTTTTGACCGCATTCTCACGCTAAATCTCGTCGCCAACACTGCGATCTTCTACATCGCGGCGCGCCTTTATTTGCTGCCTCTGCTTCCGCGCATTCGACCGCAACAAATTCTTCTGCCGATTCTCCTTCTGCATTCGATGCGCCATCTGGGGATGATGTTTCTAACTCGGGGCGCCACCTATCCGGGACTATCGGCGCAGTTCGCTTATCCCGCAGCATTCGGCGATTTGCTCACGGCGGTTGTCGCTCTCGCAACGATCCCGTTAGTGATACGCGGTTCCCCTATTGCCAGGTCCGCGGTGTGGTTCTTCAACATTCTCGGCACGGTCGATTTGCTTTTGGCAATCACTCTTGCCACTATCTATGCCGCGCCGGTCTCAATGGGGCCATCTTATTGGATTCCAGCCTTTTGGGTCCCGTTGTTGTTGGTCACTCACTACGTTACCTTCGTTGTCCTTCGTCGATACGGAACCTTCTGATTCAGGATACAGTTCACCCTAAATCCGCCTAACCAATCGCTCCACCCAACTCCGAAAGCAGTTCGCGAGCAGGGATGCTCGCCGGGCAAATAATTTGGTTACGGGCGGGCGATTCTCGTCGTTTAACTCAATCGAGACGTTGCAGCGACGGGATACCGTAGTTTTGCTGGAGGGAGGGCGCTTCTTGTTCGACTTGTGCGGCGTCGAGCTCGATCTGTTTTGGATCTTCTTCGGTCTCGATTTTGATGAAGCCACCTTCGATTGGTTGTTTGACCGCCTCGGCCAGATCGCCTAACGAATTGATTTGTTTCCCGTTCACTTTGGTTACGGTTAAATAAGCGAGCTCATCGTAACCGATCGTGTTATTCGATGGCAAAGCCTGGCTCAGAATGACGATGCGACGATTGCCTTCGGGAAAAAGTTCCGACTGAAAATGGTCAAGATAAACCAGACGCTGTGGCGCTTCGCGTTGCCAGTTTGGTCCCCATTCTTTTAAATATTGACGGGAAAGCTCCTGAAAAATGAGACCGCCGAGAACGAGATATTTGGGCGGTTGATCGAGAGCATAAGGCGGGCTGACATAATCTTTCGGATCACGGTGCTCGAGCGTTATGTTTAATTGCATTGGCTTGCCCTCGCGCTGAATTTGAAATGGCATCACGTCGCTGGCGTAAGCGCGGGCCGTGATCAAATTTGTAAACTCGATCTTGCCATAGAGTGGATCGACATAGTTGCCGTTTTGATCGATCTCGCGATTGGCAATCGAAGTGACGATATCGCCGACATGCAGTCCTGCCTTCATCGCGGGCATGTTCGGCTCGACTTGGGTGACATAAACACCGGCTGGTTTGCCTGTCTCCGCTGCGTATTTCCGCAATTGCGGATCGCGCGTTGGAAAAAACGAAAACCCGACCGCCGGGAAGCCGCGATAATGCTCGCTCTCAGCTTCTTTCAGAAAGTGGGTGATGATCGGCGCGGGAATGGCATCGACCAGTTGCGCGCGCGGATCGTAGCGCAGCAACAAACCGGCCAGCTTGTTGCTTTTGACCAGCGGAATGGTGTAGCTGTTTTCCCGATATTGCATCGAAAGGCTGACGCGATAGGTGAGAAACTGGCCAACCCCGACGGGGTACTGCGTCATTTGAATGGTCGTGACCAGACCTTCCGTGGCAACGAGCGCGCCGGTGGGTTCGAGCTGCCAGGCCGCGAGCCGGTCGCCCACCACGGTGTCCACAGCGATGTCGAGCGGGGTGATGCCGTCGAGAAAATTCTTCTCGACGGGTTCGAGCAACGCCAGGTTCGCCTCATAATCGATCACTTGGACGTTAGCCGCGCTTTTCTCGCCCGACTCCGCGCGTTCCAGCTCGACGTAATTTTGGTTCGACACCAAATCGGCCGTGACCAGCACACGACCTTTGGAAAGAACAGCACCGAGCGCGCGTTTCGATTGCGGCGCTTTCTTCTGCCACGGCCGAAAATAATCGTAGGGCTGACCCGTCACATTCACGCGCACGAGTGCGAGTTGTTTTTCTTTGCCGAGCGGGGCCGGCAGCGCTGGTTCTTTCTTCGCCATCGCTCCGGTAGCGAAAAGAAGAATAACTCCAAAGGAGATGACCAAGTTCGTTCGCATCTTAAAATTTCTTCTGATCTTCCGAAGCTTGCGCAATTGGGCGCTCCTGAAGATTTTCTTCGCGCACGACGTTATAGCGCGTTCTGATCCGCTCGCGCGCCGCTTCCACTTGTTTCGGATCGAGCACCAAAGGTGGGCCGTCGCCGATCAGTTTGACCACGAGACGATCTGCCGGTTCAGCAAACATATCCGCCAGGTCCTCAAGCGTGCGAATTTTCTTCCCGTTAATTTCATCGACAATTTCCCCGCGATACGGCGCGAGATAGGTGTTGATCGGGTCGGGGAGAATATTCGTCAGGATAATCACGTCCGGATGCTGGAGATAAATCTGGTCGAGGACGAAATAGTCGAAGAAATGTCGAATGCGCAGATCGGCCGGCTGATAAGCTTCAAGTAAATCGAGATTCAACGGCTGAAAAAGCAGGCCACCATATAAGACATATCGCGGTCGCACATCGTAAGTATGTCCTTGGATAAGATACGGCGGCACGGTGTGAAGTTGCACACTCGCGGTCAGGGGTTGCTTATCGCGCCAGATGTCGAACTTGACCTTGTCGCCTTTAAATTTCCGCTCAACCACTTCCGGCATCTCGACTCGCTCCCCTTCCAATTCTACATTCCCATCGCTCGCAATCGGGTGATCATCGATTGAAAGCAGCACGTCGCCCGAACGAAGCGCCTCCGCGCACGGCCCCGCGGCCACCACCGTGTCTACGAGTACGCCGCGGTCGTCATCTTTCAATCCGAGAAATCTTCTTTGCGCCGGATTCAACAATTTCGTGTAGGTGACGCCAAGATCCACATACCCGTTATAGCGCCCATCCTCGATGTCTTTGAGGAAACGGCGGATCACCGGAGTCGGTACCATATAGGCAACACCTTGCGCGATGTCGCCGCTGTAACCTTGAAACGCCACGCCCACCACCTTTGCGTTTTGCATCACCGGCCCACCGCTGTTGCCCGGATTAATCTGCGCGCTGATCTGAATCGCCAGGTGCGAATCGATCGAGGAATGAGTGTAAAGTTGAAAATCGATGCGCGATACGATGCCAGTCGTTACTGACATGCGCTCACCGCCGATCGGATAACCGTAAGCCGAGACCGTGGATTCCAGCTCAGGTATTCCGCCGAACTTTAGCGGCACCATGTTCTTGTAAAAATTTGGCGCGGCCACGGTGATGAGCGCAAGGTCGCAATCGTGCGCCACGAACAGCACTTTGGCCGGATACTTGTTCGGGTCGCCGTCGCGCTCAACGGTGAGAAAGCGGCTGTTGCTGACCACGTGGGCATTAGTCATGATGCGATTGCCGTCCACGACAAAGCCGGCGCCGATCCCGCGTTGCAATGCGCCTGCGTTCCACGGAGCACGATAATCAGGCTCGACTTCCGTCGAAGTGATCCGCACCAAGCTTTTTTGGACCGGGCCGTTCCGTTGCGGTGGCGCCACGGGCACGGGCACGACGGCCTGCGGCACTACAGTGGGTTTAGCTTGAACGGCGCCTGGCGGCAGATTGCCCTGGCCCGGCGGCGGTGGTGGCGTGTCCTGTTGACCATACGATGTCGATCCAAGGAGCAACACCACACTGATGAAAACGAAAACGCGCTTCATGGCCGGAAAGTTTGAGAACATGAAACGAACCTGCCAGAAATCAAATGCCGTCACAGCGAGTTGTCGATCTTGTCAGCAAATGAGGTCGAGAATAAGGTGATCGGTGCAAACCCGGTGGATCCTGTTGCCGCGCGAGGAGCTGAATGGCGGCGCTATTCCCTGGAGTGAAATCTGTGGCTCCGAGTGTATCGCCCGATTGCTTTCGCGCAAAGGTTTTACCCGCGCCGAAGACGTGGATGCATTTCTGCGCCCGCGCCTAAGCTCGTTAGGGGATCCGTTTTTGCTGCCTCAAATGGAAGCGGCGGTTTCGCGAATTTTCGCGGCACTCGAACGACAGGAGCAGATCGTGCTCTTCGGCGATTACGATGTTGATGGGGTGACTTCGCTCGCGTTGCTTGGCGAGATGTTGTGCGCGTATGGCGGCGCGCCGAAACTGTTTTTGCCGCTGCGGATGGAAGAGGGTTATGGCCTGAGCCGCGAGAGCTTGGAGCGTTGTCTCGAGGCCCATCGCCCCCGCCTTCTCATCGCGGTCGATTGCGGCACATCGTCGTGTCAGGAAATTGTCGATCTTACCAGGCGCGCTGTGGACGTGATCGTGCTCGATCATCATGAACCCAAGTCAGAGTTGCCCGATTGTGTCGCGATCGTTAATCCGAAAACCACAAACTGCGGCTTCGAGTATCTCTGCAGCGTCGGCATCGTCTTCAAACTTTGCCACGCGCTTTTGAAAACCCGCCCGTTGCCACATTTCGATCTGAAATCGCAACTCGATCTCGTCGCGCTCGGCACGGTGGCCGACATCGTGCCGCTGCGTGGGGAAAACCGCATTTTTGTTCAACGCGGCGCTCTAAAAATCGCGAACCGAGCGCGGCCTGGCTTGAAGAAATTGATGGACGTTTCCGGGGTAAGCGCGCCGATTTTGACGGAAGATATTAGCTTTCGTCTCGGGCCGCGACTCAATGCGGCCGGCCGGCTGAGTACCGCCGAGAAGTCATTGCGCCTTCTTGTGACGCGCGACGAGATCGAAGCGGCCACGTTGGCTGATTTTCTCGACCAGCAAAACCGCGAGCGGCAGCAAGTGGAAAAGGAAATCTTCATCGCGGCTGAGGAAAAGATCGACAAGAAATACGACTCGGCCAAACACGCGGCGATTGTTTTGGGTAAACGCGGCTGGCACCCTGGGGTTTTGGGGATCGTCGCCTCGCGCATCGTCCGGAAATATCATCGGCCCGCGATCGTGATCGGCTTCGACAACAATGGAATCGGCAAAGGGAGCGGGCGCAGCATTGAAGGGCTCAACCTGGTGGCAGTGTTGCAGCATTGCAGCGGACGTTTGCAAAAATTCGGCGGGCACGAAATGGCTGCCGGCCTAACGATCCGAGAAGAAGACCTCGATCTTTTCGCGCAAGATTTCTGCGACGCCGCGCGCGCGTTATTGTCGGAGAATGATTTGCAGCCGCGCTTGCGACTCGATTATGAGCTCGGTCTGGCTGACATCGATGTCGATTTTTTGCGCTGGCATGAAATGTTGCAACCGTTTGGCAACGGAAATCCGCAGCCGCTGTTTCTGGCGCGCGAGGTGCATCCGGTCGCGCCGCCGCGCGTGATCAACGATAAGCATCTTATTTTGCGCATCGGGCAAAGGAATTATCATCGCCGCGCCGTCTATTTCGACGGCGCGACTGCGCCCTTGCCAGCGCCGCCGTGGGATATCGCGTTTCGTACCAGGGCTGACAATTTCGCCGGCGGCGAAACTCTGGTCGGGATGCAGATCGAGGCGGTGCGCGCGGCGGAACGCGTGGAGTGATGAGCAATTTAGGAACAGAAAAGTTCGCTAAGGCGAGGGCGCCTTCGCCGGCTCGCCACGGGACGAGTCCGTCCGATCCGCCACAGGACGGATTCGTCCGACCGGTGAACTGGCGGACACGCGAGGCGCGTGCGCTCCCCAGATGATCAAAATCTCGCAACCGTTGGCCGAACTGGAATGGATTGCGCGGCCGAAAATTCTGGCACTGGGCCGGCTCGACATCGGGACGGCGGAAGATTTGCTCACCCATTATCCGCGGCGCTACGAAGATCGGCATGAGTTTCCGCATTTTCCGCGCGAGGAATCCGACACGGCGATTTGTTTGTGCGGCGAAGTGGTAAAGACGTCGCTGCGCAGGTTTGGCGGATGGAAAAAAATCTTCGAAGCAACGCTGGAAGAATCGAATTCGAACGCGCTCAGCCAGCCGCTGACGTTGCGCTGGTTCAATCTGCATTACGTACAAAAAATGATAGCGACCGGGCAGCGGCTGGTTGTTTTCGGCAAACCGAGATTGCGCGGGCATCGCCTCTGCATGGATCACCCCGAATTTGAGGTAATCGAGAACGATGAGGAGATGTCGATCCATTTTCGGCGGATCACGCCAGTCTATCCCGCGACCGAAGGCGTCTCCCAGCGGTTGTTGCGCAGCATCATTTATCGATTGTTAGGCGAATTATCACCCGAGCGGCTGGAAACGCTTGCGCCAGCGAAGCTTGCTCGTGGCGAACGCCGGCACGCGCTTCGCGCGATCCATTTTCCGGAAAATTGGGAGGCGCTGGAGGCAGCGCGCGAGCATCTCGTGCTTTCGGAATTTTTCGCAATGCAAATGTTGATCGCATCACGCCGCGCGGAATCGAGCGGACGACGTGGCTGCGCACATTGCGGTCCCGGCAAGCTACTGGAGGAGTTTCTGCGTGGCCTGCCGTTCGAGTTGACCGCTGCACAATCGAAAGTGATCGCGGAGATTCGGCGCGATCTCGCCTCGACCCACGCGATGAATCGTTTGCTGCAAGGCGATGTCGCCTCCGGGAAAACGGTTGTCGCAAGCGCGGCAATTCTGCTCGCGGTGGAGGCCGGTTTTCAAACCGCTTTCATGGCGCCAACCCAAATTTTGGCTGAGCAACATTACGACGTGCTGCGGCGCTGGCTCGAACCGCTCGGCGTGCGATTGTCGATCCGAACTGCCGCGCGACAGGAGGAGAGTGGGCCATTACCGCTGTTTGCGGGTGCAGATGTTCCGGGTAGCGCACGCGTCACGCGTGCTGGCGACGGCGTCGCGCCGTCGCGAACTTTTCTTAACGCGCAGCCAGCCGAAGGCGCTCGGTACTCGCGCCGCCGGTTTCCACATTTCGAAAAACCATGGGCAATTTACGCAGTGACAGTTGGGACGAAGTCGCGCCGTTGTTTATCGCCAAAGGCCCGCGCAATCGTTCTCGATGCGTTGCGTCATTTTCACAATAAACAATACGAACTGTTTGCGGTGTGCGTGATGCCTGACCACGTGCATATGCTACTGCAGCCATGGCCGAAAAAAAACGATGATGAGGGGAACGTGCTCTTCTGGCCGCTAAGCGAACTCTTGCGTTCGATCAAATCCTTTTCGTCGCACGAAATCAATAAGGTCGAAGGCAAAACCGGAGCAGTGTGGGAAAAAGAAAGATTTGATCGTTATGTTCGGTCGGATCGCGATCTCCAGGAGAAATTTCAATACATCCTGCGAAATCCGTGGGATGCGGGCGTTGCGGCGCAAAATGAGGACTATCCATGGGTTTGGACCCAGGAAGATGAATTTCGCAGGGAAAGTTCGTTGTCGCGAGACGCGACAACCAGCACGCGAGACGCGTGCGCTACCCAGACGCGCGATGATGCACCCCAGGTCATTATCGGCACGCATGCGTTGCTCTACGAAAACATTTCGTTTTCCAATCTTGGACTGGTGGTGATTGACGAGCAGCATAAGTTCGGTGTGGCGCAGCGCGCCCGCCTAACGAGTCGCGAGCCGGCGCCGGATGTGCTGGTCATGACGGCAACGCCAATCCCGCGCACTCTCACGATGACGGTTTATGGTGATCTCGATCTTTCGATCATCGATGAGATGCCGCGCAATCGCGGGAAAATTATCACGGCTGTGCGTGAGGAAAACAAACTGGGCGAAGTTCTCAATTTTATGCGGACGGAACTCGAAGCGGACCGGCAAGCTTATGTGATCTATCCGCTGATCGACGAAAGCGAGAAGCTCGAGGTGAAAGCGGCCGCGAAGGAATTCGAGCAATGGCGGGAACGATTGCAACCGTATCGGTGCGAACTCCTGCATGGCCGGATTGCCACGGCGGACAAACAGGAGACGATGGAGCGTTTTCGGCGCGGTGAGACGCAAGTGTTGATCAGCACCACGGTGATTGAGGTGGGAGTCGATGTTCCGAACGCAAGCGTGATGCTAGTTGAGAATGCGGAACGATTCGGCCTGGCGCAACTGCATCAACTGCGTGGTCGGATTGGGCGCGGCCAGCACAAGTCATATTGCATCTTATTAACGTCGGAGAAGTCGGTTGAGACGGGGGCAAAGCTCGCCGTACTCGAAAAAACGAATAACGGCTTCGAAGTCGCCGAAGCAGATTGGGACCTACGCGGGCCAGGAGATTTGCTCGGCACAGCGCAAAGCGGGCTTCCCGCGCTCAAGATCGGGGATTTAAAACGCGACGCCGATTTGATGCGGCGGGCCCGCAGCGCAGCAGTATCGATCTTCGAGATGGATCCTTCGTTGGAGTGGCCGGAAAATCAACGTTTCCGACAATTGACTGTCGAAGAACAGGGGCGAACTTTTTCACACGTTAGTTAATGAAGAACCTCCTCAAATTTTTCCTGTTTGTCGCGGTGCTGAGCCTTTTGATCTCGGCGCTCTATGATTATCAGTTGCGCCACGGCCGGCTCGGTTCCCTTGGCCGCAGCGTACCCGAAAAATATACGCTTGCCAGCAATCCGACGATCGACTCGAAACAAATTGCTTCGCTGGAAGCGCTCAATCGCGAGCGGCGGGCGTTAGTTAGCGCTGTCGTTCCGTCGGTCGTGGCCGTGAAAACTTCAAAGAAAATTGCGATTCAGCGACAAAATGAGCTGGACCCGTTTGGGTTTTTCTTTCGCCGGCCGCGAAACTTTCGTAATCCAAATGAAGAATCACTCGTGGAAAACTCGCTCGGTTCGGGCGTGATCGTCACCGAAGAAGGCCACATCATCACCAACAACCACGTGGTCGACCAAGTGGACGAGATCGATGTGCAACTGAGCGACGGACGCACAAAGAAAGCGCGCCTGGTCGGTGCCGACGCGCAGGTCGATCTGGCAGTGCTAAAGATTGACAATCCCGGAGTGAAACCTCTCAAGCTGGCTGATTCGGATTCGGTGCAAGCCGGTGATTTCGTTCTGGCGATCGGGAACCCATTCGGGTTCGAAGAAACAGTGACGGATGGAATCGTTAGCTCAAAGGGTCGACCGAATCGCGGCGATATGTTTGGCGATTGGCTGCAGACCAATGCGGCGATCAATCCCGGAAACAGCGGCGGCCCACTCGTCAATTTGCGCGGTGAAGTCGTTGGCATTAACACGGCGATCATTTCGCGCAGCGGAGGCTCGCAGGGAATCGGTTTTGCAATACCTTCCAACACCATTCGCACGGCGCTGGAGAGTTTGTTGAAACATGGCCGTATCATTCGCGGCTATCTCGGCATCCAAGCGCGCGTGCCGCAGCCAGGCCAAACCAACTCGGAGGAAGGAGTGGTGGTCGATGAAGTCGTACCAGGTTCGCCAGCCGAAGAGGCGCAGCTGAAAAAAGGAGATATTATCCGCAAGTTTGATCAGCACGACGTGAAAAATTTTGCCGAATTGCGCAGCCTCGTGTCGCAAATGGAGTTGGACAAAAAAGTGGAACTCGATGTGGTGCGCAAGGGCGAGCCGGTGAAACTGACAGCGCAGATCAAGGAACAGCCGGTCGATTATCAAGCAGGGCGGGTGGTGCCGCAGCAAACGCCTTCCCAACCACCCACGGCGCCAAATGAAGAGCAAGGAGGCAGGGTGTTGGCATCGGTTCACGTCGGCGAGCTCACTCCGGAACTGGCGAGAAAACTCGACCTGCCAAACGGAGTTCGCGGAGTGGTTGTCACCAATGTCGATCCAGACAGTGGCATGGCGGAATTGCAAAGGGGCGATGTGATCGAAGAGATCAATCAACAACCGGTCACGTCCGTTTCGGATTACGAAAAAATTGTTGGATCGCTCGATCGAAGCCAACCCCAGGTGCTGTCGGTTTGCCGCCATCGTGCGCGATCGTTTCTGGTATTGCGCCCGCGATAAGTTCGACATTCGGCTGGCCGAAGCGGCAGTGAATAAATTGCCGCGAACCAAAGTCAAATACCGTGAGTCTTAATTACCTATGAAACGATTACTATTTGCGTTAGCGATAACCGCGCTCGTTTTGCTGGCTGCACCGCAGGCGAAGAGCGCGGACGTCTCAGTTGATTTCTTCTACAACAATCTCAGCGGCGGAAGCTGGCTGGAGGTCGATCCTTATGGGTATTGTTGGCAGCCGGACGTAGCGGTCAACGATTCCAGTTGGCGACCTTACTCTGATGGTTACTGGGCCTACACCGATGATGGCTGGACCTGGGTGTCCTACGAAGATTTTGGCTGGGCCACTTACCATTACGGCCGTTGGGCGAAGCTGGCCGATTACGGCTGGGTTTGGGTGCCAGGGGCCGATCTCGATTGGGGGCCAGCCTGGGTTTCATGGCGAACAGGCGGCGATTACATCGGCTGGGCGCCGTTGCCTCCGCGCGGTCCCGGGGTTGTTTATGAGGGGCAGGCGATCGGTGGGAACGTGGACATCGAATTCGACATAGGTCCAGGATATTACAATTTTTGCGACATCCGCTTCATCGGCGAGCCTGTGTTGCGTCAGCGGATCGTGGATGTGCGGCAGAACGTCACCTTAATCAACCAAACGGTTAACGTGACCAACATCACGGTTAATAATAACACCGTCATTAACAACGGGCCCGACATCAATGTGGTCAATCAACGCTCCAGCCGGCCCATCCAGCGCCTTCACTTGGAACGGCAGGAAAATGTCGACGTTGCCAGCGCTGCCAAATCGGGTGGCATCACCAAAGTTCAAGGCAACAACATGGTGGTCGCTGCTCCTACGAAAATTAGTAAACCGGCCCAGCCGGTTGCTCCTCCTACGGTGAAAGCCAAGGTGAGTCAGGCGAAAATTGAAAAGGGTTGGGCTGGGGTAAATCCAAATGAGCAGGCGAAACTAAAACAGAAAATTAAGACTGAGGATCGAAGCAAGATTCCTCCTCCAACCGGCACAGGCGCGGCGGCGGCCGGACAAGCCGCCGCAGGTGGCTCACCGGCAACAGGGCCACGTCCAACCAGTCCGAGTCCAGCGATTGGAGCGAGAGGCGAACAGAGACCGCGTGAACAAACTCAGCCTGGTGCATCGGCTGCGGCGACCGGTTCACCGGCTATCGCAACCGAGCGCGGCAAGCAAAGGGGTAAGCGCGGCGCGACTCCGCCTATTGCCGGACCCACAGCAAACGCGGAAGGCGCTGCCACTTCACCGGCCCCGGAGCTCGGTAGGCAGAAGGGTCGGATAGCTACACCGGCAACTGCTCCAACTGCTGGCGCTGAAGGTGTGACCGCGCCCGAAGGCAGGCGCAAAGGATTTGAGCGTGGCAACGTTGGACCAACTCCAGCTGGCGCAAGAAGTCCCATTGAAAATCTAAACGAGACGCGCGGAAGACATGAACATGGGCAGCCGCCTGGTGTCACGCCCACGGCCCCGCAAGGTGGCGGTCCACCCGGGGCGCAAGGCGGGCCGTCCGGTGAAGGTCGCGGCAAACACAGAGCCGAGGGAGTCGGCGCACCGCCAACTGGTGAAAGCCCAACCGGCGCCGCTCGTGAAACCAAACACGAAGCGAAAGGAAAGGCCCAGAAAGGATCTCCCGCTCCTACGCCGCAGTAACTCTGTCGAACAAACTCAGAAAACCGCGGCCTCGGATTTTATCCGAGGCCGTGTTGTGTACCAGATCGCCGGTTAGCAACATCTAGAATTACTGTAGCCGCCTCGCTCCGCTTGCCACGCCGAAGCTTAGCGAAAGCGGGTCGAGGGTGTACCCGAACACGGCGACAGAGCGTCGTGGCTATAGCAGCTCGGCGATTTGAACGGCGTTAAGCGCTGCGCCTTTGAGCAACTGATCGCCGGACACCCAAAAGGCCAGCCCGTTTTCCAGCGCGCAATCGAGTCGCACCCGGCCGACTTCGCAATTGTCCTTGCCGGCAACATTCAAAGGCATCGGGTATCGATTTTTTTGTGGTTCGTCCACGAGTTCGAGGCCAGGCGCTTTCGCCAAAGCCTCGCGCGCTTGTTCCACCGACACTTTTTTTTCGAACTCAGCACTGATCGCGATTGAATGCGCGCGATAGACTGGCACGCGTACACACGTGACCGATGCGCGAAAATCCGACAAGTGCATGATCTTGCGGCCTTCGTTCTGAAGCTTCATTTCTTCTTTCGTGTAACCACTCTCAAGGAAGGCATCGACCTGCGGCAGCACGTTAAACGCGATGGGATGCGGGAAAACTTGCGGTGTCACTTGTCGATCTCGCCACAGGACGAGTCCGTCCGTCCGGCTGACTTGCAACGCGGCTCCGGTTTGTTTTTTTAATTCTTCGATCGCACGCGCCCCGCTTCCCGAAACCGCCTGATAACTCGAGGCAAAAGCGCGCCGGACACCAAATGCGCGGTGCAAAGGATAAATCGCCATCAGCGCAATCGCCGTCGTGCAATTCGGATTGGCAACGAGGCCGCGATGTCCTTTCATGTCCTCGGCGTTGATTTCTGGAATGACCAACGGCACGTCCGGCTCCATTCGGAAAGCCGACGAATTGTCGATCACGATTGCACCGGCATCGCGCGCTCGCTGCGCAAATCTTCGAGAAACGTCTCCGCCCGCGCTGAAAAATGCGAGGTCGATCTTGGCGAATGAGTTTTCGGTGAGCTGTTCGACAGGGATGGACTCATTGTGAAATCGAACGCTTCTCCCTGCGGATCGCGCCGAACTCAAAGCGCGCAAACTGGCGGCTGGAAAACTCCGCCGCTCCAGCACGCGCAGGAACTCGGAACCAACTGCGCCAGTCGCGCCCGCCACGGCGATGTGATAACTTTTTCCCATCGGCAGGCGGATTGTAGCCCCGCTCTCCACTTATGAAAAGTGCACCCATTAAGATCGACATCTCCATTCCAGAACAGCGCCTCACTTTGAAACGAGGCGACGCAACATGGCGTTCCTATCCGATTTCCACTTCCCGTTTCGGCATCGGGACTGAAGAGGGCAGTTTCAAGACGCCGACTGGCCGATTTCGCGTCGCAGAAAAAATCGGCGGCGATACACCCAGCGGTACGATCTTTCGCGGCCGCCTGCCGCTTGAGCCTAACGACCCGCTGCCTGCGACAGAAGACTTGGTGATGTCGCGCATTCTTTGGCTTGATGGTTTGGACGAAGACAATGCCAATACCCGCGACCGCTTCATTTACATCCACGGGACCAAGCACGAAGACAAAATCGGCAGGCCGGCGAGCCATGGTTGCATTCGCATGCGCAACGCGGATGTGATTGAGTTGTTTGACCTCGTGGATTCGGAAACACCTGTCGTCATTCGGGAATAACCAGATTATGCACATCCAAAAAAGTCGAGAAAAGCGTTGCTTCCATGTAGTTCCTTGCCTAAACAAGCGAAGCAACCAGCAGGGAAAGGAGGCGAGATAGATTGAAATTTCTGAAAGCGATTACGATTGCGGCCATTTTGGCCAGCGCGCTCAGCTTGGGAGCCTGTGCTCACAAAAACGAGAGCGCCACGACCAGCACCACGGCGAGCTCCACTCACGGATACTCAAAATAGAACGCGGTATTCGTCGGCGGGCAGCTTTAACCCGAGGGCCAGGTCAATCGCGACCTGGCCTTTCCCTTTTTCATTGAGCGTTGGGGGTTCAGCGTTGGACGTTGAGCGTTGGACGTTTAAGCTTCGCCAATGCGATTTAACGGCCAGCCGCTCACACTCACCGAGATCGCAGGAGTCGCATATGGCCGTGAAATCGTTCAGGTTTCTTACTCGGCGTACCCGCGCATTCTAGCTTCCCGCAAAATCATCGATGACATCGTCGCGCGTGATGCCGTCGTTTACGGAGTTAACACCGGTTTTGGGAAACTCGCCGACGTCCGCATCGAACGCGAGGAATTGCGCCACCTCCAACTCAACCTCGTCCGCAGCCACGCTTGCGGCATCGGACCGCCGCTCTCCGAACCCGAAGTTCGCGCGATGATGCTATTGCGCGCTAACGTGCTCACGCTCGGCTTTAGCGGCGTCCGCAGCGAAATTATCGAGATGCTTTGTGAAATGTTGAACCGCGGAGTGCATCCCGTGATTCCGGAGAAAGGATCAGTCGGAGCGAGTGGGGATCTCGCTCCGCTGGCGCATCTCGCGCTCAGTTTGATCGGCGAAGGCGAATCGTTTTTTGATGGAGAGCGAATGAACAGCAGCGAAGCGCTTCAACGCGCGGATTTGAAGCCGATCGAGCTGCAAGCCAAGGAAGGCCTAGCACTTCTCAATGGCACGCAAGCGATGCACGCCGTCGGGGGACTGTCGATTTTGCGGGCGCAGCGCCTAACGAATGTGGCCGATATTGCCGGTGCCGTAACGCTTGAGGGTTTGCGCGATACGCCCGCGGCTTTCGATTCACGGTTGCAAGATGCTCGGCCTCATCCGGGACAAAAAGCCGCGGCGGCGCATTTGGTTTCGCTGCTTGAAGGCAGCGAGATCCGCGAATCGCATCGCGAGAACGATCCGCGCGTGCAGGATGCCTACAGCATTCGTTGCATGCCGCAGGTGCACGGCGCCGTTCGCGGCGCGCTCGCGCATTGCGAAAATGTGTTGCTGATCGAGTCCGCGTCGGCAACCGACAATCCGCTCGTCTTTGAAAATGGCGACGTGATTTCCGGCGGAAATTTCCACGGCGCGCCGCTTGCGCTCGCGCTTGATTACGCCGGCATCGCCGTTGTCGATCTGATGAATATAGGCGAACGCCGTATCGATCGGCTGGTGAATCCGGACAAAAGTGAAGGGCTGCCGCCCTTTCTCGCGCGCCGGCCCGGGTTGCAGTCCGGATTTATGATTCCGCACGTCGCGGCGGCTTCGTTGGTTAACGAAGCACGCGTGCTCGCGCACCCCGCCAGCGTGGATAACATCACGACGTCGGGTAGCAAGGAAGACCACGTTTCCATGGGAATGACGAGCGCACTTAAACTGCGATCGATTGTCGATCTAGCCGAGAATCTCTTTGCGATCGAATTGCTCGCCGGCGCGGAAGCGTTGGAACATCGGCATCCACTCAAAGCCGGTCGCGGCGCCGAACGCGCTTTTGAAATCGTTAGGCAAGTTGCATCGCCGCTGATGGAGGATCGCCCTTTGTCCAATGAGATTGCAGCCCTGGCCAAGGAAATTCGCAACGGGAGTTTCGACGAACTATGACGCAGAAACGAATCATCCATGCGCCGCGTGGTAACGAACGAAGCTGCAGAGGCTGGCATCAGGAGGCAGCCATGCGAATGCTGATGAACAATCTCGATCCTGATGTGGCCGAAGCTCCGGACCGGCTCGTCGTTTACGGCGGAACGGGTCGTGCCGCGCGAAGCTGGGAAGCGTTCGACGCTATAGTTCGGTCGCTGCGGGAGCTCGAAAACGACGAAACCCTTCTCGTTCAGTCCGGCAAACCAGTCGGCAAATTCCGCACGCACGATGAAGCGCCGCGCGTTCTAATTGCGAATTCAAATCTCGTCGGGCAATGGAACAATTACACCGACTTTAATCGGCTCGAACGTCTCGGCCTAACAATGTACGGCCAGATGACAGCTGGTTCGTGGATTTACATCGGCAGCCAGGGGATCGTTCAGGGGACATTCGAGACTTTCGCCGCCGCCGGTCGCAAACATTTCGGCGGATCGGTGGAAGGAAGATTCGTTCTCACCGGCGGACTCGGCGGAATGGGCGGCGCGCAACCGCTCGCCGCCACCATGAACGGCGCAGTTTTTCTCGGCGTAGAAGTCGATCCGGGACGGATCGAGAAAAGACTGAAGAGCGGTTACTGCGACAAGATCGCATGGTCGCTCGATGAAGCGCTCGAATTGATCGACGCAGCGCGCAAAGATCGACAACCGCTCTCCGTTGGTCTGGTTGGCAATTGCGCAGATGTGATCCCAGAAATTGTTAGGCGTGGCATCGTTCCCGACGTGCTGACCGACCAAACCAGTGCACACGACGCGTTGAACGGCTACGTGCCGCACGGGCTGCCGCTCGAAGACGCGCTTGCGCTGCGTGCAAAAAATCCGCAGGAGTACATCAACAGGGCGATGCAGTCGATGGCCGTGCACGTCGAGGCCATGCTCGCGTTGCAAAAGAAGGGCGCGGTCACGTTCGATTACGGAAACAACATTCGCGCACAAGCAAAGAAGGCTGGTGTCGAGACTGCGTTCGATATTCCGGGATTCGTTCCCGAATACATTCGTCCGCTCTTTTGCGAGGGGCGTGGCCCGTTTCGCTGGGTGGCGTTGAGCGGCAACGCCGAAGACATCGCCCGCACCGATCGGCTCGCGCTCGAATTATTTCCTGAAAACAAAACGCTCGCGCGCTGGATGAAACTTGCGCGTGAGCGGATTCAATTTCAAGGATTGCCCGCGCGGATTTGCTGGCTCGGCTACGGCGAGCGCGCCGAGTTCGGCGTGGCTATGAACGAGCTGGTAAAACGCGGCGAAATCAATTCGCCGATTGTCATCGGGCGCGATCATCTCGACGCCGGATCGGTCGCGTCGCCCAATCGCGAGACCGAAACCATGCTCGACGGCAGCGATGCCATCGCCGATTGGCCGTTCCTCAACGCGCTCATCAACACCGCCGCGGGCGCGTCGTGGGTTTCGATTCACAACGGCGGCGGCGTCGGCATCGGTTTCTCGCAGCACGCCGGGATGGTCGTCGTCGCCGACGGCACCGAAAATTCCAAACGCCGCCTCGAGCGCGTCCTCACCAGCGATCCCGGCATGGGCGTCCTTCGTCACGCCGACGCAGGTTATTCGCGCGCGATCGAATTCGCCGCCGCGCGAAAGATCAACATCCCGATGAACCCGCGCGTGCGCGACTGATAGCGAGAATTCCAGCTGGGACGAGTGCCATGCAACAATTGATCGAGTGCGTGCCTAATTTCTCTGAAGGGCGCGATCTGCATGTCATCCGGCAGATCACGGATGCGATTGAGTCGGTGGAAGACGTGTCGCTGCTCGATGTCGATCCTGGGGCGAGCACGAACCGGACGGTGGTGACATTTGTCGGCAGTCCGAAAGCTGTGACAGAGGCCGCTTTTCGGGGAATAAAAAAAGCAGCCGAACTCATCGATATGCGCAAACATAAAGGCGCGCATCCGCGCATGGGCGCAACCGATGTTTGCCCATTCATTCCGGTTAGCAACGTCAGTTGGGAAGAAGCCATCGCTTGCGCGAACCGATTAGCAAAACGCGTCGGCGACGAGTTGAATATTCCGGTCTATCTCTACGAAAAAGCCGCGAAAGATACTGCGCGCTCGAATCTGTCGATCATCCGCGCGGGCGAATACGAAGGTTTCTTTGAGAAAATTAAGCAGCCCGAGTGGAAACCGGATTTTGGTCCGGCCCTGTTTAATGAGAAATCGGGTGCGACGGTGATCGGCGCGCGTGATTTTTTGGTTGCCTACAATGTGAATTTGAACACGAAAGCTGTGAGGCGTGCCAATTCGGTCGCGTTTGATGTGCGCGAACAGGGAAGGATCAAAACGGTCGATGACACGCCATCTGGCAAACCGGTGCTCGATAAAAATGGCGAGCCGGTCCGCGTTCCCGGGATGCTCAAACACGTCAAGGCGATCGGTTGGTTCGTGAAGGAATATGGGATCGCGCAAGTCTCGATGAACCTGACGAACATTGAGGAAACGCCGTTGCACTTGGCGTTCGATGCCTGTGTCGAGGCGGCGGCTAAACGCGGCTTGCGCGTGACCGGCTCGGAAATCGTGGGCATGGTGCCAAAGAAATGTCTGGTCGATGGCGGCCGTTATTTCCTGCGCAAACAGCGATGGTCGCAAGGCGCTTCCGAGGAAGAGTTGATCGACATCGCAGTCCGCTCGATGGGCCTGAGCGAACTGAAGCCTTTCGACCCGAAAGAAAAGGTGATTGAATTCAAGATCGAATCGCCTTCAAAGAAGTCACTTTTGAAAATGAACCTGCGCGAGTTCTGCAACGAAACGCTGAGCGATTCACCCGCGCCAGGTGGCGGTTCCGTGGCGGCGTTGATGGGCGCACTGGGTGCGTCGCTTGGTGGAATGGTGGCAAACCTTTCGGCGGGAAAACGCGGCTGGGACGATAAGATCGAGTATTTCAGCGATTGGGCGGTGAAGGCGCAACAGTTGAAAGACGAATTGCTATCGCTTGTCGATGAAGACTCCGCCGCATTCAACAAAGTAATAGACGCATTCGGCTTGCCTAGGGAATCACCGGAAGAAAAGAAGACGCGCTCAGCGGCAATCGAGTCGGCGACGCAATATGCGGCCGAAATTCCATTGAAGGTGATGGAAACTAGTTCTAAGTCCTACCAGTTGCTTTCCGAAATGGCTGAAAAGGGAAATCCGAATTCCATTTCAGATGTCGGCGTCGGCCTTCTGGCCGCGCACGCCTGCATCGAAGGAGCGGCGTTGAATGTGCGAATCAATCTGGGCCAATTGAAGGATGAAAAATTCAAATCCGCTCTTGAGGAAAAGGTCCGGCAGATCAAAGCGGATTCGGAGACCCAGTTCAAAAAAATCCAGCAAGTTGTGGAAAGTAAGCTTCGTTGAAGTGTGCCAGGGTTGAAGTGTTGAAGCGGCGATGCGAATCCGCTTTAACCTTTTTAACGCTTTAACGCTTCAACCCTTTAACGACCTGTGACCTCTCTAGCTGTTCTTCACGCTTCGCAATTGGTCACGCTCGCGGGTCCAAAACGTCCGCGTAGTGGCGCGGAAATGTTGGAGCTCGCGATCATCCGCAACGGCGGAGTGCTCATCCGCGATGGCAGGGTCGGCATCGTCGGCACGAGCGACGAAATCGAGAAGAACGCAGGCAACGCGGAGGTTGTCGACGCTGGCGGGCGTGTTGTGCTGCCTGGATTTGTTGATGCGCACACGCATTTGGTTTTTGCCGGAAATCGGCTGGACGATTTCGAGCGGCGCGCACGCGGTGAAACGTATGAGCAAATTGCAAAAGCCGGCGGCGGGATTTGGTCAACGGTCGAGAAAACGCGCGCGGCGAGCGATGTCGATCTGCTCGCGCAAGCCAAAAAGCACGCGCACTGGTTTTTGCGCTGTGGAACAACGACTGTCGAGGCCAAATCCGGCTACGGACTCACGCTCGAAGATGAATTGAAGATTTTGCGCGTGATGCGGCGGCTGAACGAGGAGACACCACTCGAAATTGTGCCGACGTTCCTCGGCGCGCATGCGGTTCCACGCGAGATATCCGCCGACGAATATCTCGATCTTGTCGTCAACGACATGTTGCCGCGGGTCGTGTCGGAAAAGCTGGCCGAGTTTTGCGACGTATTTTGTGAGGCCGGTTACTTTAACATCGAGCAATCGAAGCGGATCTTAGATGCGGCAAAAAGGCTGGGCTTGAAACTGCGGATTCATGCCGATCAGCTGAGTAGTTCAGGCGCGGCGAAGCTGGCTGCCGAATCGAAGGCGACAACAGCGGATCATTTGGAGAAAACGGGCGAGGAGGGGATCGCGGCGCTGAGATCGGCCGGCGTCCAGCCGGTTTTGCTGCCGGGATCGGTCTACGCGCTAGGATCGACACGTTATCCGCGCGCCCGGGAAATGATCGGGGCCGGTCTGGCGGTTGTGATTGCGACCGATTTCAACCCTGGTTCCTCGCCTACGCCGAGCATGCCGATGATTCTCTCGCTCACCTGCACGCAAATGAAAATGTTGCCAGCGGAAGCGATTACCGCATCGACAATTAATGCAGCGTATTCGTTAGGCCGCGGAGAGAAAATTGGATCGTTGGAAGCGGGGAAGCTGGCAAATTTCTCAGTCTTCGATTGCGAAGATTACCGCGAACTCGCGTATTGGTTTGGGGTTCCGCAGGCGTCCTCAGTTTACGTGCAGGGCGAACGCGTGTTCGGCGCTTGACACAAGCGCCGCTACAACCGTGGCTGTTTTCGTGAAAGTCGACGTGGAAAAACAGCCCGACTCAACTTCGACGTTGCGAATTGAGTTGCCGCCAGAGGAGGTATCAAAGGAATGGGACGCGATCGCGAATAGCTTTGCGCGGTTCGCGAAGATTCCAGGCTATCGCCCCGGTAAAGCGCCGCGGTCGGTGATCGAAAAAAGATTTCGCAAGGAAATTCGAGACGAGGTGACGAAGAAGCTCGTCTCGAAAAGTTACCGGGACGCGATCGAGCAAAAGCAGCTGCGGGTGGTCTCGCTGACGAACTTGGAAGACGTCCAGTTGGGAGACGACAAATCAATGAGGTTCCGGGCGACGGTTGTGACGGCGCCGGAGTTTGATTTGCCCGGGTACAAAAACATTCCCGTGCAGTTGCCTCCGACCGAGGTGAGGACAGAAGATGTCGATCTTGCGCTGGAACGATTGCGCGAGCAATCGGCCGATTTTGTCGATGCGCCCGAACGCGACTTGCAAATGGAAGATTTCGCAGTGATCGATTTTGACGGCGCGCTCGCGGGCAAACCGATCCGCGAGATTGCGCCCAGCGCGAGCAAGAATCTGCATGGCGGGAAGAAATTCTGGTTGCATGTTGCGCCGGGAAATTTCTTACCGGGTTTTTGCGAGCAAATTGTTGGCATGAAACGCGGCGAGACCCGCAGCGTTCAGGTTGAATTTCCGGCCGATTTCCTGGTGACGGAGCTGGCCGGCAAAAAGGCGGATTACGCGGTCACGTTAAATGAAATCAAAGAAAAAGTGCTGCCAGAGATCGATGACACGTTCGCTGCCAAGCTCGTGCCTGGGAAAACACTTGTCGATCTTCGTCAGATGATTGAACATGACCTCGAGCACGAAAAAGAACACGAACTCGAGCGGGCGAAGGAATCGCAGATCACCAAATTCTTGCAGGAGCACACGAGCTTCGATTTGCCGCCGCTGCTTTTAAAAAGCGAGACGCGTCGCGCGTTGAACGAGCTCGTGCATCGCAACCGTGAGCGCGGTGTACCGGATGACCTCCTGAAGGGTAAAGAGAAGGAGTTGGTAGAGGGGGCCGCCTCGCTCGCGGCGCAGCGGTTGAAAACAAATTTCATTCTGACACGGATTGCGGAGCGCGAAAAGATCGAGGTGACGAAGGAGGATGTCGATCTTCGCGTGCGGCAGGAAGCGGCCCGCTATAATGTGCCCGTCGAGAAGATGCGAAAAGAGCTCGAGGAACACGACGGCCTGAACAATCTCGCGGAACAGATTCTGCTCGGTAAGGTTCTTGATTTCCTGAGGGCGAATGTTACCATCGAAGCATCAGCTGAAACGATCGCTTCAGAGAAGAATTCATGAGTAAGTTCAAGGAAAATGTTTCCCAATCAGTGCTCATCCCGATGGTGGTGGAGCAAACCGGACGCGGCGAGCGCAGCTATGACATCTATTCGCGCTTGCTCAAAGACCGCATTGTTTTCATCGGCACGCCGCTGGACGATCACATCGCCAATTTGGTTATTGCGCAACTGCTTTTCCTCCAGATGGAAGACTCGAAGAAAGACATCAATATTTACATCAACTCGCCGGGCGGTTCGGTCACCGCGGGTTTGGCGGTTTATGATACGATGCAGTTTCTCACCTGCGATGTGACGACGTATTGCCTCGGCATGGCGGCGAGTATGGCGGCGGTGTTACTTTGTTCCGGCACCAAGGGGAAACGATTCGCGCTGCCGAACTCCGACATCATGATTCATCAGGTCTCGGGCGGCGCACAGGGCGCGGCCAGCGATGTCGAGCGGCAGGTTGATTACATGTTCAAATTGAAGAAGCGGCTCATCAAAATCATTGCCCAACATACCGGGAAACCGGAGGAACAGGTGCGGATCGATTCCGACCGCGACTATTACATGTCGGCACAGGAGGCGAAGATCTACGGATTGGTCGATGAGGTGATCAAGTCTCGCAAGGAACTGAAATCACTCGATGGCGCAACGCCGCCCGGAGGGGAACGCCCTGCTGAAGTCGCGCACGGGCGAAAGGTCGAGGAATAAAAGCTGCTATTTAAGTGCCAATATTATGGCCCGCGCTTCCAACCTCACCATGTGCTCGTTCTGTGGCAAAAGCCACGCCGAGGTCCGCAAGCTGATCGCCGGTCCCGGCGTTTACATTTGCGACAGCTGCATCAACGTTTGCAAAAGCATCCTGGACAAGGAGCTGAACGAAGACGCGCGCCGCCAGTCCTCGACTATTCGCGTACCCAAACCGGCGGAAATCCGCCGTTTGCTTGATCAGTACGTGATCGGCCAAGACGTCGCGAAAAAGACGTTATCAGTGGCGGTGCACAATCACTTCAAGCGGGTGCTGCAAACTTCGACACCAACCGATTCTTCCGCGGCGTTTCAGCCCGATCCGCTGGCTGAGGTGGAGATTGAAAAGAGCAACATTCTGTTGATCGGGCCGACCGGCTCGGGCAAAACGCTGCTCGCCAAGACGCTGGCTAAAATTCTCGATGTCCCATTTTGCATCGCCGATGCCACCACGTTAACCGAAGCCGGTTACGTGGGCGAGGACGTCGAAAACATCATTTTGCGTTTGCTACAAAACGCCGACTACGACGTGAAGCGCGCCGAGATCGGCATCGTTTACATCGATGAGATCGACAAGATCGGACGCAAGACCGACAACGTTTCGATCACACGCGATGTCTCCGGCGAAGGTGTGCAGCAGGCATTGCTGAAGATTCTCGAAGGCAGCACATGCAATGTCCCGCCGCAAGGCGGCCGCAAACATCCGCATCAGGAATACATTCAAGTCAACACCGAGAAGATTCTTTTCATTTGCGGCGGCGCATTCATCGGTCTCGACAAAATCATCCAAAAGCGCATCGGCCAAAAAGTGATGGGCTTCGGAAGTCCCACGTTGGAGGTCGAAGAGGCGCTGCGGAAAGAAGCTATCCGGCACGTCGAGCCGGAAGACCTGCTTTCTTTCGGCATGATTCCAGAATTCATCGGGCGACTCCCAGTCGTTAGCTCGCTTGACGCGTTAACCGAAGATGAAATGGTTGCGATTTTGACCGAGACCAGAAACGCGATGGTCAAACAATACACCAAGCTGTTTTCGATGGAAGGCGTGCGTCTGACTGTTACAAAAGACGCGTTGCGTGCGCTAGCGGGGCAGGCCGTTACCAAAGGCACCGGTGCACGGGCGTTGCGCTCGATGCTTGAACGGATCATGCTCGACATCATGTATGACGTGCCTAGCCGCGAAGATATCGCCGAGGTCACGATCAATCGTGCAGTGGTCGAAGGCAAAAAAATCCCGCTAATTCGCAAGAAGCAGGACAAAGACGCGGCTTAAATTGGCCGAAAACGTCGAACCGCCAACATCCAGCGCCCAACGCTGAATTCAGATTTCGTTTTCTAACTTCGAGATTAGGTGTTCGGCGTTCAGCGTTGGACGTTTTGCTTTGTGGCGTTGAACTTGTGAACTCGCGATGAGAACTGTTGTTCTCAACACCGGCACGGAGCTTCTGCTCGGTGATGTGCAGGAGGCGCACCTAGCTTTCATCGCGTGCGAAATTTTTCCGCTTGGATTGCGGGTTAATGAGCAGCGGACCGTCCCGGATAGCGCGCTCATTGGAACGGCCCTTATGGAATTATTTCCACGGGCCGAAATTTTGTTTGTAACCGGCGGGCTCGGTCCAACCAGCGATGACATTACGCGAGACATCGTCGCCGGCCTGCTCGGTTTGCACTTGCAGCAAGACGCGGCGGTATTGGCGTTGCTTAAGCGGCGATTGAAAACGCGTGGAATCAAGTGGGTTTCAAGCATTGCACGCCAGGCTGACGTTCCGGCCGGCGCGCAAATTCTTCCGAACAAAAGCGGGAGCGCGCCCGGGCTATATTTGAGATCGAACATCAATCCGGCGGTAATTTCGCCGCATCTTTTCTTGCTGCCCGGCCCGCCGCGTGAGCTTCAGCCAATGTTCCGCGATTCGGTCATGTCGATCTTGCGTTCGATTGTTCCTAGCCGATCAATTGAGCGACGAATTTACAAGATCGCCTGTGTGGGCGAATCGATTGTCGAAGAAGCGATTGGCGCAAAAGTCCTGGCCATTCCTGGTGTCGAGCTCGGTTACTGCGCACGGCCAGGCGAAGTGGATGTGCGTACTGTCGGCGCGGCTGATCCTGTCGTGCGCGCGGACAAAGTAATTCGCGGCGAGCTGGGATTGTCGATCTTTTCCACGGGTGATGAAACTCTCGAAGAAGTTCTGGTGAAATTGCTCGCCAGGCGCAAAGAAACGATTGCGCTTGCCGAATCGTGCACGGGTGGATTACTAGCGCATCGCCTAACGAATGTTCCGGGATCGTCTGAAGTGTTCTTGGCCGATTGCGTCGTCTACGCAAATCAGGCGAAGATCGACCTGCTCGATCTCGATCCAAAGTTGATCGAGCAACACGGCGCGGTCAGCGAGCGAGTCGCGCGCGCGATGGCGGAAGGTGCGCGGACCAAGGCAAGATCGACATATGCGCTTAGCACAACCGGAATCGCTGGACCAAGCGGCGGTTCACCGGAAAAACCGGTCGGCACAGTCTACATCGGGTTGGCTGCACCAGATGAAACCGTAGTGAAAAGTTTATTTTTTCCGAGCGATCGCGAGACGTTTAAGCAGCTAGTCGCGCAGGCAGCTTTTGAGTTATTGCGGCGGAAACTAATCGGGTAAGTGTAGAGGCGCTCGCCGCGGCGAGCGCAGCTTTGTTTCAATTTACGGCTGAGGACAGCCCCCACTACGCCTGTCCTACTAGTAATCGCCCACATCTACAGACGTGCCGACTTTGGCGTGATCGTAAAACAACTTTGCGCCTTCGGACGATTGGCGGATGCAACCGTGCGAGGCCGGATACCCAGGCAAGATGCCGATATGCATTCCCACGCCGTCCTCGGTCAAGCGCAAGAACCATTTCATGGCCGCACCTTCGAAGTGGGTTCCACTGGGCGCCACGTCGATACGCGCGCTCACGCCGGCACGGACGATGCGGCCGCTCTGATCGACAAAATCACCGTAGAGATTCGAATGATGGTTGGGGTCTTTTTCGAGAACGTGCAGGTTACCGGTAAGCGAACTGTGGCCGCGTTTGCCGGATGAAATCGGACCATCGGCTGCGATTTGTTGTCCGATCATGAGGTAGGCACGTTGTCTCGGAATGGAGACAACGATGTGCGTGTTGTCCGCGGTGGCTTGCTTGAGCAAAGCTTGATTCACTTTCAAAGGCTCTTGTTTACGGATGAGCTCGGACGGTTTTCGCATCTGCGTTTGCGGAGCCTGGCCGGAAGTGATTCCAGCAATGATGACGAGGGCCACGCTAGCACCGATAATCCCCGGGTAAGTTGGTTTCATGAATTGCCAGCGTAACTGCTTACGCGATTGATCCAGCCGGGCAGCCAACGTGATTCTTTTCGCGCGGGTGGAGAATTTTGCACGCGGCGTCTCAACACGGCCGCGGCGGAACGCGAAAATTCCTCGACAGCACTCGGGCCATCTGTGGCGCCGCGCATTTGTTCGAGAACCTGGAGCAAACCCCAGCCCTGGTCGCGATAACGTTCGGTGTGCAAGGTGCCTTCGCCTTTGAAGTTCACGTAATCGATGAGCGCGTAGGAGCCCTGGAGCGTGCTGGCCACGCGAGCAAATTGTTGCCGAACATTCGCCCGATTCGCCGGTGCGGCTTCATCGAGCATTTTCGCGAGCGAACCTTGCAATCGCACCACCATAAACTGCGCCTGAAGATCGACAGTGCGGACGAGAAATTGCCGCAGCTCAATCATCTGGCGGGAGTTTTCGGCATGAAGAAATTCAGTGCGTGAATCCCACGGGCACGCTGTGGAGTGTTGCACCCAGGCCGGCACATCGATCGCATGACCGGAAATAAATTTCATGAGCTTGGGGAAGCTCTCCTCAAAGGGACCATGCACGCCTTGCGGGTACCAGATGAAATGGCCGATACCGAGCGACGCGAAATTTTCGCCCTCATTCCAGGAAGTAAGTCCAGCGACGGAGCCACCACATTCGTTTTGCCAAATCTTCCGACCAATTCTAAGCGGTTGATCCTTCGAGAGTTTGATGGTGGAATTCGTCTGCGCGGAACCTGTTGGGCAAGCCCAAAGAAAACAGACGGCTAAAGGCCAAAGATGTTTCCATTTAGTTGACGGCGCACGTTTATCCACTAGCATCCCACTTTCTGCGCGGTTGAAATCCAAAGCGCAATCACAATTCCGCCATTATGAAAATCTTCGCCACCATCATCACCGTTTGCTTCCTTGCTGTCGCTACTTTTGCTGAGGAAAAGTCGATTGAGCTAAAAGACACCAAAGACAAAGCCAGTTACAGCATCGGGCTGAACATCGGTTCCAATTTAAAGCGGCAGGGTATCGATCTAAACACCGATGCCATGCTGGCCGGCATGAAGGACGCACTCAGCGGGAAAAAGCCGCTGTTAAACGACGGGGAAGTCAGGGAAGCAATGATGAGCTTGGAAAAAGATATGCAACAAAAACAGGTAGCGGCGGCGCAGAAAAACACCGCGGAAGGCGAAAAGTTTCTGGCCGAGAACAAAGCAAAACCGGGGGTGAAGACAACGGCCAGCGGTTTGCAGTACAAAGTCGAGAAGGAAGGCAAAGGCGCGCAGCCGAAAGCGAACGACATGGTCACCGTGAATTATCGCGGAACATTGATCAACGGAACCGAGTTCGACAGCTCCTACAAACGCGGCCAACCAGCCACGTTCCCGGTCAGCGGTGTAATCAGGGGATGGACGGAAGCGCTCCAGTTGATGAAGGCCGGATCGAAGTATCAACTCTTCATTCCGTCGGGCTTGGCCTACGGAGAGCGCGGCGCGGGCGGCGATATCGGACCGAATTCCACGCTCATTTTCGATGTCGAACTGCTCGACGTGAAGCCGATGAGCGGCGGCGCGAGTCCCAGTCCCGGTGCCTCCGCCTCCGCATCAGCGAAATAGCGACTAACAGACGGCGAAGCCGCAAATCTTTGTCCGCTTTGTTTTGGGGAGCGCAGACTGCCAGCCTGTGACATTCGGCAGCTTGCCGAGTCGATGTTGCCATGTCGAGGGCGCGGGCTACGCGGTTCGCGGCAAGCTGCCGCGAACTACAGGCCAGCGGCCTGTGCTCCCCAGAAACAGAACAGATCGCGTGCTACGAAGGTCGCGACTAGCGGTCTGCCAGCTGCCCGACCCGCATCTATGCGGATGCCACTTTCTCCCACCCGATTCGCCGCGCGTCGCCCCAAAGATCTTCCAAGCTGTAAAAGGCGCGTTTGTCGCGGTGAAAGACATGCACAACCACTTGCAGATAATCGAGCACCATCCATTGGCTCGCTGGAAATCCGTCAATCGCCGTCGCCCGAATATGGTGGTCTTCCTTTAAGCGCGCTTCGATTTCGTTGGCGATCGCTTTAAGCTGCGGCTCGGACGTCGCTGAACAAATCACAAAAAAATCTGTAAAGGTCGAGATCTCCCGCAGATCCAGGACAACGATTTCTTCCGCCTTTTTATTCGAGGCGAGTTCCGCGCAGATTTTGGCTAAGTTTTTCGCGGTTATTTCGCTGATTCCCGGTAAAGGTTTCCTTGGCGGATCATCGCTTCAACGGCCGCTGGTACGAGATAGCGAATCGATTGACCTGACGCAACTCTCTTTCTGATCTCCGTGGCGGAGATGTCGATCTTGCGCCGCACAACCTGATAGGAGTGTTTCGCTTCCGATCCCGTGCGATCCAGCACAACGAAACGAACCGATCTCTCGAGTTCCTCGAAACGATGCCAGCCCGGGAGCGTCTCAATATTGTCCTGGCCGAGCAGATAATAAATCTCAGCGCGGCCTTCGCGCTGGAGAATTTGTTCAACGGTATCGATCGTGTAGGAGGGCGGAGAACGGCGCAGTTCGCAATCATCCACCACGAACGCGGGTTCACCCTCAATTGCCGCTTGCAACATCGACAATCGCATTTCCATACTCGCGACCGGTGAATCCTTGAAAGGCGAAGTCGCTGCCGGAACAAAGATCACCTTTTCCAAGCCAAGCGATTCACGCGCGTCGCGTGCAAGAATTAAATGGGCATGATGAATCGGATCGAATGTGCCGCCGTAGATGCCGATCTTTTTCAACTCAGTAGAGAAGATACGGCGCGCGGGCGGCGCGAAAACTTGCCACGTTGCTCTGCCATGACGCCACGATGCGGGCGGGAGACAAACCGCGTTCCAGTTGCGACCGAATTAAAGGGCTGCCGTAACATTTGAAAAAGATGTCGAGCTTGCTGTGATTGCTCCGGCGGAACAGACTCGAGCCGGAAGCGCGATTTAATTCCGCTAGTATATAAATACCGAGCCCGGTCAAGTTCGCCCGAGTGTCCGGCGAGATGCGCATCGAACTGCCATGGACGTGTCCATGATCAAATTCCGTGAAGATGACTCCCGAAAGGTCGAGCGAACGCAGATAGCGAGTGAAATCTGGCGCGTTCACCCAGTTGGCCGCGATCACTTCAAACGGTGCTCTTCCGCCGACGCCCGTCTCCGCTCCGTTCAATTCCCCGATCATTCCCGTAACTACATAATAAACCGGCGTCGTTGCATAAGGAATGTTCGGTGATGTCGGTATCCAGTGAAGCCCTGTGTCGGTCCACGTCATCGAGCGCGACCAACCGCGCATCGGTACCACCGTCAGATTGCAATGGCCACGAATCCAGCCGCGATCGTTAGCCATCTTGGCCAACTCGCCGACCGTCAGACCATGGACGTAAGGGACTGGAAATTGTCCGACAAAGGAAATCCAACTCGGTTCGACGGACGGCCCTTCAATACGCACGCCGCCGAGCGGATTTGGACGGTCGAGCACGACAAAATCAATATTGTTTTCGTCAGCCGCCTCCATGCATTTTCCCATCGTGCTGATGTAAGTGTAAGATCGACAACCGATGTCCTGGATGTCGAACACGAGCACGTCGATGCCGCGCAACATCGCCGGGGTCGGCTTCCGCGTCGGGCCGTAGAGTGAGTAAGCGGGCAGACCAGTCAGAGGATCTTTTCTCGATTTTACATAACGGCCGGCCTTTTCGGTCCCGCTCAAGCCGTGCTCGGGGGTGTAGAGCGCGACGAGATTGCAATGCTGATGCAACAAAACCCGCGTTTTATTACCACGCGAATCGACGCTCGTCTGGTTTGTCACCAGTCCAACGCGCTTCCCCCGCAACAATGCATAATTATTTTGCTCCAGCACGTCGATGCCGAGCTCGACGGCAGCGTTGATTGTCGATGTAACGGCCAGGAACGCGGCCGCGATTGCAACTTTACTTCCCCTGAGCACCATCGAATTTAGCGTTCAAAATATGGAGAACGTTTCGCTCGGTCAACTGACCGGTGGATCGTGACCTCCGGGCACGATGCTAATGATGGCCCCGAAAGCTTTCGGGGCACTACTTTGGCATCGCGTTCGGGGAATGCGACCCACCTCGATGACGAATACGTATGAACAGTAATTCGCTCGCCCAACTGACTGGTGGATCGTGACCTCCCGGCACGATGCTCGCGAATACCGGCGAAGCCGCACTATTTAGATATCCTTGATGACAAACCTGTATGAATACTGATTCGCTCGGTCAACTGATTCTCACCGGCGTGCCCGGCAAGCTGCTCGATGCGAAGACGGCCAAGCTGTTTGAGCGCGTACAACCTGGCGGCTTCATTCTTTTCGGGCGCAACATCGAGAGCGCGGTGCAATTGCGCAGATTGATCGATGATTTGCGCGAGCTGAGCAAGGTCGAGCCGATCTTCACCATCGACCAGGAAGGCGGTCGCGTCTCGCGGTTGCGTCTGATCGGCAACGAGCCTCCCAACGCCCAGCAGTTGCGCGACAAGGCCGATGTCGATCTTATCCGTCGGCACGGCGACATCACCGGTCGGTTACTGCGCACTTTTGGTTTCAATCTCGATCTTTGCCCGGTGCTCGACATTTCCTTCGACGACGATGCGGACAACTCCCTGCGTGGCCGTTGCTACGGAAAGACGGTCGAGCAAGTCGTGCGCAATGCGGCTGCATTCAACGACGCGATGCGTGAGCAGGGGATCATGAGCTGTGGCAAACATTTTCCTGGTTATTCCGCCGCCAAGAGCGACGCGCACTACGAATTGCCGAAAATCGAGCGCACGCGCGAAGAACTGAATGCAAACGAACTGGCTGTGTTTCAGCAATTCGTCGAAAAAATCGATAGCATGATGATTTGCCACGGCTGGTACCCGTGTTTTGAGCGCGAAAAGACTCCCGCCAGTTTATCGCGCCGCATCATCACTAAATTGTTGCGTGGAGAACTTGGGTTCGAGGGTTTGATCATGACGGACGATCTCGACATGGGCGCGATCCTGAATGAGCACGGCTTGGAAGAAACGATTCGTCTGGCTATCGGCGCTGGAAACGATCTCGCGATGATCTGCCATCGCATTCCGGAAATCGAGAACGTGCACAAAATTCTACAGGTCCTTCCCAACGCCGAGACGGAGCGCGCGCTCGCGAGCGTGGCGCGGTTCAAGAAACAGCTCGTCCTGCCTACGGACTTTTCCGAAGCAGCGTTCCGCAAGATCGACAACGAAATCTGGGAGCTGCGCGTCGCCACGTTAGGCGAAGAACGCGCTCGCATTCGCAGCACCGAAGACGGCAAACGCTCGCCGGTCGAAGTTTATTGAGGTGCGAGCCGCATCGGCGATTGAGCCGATCTGACGGTTGTGAGCCGGACTGGCGACTTGTAGCAACGGGTGAGAAGGTCCGTCCGACTAGGAGTCGATAAACAGGCCCGAATCCATCATTCGGAGCTGTTTTGCTTTGAAAGAGCTTAGCGCGGCTGGCAAATTCTGTCACAGTTCGCGCGATCATCCGGTGACCCTCCAGGTGCAAGCCCCAATCCCCGAATCTTGTTAGACGAAAAATGTTCGCCTTTAATTACGACCTTTCGTCTAATTCTCGTTAGACCCAAAACCGTTGCGCTCTCCTTCCCTATTCCATCTAGTTAATGTTGTTATCATAATCGGTGGTTCACTCGTTTTTCTGCTTTCTACATTTTTCACTCGGCCTTGGACATTCGCCGCGTGGGTGAAACCCGCCTTCTGGATCTTCGGTCTTGCAGGTGTTAGTTGGGGGGTTATTCGGCTAGTCCTGCTCTTCCAGAATTTCCAGTTGTCGCCTCAGAGTCACCATTTTCTTGCCTCCATTCAGCCCGTTTTGTTGGGGATTGCGTTTGGGGTTCTCGTCTTGTTCTTCGTCAGCGGGGAGGCATATCGCGGAGTACTGAGATGGCGAGGGCTGAAGCATCAGAAATCATGAGGTTTGCGCACAAAGGTCTAACAAATCGCTGCAGCTAACCACTGGCCGGCGCGGTGACCAACTTGAATTTATGAAACACACTGTCGATGTTATGAAAGCTCCGTTCCGTCGGCGGTAGCTGAGCTTTTTCTCGCTAGGTCTTAAGTTCTCTATGCGGGTCGCAGCTATTTACGACATTCATGGCAATCTCCCTGCACTGGAAGCCGTGCTTGAAGATCTCGCTTGCGCCGGCGCAGACCGAATCGTCGTTGGAGGAGATGTAGTTCCGGGTCCAATGCCACGTGAGACCCTCGCGCGTTTGCTCGATGTCGACGTTCCGATTGAGTTCATCCTCGGCAATGGCGAGGTAGCAGTGCTCGCGGAGATGGAGGGAAAGGATTCCGGCGTACCTTCGCAGTATCGAGGGGCCATCAGATGGAACGCAGCGCAGCTTCACCCGCGCGATGGCGAGTTCCTGCCGCGCTGGCGCCAAACTCTTCGCATGGAGATCGACGGATTGGGCAAGGTCCTATTCTGCCACGCCACTCCGCGAAATCCCAATGACGTATTTACCCGTCTCACCCATGAAGATCGGATCGCGTGGCTCTTCGTCGCCTTGGACGTCGATGTGGTTGTTTGCGGCCATACCCACATGCAGTTCTATCGCACGATTGGCAGCGTTCGCGTCGTCAACGCTGGCAGCGTCGGCATGCCCTTTGGCGAGCCTGGCGCGTATTGGCTTTTGCTAAGATCACAAATCGACTTCCGCCGAACGGAATATGATTTGGAGAAGGCGGCGGCACGAATTCGGCATACACTGTATCCCGATGCGGAGGAATTCGCCGTACATAACGTCCTGCGGCCTCCATCGGAGGAGAAGATGCTCCGAGCCTTCGAACCGACCTAACTGTTCAACATGATGAAAGCTGATATGGCTAATGACAATCAACCAACCCTTTATGAGCGTCTTGGCGGTGTTTACAGCATCGCGACCGTGGTGGACGACCTCATCGACCGCGTTATGACCGATGCGCGCCTTAACGCGAATCCGCTGGTGGACGAAGCTCATCATCGTGTGTCGCCAGCCGGGTTCAAATATTACGTAACCGAAATGGTCTGCGGGGCAGCGGGTGGGCCTCAGAAGTATACTGGCCGTTCCATGCGTGATTCGCATCAGGATCTGCGGATTACGGCTGGCGAGTGGGAGGCTTTCATGGACGACCTCCAGCAGACACTCGATAAGTTCGGTGTGCCCCAAGCGGAACAGGCGGAGCTGAAAGCCATTGTCGCCAGTACCCGGGCGGACATCGTTCTGTGAGAGAGGTTTTTTCTAACCAGTCGCTCCATGAAACCGCTGGTCAGTGTGAAAAGTAGGAATGTGAAATTAGAAAGTAGAAATTCGAAGCGAAAACTCGCTCCGGCCAGCGGTAGCTGATCTTATTCTCGTTAGGCGACTCTTCGCGTGACCTCCCTTTCAATCCCTCACTCAAACCAAATAGCTAAACAAACACGATGAGTAAAATCGCTATCGTTTATCATTCTACTTACGGGCACACCAAACTTCAGGCCGAGGCCGTGTTTCGCGGCGCGCACAGCGTGCCTACTATCAGCGCCCAGCTCTACACCGCGGAACAAGCCACCGCCGGTCTCGATGAATTGGACGCCGCCGATGCAACCATCTTCGGCTGCCCGACCTACATGGGCAGCATGTCCGCGGGCATGAAGTCTTTCGTCGAGGTCGCCGCCAAAAAATGGTTCACGCTCGCCTGGAAGGACAAAATAGCCGGAGCCTTCACCAATTCTTCGTCCTTTTCTGGCGACAAGCTCAATACGCTTGTCGGGCTCGTCATCAACGCCATGCAACACGGAATGATTTTTGTGGGTCTTGGGATGATGCCGTCAGCCAACAAGCCCGAAGATATGACTCAGATTGCAGGCCCGGGGCCAGACGCTCACAATCGCGTTGGTTCGTTCATAGGACCGATGTCCGCTAGTTTCCAAGTCAACCCACCTGCCGCACCGGGCAAAGGCGACCTTGAGACGGCCGAGATGTATGGCCGGCGAGTTGCAGAAATTACACTTCAATTCGTCCGTGGAAAAAACTCTTAACTCTGCGCTCCGGCTAACTCCGAAAACATTCGGAGTAGCTGAGCTCTTTCTCGCTAGGCATCATCAGGTATGTTCGGCATTCACAACTATTGGTTGTTCATTGTGAGCGGGCTTCTGCTCAATATCACTCCGGGACAGGACACTCTTTACATCGTCGGTCGGAGCGTTTCGCA